>Ga0209211_10003533_pt1 | contig 25309 bp, 29 predicted proteins | sample RifGroA2_FD_183992 | JGI IMG/M metagenome (GOLD analysis project Ga0209211, IMG submission 183992) | Groundwater microbial communities from Rifle, Colorado, USA - Groundwater A2 (SPAdes) (version 2) | ecosystem: Environmental > Aquatic > Deep subsurface > Groundwater | place: Rifle, Colorado...
TGAGGGGCTAATAGACAGGGCAAAAAGTTATATATCAGGCAATCCCAATACAACAAAGCTTGATTATGATTGGACAAAATTAATTACGCATCTTCCAGTTGGAGTCCGCACTCCTGAATCATATCTTTCACATAATGTTCCGCAGTCCTTAAGGGACATTACAAATAAAAAGTTAGAACCTTTAGTCCATCAGTTAAATGATGATAGACAATTCTTATTAAGTGAGGACTATCATCCGCTGAGGAATAAGACGGGACAATTTTTTAATGAATATATTGCTATTCCATCCATTGCCTTGTTATATTTTTTAACTTTCGGTAAAGTTCCTGAAGTTGTGGAAACTGACAGCAGGGGGCAAAATGTTGATAAAACATTTCTAAAAGTACAAAAAGAATTAAAAATGATGTTTACAGATGCCGTATTGCTAACATATTTCGAGGATTTTGAAGATAAAAAGTCTATAAATTACAGAGTTAAAGTCGATGGTAGATTAAAGCTTGTTCGGGCATTTAGAGATATAGATACTAAACAAGAAGCTAGGAGTTATTTGATATAAATTTCTTTTTTGATTTATTAAAGGCATTCTATATTTTTTACTTAATGCAACTATCAATTAAAACTTCAAAAACCGCAACCTATAAATATAACCTAAACTTGCCTGTTGGATATTATATCCAAGAGGTGGTTTTTTGGTTGACATCACATTAGCTGAAAAGATAAGAAAGAATTTCTCGAAAGTCAGGGTAAAGGGGGCAATTGTCAGGGTTCCAAAGCTTAATATAAAAAAGATAAAAGCCTCAAAAATAAAAAAGCAAGACAAAACGCCAGTATCTTCCATAGTAAGCATTCTTATAAAAAGCTCAATTGAAAGCGCCAAAAAAGAAAGAAAAGAAAAAAGCGAGCTTGAGGAAGACAGGGCATACAGAATACCAAAAGAAGACGCAAAAACAGGCTTTGAAGGCTATGGAGCTTTTTCCAGGCGCTATGGAGCATCGCCTCATGCTTCCTATGTGGACTACGGAAAGCTGTTCAGCTACCTGGGCAAATTCAGGGCGCAGGGCGCATTCGAAAATTTTGCAAGCGACAATCCAACAGAAAGAATCAACAAGATTGTTGAGCAGGGCAATAAGTTTTACCTCATTGATAATGAAGTCAGAGACGATGCAGTCAGGAGCATAAAGTACTTTACCCATGGCGCGGTAATGGGAGAGCAGGCGCTTCCGACAGGCAAGATAAACTCAGCTGACTGGGAGAAATTCAAGATATGGAAACTTGTCAGCTATGTGGAATTCAACCTGAAAATGCAAACACTGTAACTACATTCCTGCATATTTTCTTATCTTATGAAGGGTAGCCTTGCTTGCAACAAGAATGTTTGCTATTTCTGCACCGATATTCTGGTATTTTGTCTTGTCCAATCTTTCGTTAATTTCATCAATTACTGCCTGATGCTCTTCATTTAAAGAGCCGGTTGCTGCATAACCCATGAGCTTCTTCAGGCTCGAGTAGTCCTGGTAAGCCTGCGCAAAAGTCTGGTAGTCTTTTGAGCCTTTAGTTAAATCCCCCACCCCGCCTTCTTTCCTTGCTGTCCTTTCCAGATTTTCACCGGCATCTGTCTCGAACAGCCTTGAAATATCAACGGCTTTCTGCTCAGGAGCTATTTCCTCTGCAAGCTTCTCTGTCTTGATTTCCTGCATTGACTCATTTATTAAGCGCCCTATCTCGCTGACTTCCTTCTTGCGCTCTTCCTCCATCAATTTGAGCTTCCTTATCCTTTCCTCGGGGGAAAGCTTGCCCAGCTCCTTTTTGTTGAGTGGCATGTTTATTGGTTTTTTATTTATTTTTCAATATATTTTATTACCTATTACATCCTATTTTATTTAAACCTTTGCGAGAATTTAATGGTTATTCCAACGGAACTGCGCTCCACAATGTCCAGTCATTTGAAGGGGCATAGCCTCCAAAGACATAGTATGGCGGCTTGTTTTGGCCGAAGAATGAGTATTGGACATCTGCCCATGTCTGGGGCACTCCTGAGCCCCTGAAGCCCATTCCGTAGACAGGCGAGCCAAAAAAGCGCCATGTCTTCATCAGTCCATGGAAATCGCTCAGATCAGTTGATGCGTCAGCGCCGGGCTCTACTGTGATTGCCTTTTCATAGCCGTGCCTTTTGAGTATTGCTATGATTTCCTTGATGGGGCTGTTGCCCTGACCTGGAGCAAGATGGTCGTCATGATAGCCGAAATTGTCAGCCAAATGCACATTGCCAACCATTTTTTCCTTTGCAAGGCTTTCCACCTGGTCCAGCACCCATTTCTTGAAAGCGTCGTCATTCTGCTCGCGCGTTTTTCTTGGGTCTTCCTGCCAGTACTTTCGCCACAGGTTGATGTGCCCTGTGTCAAGGGTTGCCTTTATATGCCTCTCTGCCAGCTTCTCGGCTTCTTCCCTGCTTACGCCCATATAATAAGGATTAGGCTGCATTATGTCTTTATCTAATTTCTTTTTGTCTATTTCCTGAGGAGCCATGCTTGCGCCATACTCAATTTCAGGCTTTATCAGCATATCAACCATTTTTTCCCTTGATTTTTTGATAATCCATTTCAGCTCTTCCAGATGCCCTCCGAATCTTTCAGGAAATATGTGCTCGACAGCAACTGTAACCGGGTTGTTTGGATCCCTTGTTTTTCTCAATGCGTGTATGCCTGCTTCTGCATACATCCTTGTGCCGTGCTTTTCAAGCCTTTTTATGGGGGTAACAAGATGCTCTTTTGTTTCAGCCGTGTCCAAAGCCTGCTGCTCCTGCGACAAAGATGTCTGCCTTGCGTATTCAAGCCTTTTGCTGGCTTCTGTCAACTGCTCCTCGATGATTTTTAACGGGTGCTTTGTCTCTGTGGGGAGTATTCCCCTTGTTATTTGGGCAAAATCAGTGTCCTGCCTCATTATCTTCCATTTTTCTTCTTCAGGAATGCTTTTGTCAAGCTGCTCATAAAACTTCTTTGCTTCCTCAAGTTTCTTCATCATCTGCAAGTCGCGCTCTGCATCTTTTCCATAGTAAAGCGCCCAGCCTCTTGCATTCGCTTCCTGGGTTTCCAAGGTTGAATGAAAGAATGCCTCTTCCGGATATATCTTTTCGTAGTAATTTGGCTTTCTGCCGTGCTTTTTCTCAAACCATTTATTATGCTCTTCAGCTTCTTTCCTGAAATAATCAAAAGACCTTAAATCCACTTTAAACCTGCCTTTTGCTGAATCATATTCCGGAACACGGCCCTTTAATGCATCGTAAGGGTTAATTATCTTTCTTCCGTCATAATCGATGTAGTCATCTTTTTCTATGTAAGCCCTGTTGTTGTTTTGGTCAATGCCCCACCTGCCTTGCTTTTCCCTGCGCCATTCCGGAAATGCAACAAGCCTGTCTTTCTGCACTGTCTCGAATTTTTGAGAGGTTCTGTCATCAAGCACCTCAAAGCGGGCATCAACTTCCTGGGTATGGGCTTGCCTGAACAGCAGCCTGCCGCTTGGGTCTCTTGCAAGATTAAGCCTTCCGGTTTCATCATCCATATACATGTCTGTCATGGGCCTTTCAAACTCACCTGAATGGATAACAACAGAGCCCCCGCCGACATCTGCCTGAAAATCGATTGCCCTTTTCAGCTCGAACAAGTCTTGAGTAGCGTTATAGATTGAGAAGTTGCCTCTTTCATCCCTGCCCATCATGCCCATCAGCTGGAAAGACGCATGCGTTGTGAATTTTACTTCATTGGCCAATGAAAGCTCCCTTATGGCTTGCCTTTGGTCCTCACCAAGCATTTCAGGGGTTTGGGCATTCCTTGAGCCTGTCCTGTACCCAGGGAACTGGATTTCTATATTGCCTGCGCCCATCCTTATTTTTGAGTAGATGCCTGCGACATTTGCAGCAGAAATTCCCATTGGAACGCTCATGCCTATATCTTTAATCCCCAATTCAGCGCCATAAGGTGGGGGAGTTTCCCCGTAATTCTGGGGATCCATTGCATTGAAATAGTCCACCATGGGATGGTGGGAATAGTAGCCTGAATTGAATTTCATTTTGCGCTTTTTTTACTTGTATTTTATTAGATTTTATTAGATTTTATTATTTAACAATTTCAATCCGCTCACTTCGTTCGCAAACAATTGTGCTCAGCCTCGCTGTTGTCCACACGCTCGGCTTCGCCTATTTATTCATTAACACAATAACAAGCGGATTACTTTCTTCACCTATGGAATCTAAAAAGTCGCTCTCGTGTTTTTAATTTTAATATTGCGTTATTGAGTTGACTCTTTATTATTTTAATTATTTTATGGAAAAGGTTATATTTATAGTTAGTGGTTTTTGATTTAATAAAGAAAATGACATAATCACCAGTTCAGCATATCATGCTGCTTCTTGAAGTGATGGTAAGTGTTCCACATTACTTTTTTGACATTTTCTTCTGCATTTCTCCTTGAAATAGCCATCCTCATCAGGCTTGTCTGCTTTGGCTTCTTGCCTGCTTCCTTGACCTCTTTCTTCATTTTGAATGACGTGAACAATTCTGCAAAGCCTTCAAAGACTGACAAAAAAGGGCCTGCTCTTTTATGGGGCGCTTTTGGCATTTCTTTTTTCTCCTCAAATTCCTCGCCAGCTTCTTTCAGGTAGCGCATCAGCTCATCCCCTAATGCTTCCAAAGCAGCCTTTACAGAGCCGTCAATCACGCCAAGCAGCTGGAAATCCTCCTGCTCGCGCATTCTTTTGTAGCTTTCAATTTCCTTGTCGGTCCATGCATAAGCCCTGAAGTCCATTTCCACCCTTCCAAGGTGCAACGGGCCTCTTTGATAGCCTTCCTGCTGGTAGCTCATCTCGGGCTTTGTCCTGAAAAGGTAATGCATAAGGATGCACTCGTTAACCGGAACAGACTGCTTGGAGGGCTTTACAGCCAGGATCTCCACTTCTATCATTGAGCTTTCAAAGGCAACTATCAAGTCTGCTGTGTCTGCCCTGCCCTGGTCAAGCTGCATCCTTTGTATGTTCTTCAGGTAAGGCTTAACCCAGGTTATGTACATCCTTATAATCTCGAAATGCTGCCTCAGGTACTTTAAGGTAAATTTTCTCCTGTTTTTCAGCTCCTCATAAGTATGCTCCTTCCATGCCAAAAATGCCCTCAGCTTTCTCTTCAGGACTTCCCTTACTTTCCTGTTGAACTGCCCCTTGTCCCTTTCCACGACAATATCCACATCTTCCTGCTTTTTAGGGTGGGTTGCGAAGAACAAATCCGGCAATGTTGTAAACTGGACTTCACGGGCCATGCCGTAAACAGACGCAGGGTTTTTTGCTCCCTGCTCGACCAAGTCAACCCAGATGCCTTTCAATGTAATTTCAGCGCTTTCAGCGCTTGGGCTATTGGTGAAGCTGTCTGCATAATAGCTGAGCCTTTCATCAAGAATCCTCATTTCCCTCACTAACTGGAAAAGCTCGCGCACCATCTTGCCTATTGTTGCAAGGAACTGGCTTACCTTGTCCTGCTGCGCGCCAAGCCTTTGCTGATTTGCCCCGAAAAAGGCGGAGTTTTCTGCTGCCGCGAATATGTCTGTTATCTTGTCAATCCTTGGAAAGCCGCCGAAATACCTCAGGTAATGCAATGTCCAGAAATACGGCTCCTCGATTGATATGTTGTAGCCTTCGTAATGAATCCTGTACCGCCTTGCAGGGGTTGGATAGCCTGTCTTTATGGAAGAGCTCCTGAATTCCTCGCTGACCTCGTTGTCAGCCTTGCCATCTTCCACAAATCCGAATTTTGCAAGCTCAGCGTCTGTTGCCATTTTCCTCTTTTTTTTAAATTGAATCTTTTTTTGTATTATTTATGCTTATTGATGGGGTCTGTCATTCATAAATCCTTAGGTCGTCATTCTCCTCCCTGCGCTGCCTCCTCTCGCTCAGGTTCAGCTCTATAACCTCTTGTTTTGCCAGCATCTCTTCCACTTCTATTCTTGTCTTCCCCAACAATTTGACCAAATCGTCTATTTTCATTTAACCACCTTTTTTCGTTTTAATTTCCAAGATAAATCCATCCTTGTGCTTCTTGAACTCGAGCTCCATGCCCTTTTTCATGCCCTCGTACTCCGCAAGAAGCTTAGGAATCGTGATTACCAACTGCCCGGAAGGAAGCTTTTGTATCTTAACCATCTTATAATAGTATTTTTAATAGTTTTTATAATATTTATTTTATTAATCTAAATCATAATTTTTAGAATATTCTAGATAATAGTATATAAAGGTTGCGGTTTTGATAACTATAATAAAGAATTAAGCGATTGGCAGCCAAACAACAAGATGCTCCTGGTACATGTTGAATACATCATAATCATTGTATTGCTCAACAAACTGCTGCTTGAAATTTTCCATAATTTCCCTTAAAATCCTGTCATTTTCTACATGAATCTCTATTGTTAAGTCATATTTTCCCAAAAGCTCAAGTGCATAAAGGCATTTGTTGGTTTTATCAAAGAACTCAATGATTGATGACGCTGTTTTTATATTTTTTAAATTGAAATTTATTTGCATGAATTGGAGCCCTAACTTATAAAAATTTGGAGCAGAAACATAAGCAATGATAATGCCTTCTTTTTCTAATTTTTTTATTCTGTACTTAACAACTTTTGAATCAATATTAATCTTATTGCCCAAATCAATCAGGCTAATCCTAGCCTCTGTTGAAAGTATCTGCATGATTTTAGCGTCGATATCGTCAATGGGGTAGTGGCTTATCTCATCCTGATAAAAAGAATGCTTTGAAGTCTTGCCTGCAAATAAAAATTTCTCATTAAGGCGATGAGTTGTAAGAACAGTATGAACTTCTTTTTCCGGAACATAATCGCCGAATTTTTCCTTGAATTTTATTAAAAATTCCTTGAATTGCCGGGCATTTTTTACCATTAATAGGAAAGTTAAGTCATAAGGGCCTTCACAACTGCCGAGATAAGCGCAGTTTTTTTGATTTTTAATGTATTCAATTATTTCTTTTTCAATTTCGGGTGTTGTTCTGTGGAATTTCAGGAATGTCTTATAATAGAAATACCCTAATTTTGCGGTATTGAATACAGTATAAAAGCCCTTTATGTAGCCTTCTTTTAACATCCTTTTTATCCTGAAATTTACAGTCTCTTTTGAGGCTCTTACTTTTTTGGATATTTCTGTAACAGAAGCCCTTGCATTTAAGTCCAGCTCGTACATTATCTTCTTGTCTAATAAGTCTAAATCCATGATTTTTGCTAAAAATACTATTTTATATATAAATATTCTCTTTTTTTGTAAGAAAATGATAGGAATATTGATATAGTTAGATATTAGTTTTACTACTATTTAATAATTAAAAATGGATAAAATAAAAGTATACTTAATAGCCAAAATTGCTGAAGAGTACCACAGAAAAAATGAAAGAGTTTCTAATAGTTTGGATTCCAGATTCGAAGTTTTTATACCACATAAAAATAATCCTTTTAACATTCCGCATGCTAAACTAGAAAGCAAAGTTGCGGAAATAGATTATAGGGAAATTGACAAAGCAGACATTGGGTTAATTTGTGAGCCTTTTGGCGAGGACTGTAGTTGTGAAATAGGTTATTTTAAAGCCAAGGGAAAGCCAACTGTGCTTTATGCAGAAAATGTCGGCGATTGGTTAAATCATTGGATGGCGAAATATGCAATCACAAGTGTAGCAGCCAGCAATAAGGAAATAGAAACTATCCTCAGGGAAGATCCAATTTTTAGAGACAAAGAGATTGCTTTAGTTCAAAATAATCAGGAACTTTCTGACTTTGTTTATGATATTGCTATTACACAACCATTAATTAGGAAAATAAAAAGCCTAGAAAGAAAAAAACAGGAAGAACTAAGTGGGAAATTAGAGATATATGGAATGGAGGCTAAAGTAATTACTGGAGACGGTATGGCCAAATTGCATAGACAGGCTGATGAGCAAGGGCTTGAAATACCAACCGAACCTTTTCTTGCCAAAGCGAGAGTGGAATCAGATGATGAACTTAGAGAATTTTTATGGAGATATGATTGGCTATCAAGCAGTGCTTTAAGCAGGGTTCAACATAAAGGTAAGGATTATGGGGTTTTTACCCATGTAAACCCATTTGACAGCGAGGAAAAAAGAATCCAATCATATGAAAAATCAACTGGTAAGGAAGCAGTGCAATTGAATGAAGAAGATGCCAAAAGAATATTTTCAATGGAGGACGGCAAAGATGTTATTGTAGTTCCTTTTAAATATATCATTGACTCTCCCAGAGGCAAGATTCCTCTAAGAGAAATTGTCTATGGCGATGGACATGTTGTTGCCATGGGTGCTTTTGGCAACGACAAGCAACTTTTGGACGCATATGTTGAAAGATACATTGATGTGATGCAAAAAAGTAAATCTTTTACCCCAACAGAAATGGGTATTTGGTTTTCAGAGAATGCAAAGTTGAATACCCTACGCCCTATAGAGTTAGGGGATTCTGGAATTGGAATCTACAACAGAAATCTCACGAATAATGAGTATAGGACATTGGCATTGAGAAAATAATTTTATAGGCTTATTCCAAAAATATAACAAAACCTTTAAAAACATCAAAGATTAATTGGTTAGTATGAAGCAAGAAACCATTACAATACCAAAAGAAGAGTACAAGAAGCTAAAAAAGAAGGCAGAAATAGCAGATGATATAATCTTACAGCTGGAAAGCAGCCTAAAGGACGCAGAAACTGGAAGAATAAGAAGAGTCGCTTAAACTGATTCAATTATCTTTCTATATCTTTCCTTGTTTTCAATGATATGGTTGATTATTTTCTGCTGTTCTTTTTTTGAGCCAAAAGATACCAACAAAATCCTTGAAACGTCTTTGTAGATTAAGTAATACAGCCTTTTGTCACCAAATTTCTTTTCCCTAAACCATTCAAATTTTAACGGCTTGCCAGCATCCGGATTTTCAATCAATTGCAGTTTTATTTTATTTACCCAATCCTGTTCCACTTTCTCCATTGCCCCATATAGTTTGGAAAAGGTTTCAGTTTCATATATTTGATAAGGCATAATTTAGTATGAATAGAACTTGTATAAATATCTATTTACAGACTAATTGTTGAATTAAATTTGAAAATGCTTTTTCCAAAAACCGCAACCATTTTAAATAACCAAAAATTCGCTTTTTCTATGTCAATGGACAAGCCTGCATGGGTCAAGGACAAGAAAGTAGCTGATGACTTTGAAGTCATCAATGTAAAGAAGTGGGACGACTACAAGGACTTCAAGACAGATGACGGATGCTATGTTCTTATCAAGATTCACTGGGACAGGGGCGAGATAGGAGTAGGAGTATGCGACTACAGCCATGTAATTCTAAAAGAGTTCAGGGGCAGAAGGGCACAGGACCTGTACACGGCAATCTTTGACTACAGCGAAAAGCACAATAAGAACTGGTTCAAAAGATTCGATCATGCAGCATATTTGGGCAAGGAATTGAAGAAGGCAGAGACATGCCTTGCCATAGGGACAGAGTATATTCAGGAGTAATTCCTTATTTTCTTGATTTCATTCACCATATCGCTTGCCAGATATGTAAACCCCTTTTTCTTTTTCAAAAGAATGTCGCCTATCAACCCATTAAAATAAGCAGCATTTATCGCGCTTTGCAATAAATCCTTGCTCTGCGCCAGAAACCCCGCGCACAATCCCGCCAAAACATCCCCTGTGCCCCCTTTTGTCATGCCTGCATTTCCAGTTTTATTGTAAAATATTTTGTTTTTTGAGATTATAACATCTACTTTGCCTTTCAGTAAAATTATGTTGTTTTTGTCAAGGAATTTTTGCGTTGTTTTTTTAATCGATTGGAATTTTTTAATGATATTTTTTTCGTTATTGATTTTTTTAATTATATTTTTGTTGATTTTTGAATTAATTAAAAAATATTCCAGCTCCTTTGAATGCGGAGTAATTATTGAATTTTCAGCATAGCCCATTGAAATTGACTTGATTGCATCAGCATCTATCACTTTAAATTTTTTAATTGATTTTATTGTTTTTCTGCAGAATTTTTTTGTTTCATTTTTCAGTCCGATTCCGTTTCCAATCAGCAAAACATCAAATTTTTGCATTTGTTTTTTTACAATTTTAAGATGGCTTAAATTAAAATAGTTGTCTTTCAGCTTTGCAGTTACCAAATCAGGAGAATAGGCGTTTACAGCCCATGCGACTTTCTCAGGAGCGATTATCTTCACCAAATCGCAGCCGCTTCTCAAGGCAGCCAAGCCAGCAAGCGTGATTGCTCCAACAAAGTCTTCAGAGCCGCCCACAGCAAGCACCAGCCCGTTGTCTCCTTTATGGCTTCCGCTTCCTCTTTTTGGCAATTTTATTTGGGATTTTGTGATGAAGCGCATTTGACATTCAATATAATTCGTTAAAACTAATTATCTCCACTCAACTTGTCCAGAGTTTATTCCAGCATATATACACAAAGGTCCGCAATTCCAACTATCAAATTGTAGACGTTTGGAGTAAAAATCTTGTATACGATAATAGCTATCTCTAAGATAGTCCCATATATCTGTACTGTACTTTTTAACCACTGCTGTCTTACCATCAGGCGTTTTAGTCATTATTATCCTAGAAGGGCGATCTATTTTATAGAATTTTTGTTCAATTTTATTGGAAATTGCAAAAGTATATGCCCTAACAGATTGTAATGGTATGGATTTTATACCGCCAAATGGGTCATAAGCGTATAATCCATTATGTATCTTATCAAATCTAACAACTAAATTGAAGTGATTCCCGCCAACATTTATAATTATAAATTCCAATCCTAATTTGTTGAGTATATGCTGTAACTCCACATTATTAAACCACTGTGTTTCGTTCAAGCTTTCTTCAGTTCTACAAAGTTTACAAAACTCAATGGGTGGCAATGCTGCTAAATCAATAACATTTTGTGGTTCAAATCTTAAAAAATAAGATTTAGGATAACCTAAAACGTTGAGCTCGTCATCACTTATTCCGAAATCAGATTTAAATAATTTCCATTCTTCCAAAAAACTAGTCTTGGTTCTTTTATTACTAATTAGCTCGCCATAAAAATAATATTTAAGTAGTTTCTCATAATATTTTAGCAATATACTAATTTGCCGCCTAGAAAAAAATACCAGAAGTATATTCCTTTCATTAGGGTTTAGGAGTTTTAATCTTGATTCGAGGTTATCTACCATCGCATTTTAAAATTGAAGATTATATTTTTAAATTTATGCCTCTTCAACACTATTTAGGCAATCCTATATCAGCAACAACAACCTTGTCCTGCAGCTTTTCAAGCCCTTTTTTCATGTCGTGAAATGTGACAATCAAGTCCGCATTAACCATCTTGTCAAAAACCTCGCCTGTATCTGGATTCAATCCTGTCGGGATGTCAACTGCAACCTTGTATGCTTTTGAATTATTTATATCATAGATTACAGCTGATATTTCCCCGTTTAACATTCCCTGAATTCCGATGCCGAGTATTGCATCAACTATAATGTCGTAAGTGTTGAAATCAACTCCTTCGTCAACAATAAATTGTATTTTTTCATTGTGTTCAATCTTCTTAAAATTAATCAGTGCTTCCTTTTTCATCTTGCCTTCGTCGCCTATAAAAAGAATGTCAGTTTCAGCCTCGTCGCACAAATAGCGCGCAGCAACAAAGCCGTCCCCTCCATTGTTGCCGTGGTAGCATACAACAAGAATTTTTTTGTATTTTAACTCAAATCTTTGCCTTATCTCCCGATAGACAGCCTTTCCGGCATTTTCCATAAGGCTAAGCCTCGGGATGTTGCTTTTTGCCTCTAAAATTCGCATATCCTGTGATAAAATCATTATGAGCTTTTTGCAAACTGGCTTATTTTTTCCGCAGCATCTGTGTTGCCGTCAAACCTTTTTATTAATTCCTGAATTTTGTTTTCAATTAAATATCCGGATTCAGCCAAAAAATCCGTGAAGTCAATTTTATCTGCATTTCCAATTCTTCTCAACAAAAAGTTATACGGCTGATTCATAACGGGCTTTATAATTTTTTCCTTCATTAAGTCAATAATTGTTTTGTTTGCCCATTCAACAACAATGTCGTTTTGCACTGCATTGAGGAAAGAGCCATCAGGAAAAGCCTCATTTAAAAATTTTATCATTCTTTCAAAATCATTTGGAACTTGCGGCAGTATATGCTCCATCGCGCCACATTCTCCAAATAAGTTTTCTTTTAATTTTATTCCATCTTGATTAGTGAATGGGCTTCTGTTGAAAGGAAACAATCTGCAGACATATGCCCTTTTTGTGTGGTAGATTGAGCACTTGCCATCCATTAAAAACGGGCACGCATCAGTTTCGGAATCCATAAAATAAGTCAAAATAATTGCTTTGTTTGAATTCAAGTCAAGTATTGCCCTTAAGGGCTTTATTCCTGCATCAACATTTACTTCATCCTGCCATTCAGCAAATCGTTTAGCTTCCCAGTCCCACAGCGGAAAAGTCATCCGCTCAACAGGAACAAGCTGCACAACAGGCAATTTGCCGAATGCATGCTGCCTTATGAATTCCCCGTCTTCTTTCGGGACAATTCCTCTTATATGGCTGCAGCAGCTTCCGCATGCATTGCATTTGAATTTTGGAATGTCGGATTGGATTTTGATGAACATTTTTTTATTTTATTATTTTTTCCATTAATATGAAAATATATTTATTAAAGATACTTTTCCTAACTGGAACAAAACCAGAAAGACTGTAATATAATTTTAATTTTTTATTATACTCTGGAATATCTATTCTTATTTTTTTGATTTTTCTTTTTTTAGCTTCCTCATCAATTTTCTTCAATATTTTTTTCCCAATCTTTAAATTTTCCAGTTTTCTTGGAACAGCAAATTTTGTTAAATACCATACCTTACTGCTAGATTTCCAAAAATTCTTAGGATAATAAAATAGCTTTTTTGTCGATAATGTTGCAGTTCCAATTATTTTATTGTCACTGGTAAAATAATATAATTTTCCATCATTGATATCCTGCTTGAAACGTTCTCTTGGGTATGGCGGGTCCCATTGTTTTATTCCTTTTGACTTCAACCATTTAGCACATTCCAAAATAATCCCATAAACTTTTTTCAAGTCTTTTATTTTCGCTTTCTTCATAACAATTTTTTCGTACATTTTTATTTATTTACTCTAAACCCACCACTCGGCAAAGCTCTTATTATCTCGTCAATTGTGCCGCCGATTTTATGCCTGATGTATTTTGCAACTGCGCTTGCTTTCTCATTTCCCTGAATCAAAACAACATATTTTCCGCAATGCGTTTTTATTGCATCAACGGGCCCTGCCATGATTTGGCTATTCGCGTTAATTCCAACAGCCAAATTAACCTTATTGCCTATGTAATTTGCCTTGCCGTAAATCATGAAGGCGCCTTTGCCCATGTACTCTCCAGCTTTTGTTTTTTTACTGACTTGCTCGGGATTCACATAAAAAACATCGCTTGTCTGCAATCCGAGCTTCCAAGCCCTGCTGAATGTGCATGTCGCATCTGCTGTTTCCTCTTTTGTTTTTTCTCCAATGGCTTTGCCTTGGCTTTTCACTACAAAAAAAGGCGAGCCTGCCATGTCGGTGTGGAACACCAAGTCATTCGGCTCCGTGTGCTTTTTGATTACAATCTCGTTTGATGTTGCATCCCGGCCGCCAATGACAAGGAATCCCTCTGAGCTGATGAACCACCTGAACTTTTCATGCCATTCCTGCTTTCTTCCCTTGAGCTTTTCCTGCTTTGACTTTTCAAGCGTTATTTTTCCTTTTTTTAATTCTAATTCATGCAACTTCTTCAGGCTTTCATTTAATGCTTTCTCAGCGCCTTCTGTCTTTTTCTTTGCCTTCTTTGCCTTTTCAAAGTAAACAGCAGCGTTCCCGTCAATGCTTTTTGTCAGGTCCAAAACAAGCCTTGCCATTTCAGGAGGCTATCTTCAGATGTTTTTATATTTATTGGGTATTAGCAACATTTAAATAAAACTTGCCCAATAAGTTGTGCAGTGATTAAAAAAACAAAAGAGGCTTTCAGAAAGCTTGAATTCGGCATAGCTGAATTTCTTGTAGGGGCTCTGATGGTTATCGGGCTTATAGGTTATTTTGGCAGCGTTTCCGCAGATCTTGACTGGATTGACCACACAGCCAGCTTTATCCTGTTTTCCTACCTTTTCTACAAGATGAACATAACCTCAATCCTTTTCGGGAGAACCTCGAAGCCGGCAAACGCTGCCATAATAGCGTCATATTTTTTCCTGTTTTTCAAGGACATAATAAGCTACACGGCAGTGGACGCATTTAAATTTAAAGTTATAAAATTTGTGGATTATTTATACTTATTATTTTTAAATAAACCTGCACTGACGAATTTAACTGCTTTTTATATCGGCATTGCAGGAATTTTTATAATCAGCATTTATATTGCAAAGAAAACAGAGATTTCCCATCCCAGCTTTTTGCATGCAGTTTACGGAAAACAGATTAGGAATAATTGGGTGAAATTCCTGTCAATATTTATTTCCTTGCTTGCATTTTATCATCTAGTTTATAGCGTGATTTTGGAATGGCTTGAATTCGTGATTGACGACCCTGTAATCGCAATAGGCATTGTCTTTTTTGTGCATAAAATAGCCAGGCACCACCAGAAATTTCATGCGGACAATTTTATATTCAAGGTAGGCAATTTCAGCACTGCGCTGTACGGCAGGTTTGTGTCCCTTTTCCACTACAAGAAAACGCTTCCATTGGCCATATCGGGCTTGCTGGTCATGCACGCGCTTTCTGACTTGGGGGTCTTTGCATATTCCATGATATTTTTCAAGGAGAATTTTTACCTTGGGCTTTTGAGGCAGGGGCATTCTCCATTTTTAAAGCTGTTTTTTGGTGAAATCGGGAATTTGCCGGGTTATGCCGCCATACCTTTGTTTATTGCTTATCTGCTTAATGCCGTTTCATTGGTGGTGCTCATGCTTGTGCCTGTGATAGTCTGGGCAGGGATGTTCCTGCAAAGGAAGTTCCATTTCAGCAGGATTTTCCTGTTCTTTATTTACGCATCTGTTGCAGCATACATGCTTCTGCCGGGCTACGTGATAGGGCCGATTACGAGCCTGTCTGTAAACGGCGCTTTGGCCGGAGAGGACAAGTCAATCGCAGGAGTGGATATACTGCCTGTGCCCCTATTGGAGAGCAAATCCATATTGGACGGGCTGTTTCCCGACAAATCAAAATTAGTCATTGCAGTATCTTTGGTGTCCATAATATTCGGATTAGCAATGTATCTGCTAAGCTCAAGCCCGAGAATCAGGAGAGAGCTGTATGCAATCTCGATTATTGGGGGGTTGACTTTCTATGCCGTGTACATATTTTACTTTTTAAGCAGCCTGCTGGGATTTTACCATGGCGCTTTAGGCATCATATTAACCCCTAATTTTATTGCAGGGCTGGTGCTTGCTGTGTTTCTGATTTTATCGGCAATATTTTATATAGCAGGCTACTTCATGTTTTTGTACGAGGTAGTTATGGAGTTCCACAAAAGAAAATGGTCTGAGCCGATTGACAATGAATTGGCAGCTGCAATCAGAAAAATGAGGAGAATGGACGGGAAAATTGCAAAAATCATGAAGCCTAAAAAAGCCCAGGTTGGCGAGGTAATCAAGTATGCCATTGTCGGCGTGATTTCCCTTGCAATACTGATTGCGGGATACAAGATGATTGGGATAACAAAAGACAGGGCATGCAAAACAGAGATGGCGCAGTTTGAGCTCGAGCTGAAAAGCATCGGCAAGGGCTCAAGGTTCGGGGCAAAGGAACTGCAAAAAATCAATGTGCCGTGCAAAGCAGACAGGATATATTTCTTTGAGCCGGGCACAGGCATAAACCCCGAGGAATTCAGGGACATTCCGATAATAATGGACACGCTCAAGAGCGGAAGCGGCAATAATGTGTTCTTGGTGGAGAATTGGGAGGTAAAGCGCTCCTTCCACGCCGGAAATTTTGATATGATATATCCGCACTACATATGCTTCCTGCCCAAATTTGACGGAATATCATTTTTTGCGGAAGGCGCAGGCAAGTCCATAAAGGTTGCAAGCGCCTGCGGGCAGCCGGAATGCACATACATACCAGTTGACATTAGCGAAGAAGACGCTAAAAACGTTATAAAGGAGATGGTGGAATTTGGATGCCCGGAATGCCCTATAAACCCGGATAATGAATTCAGCAGGATAATCCCAACAAAGCAGAATGTTGAGATGCTCAGGAAATTCTCCTTTTGCGACGGCATAACGCAGGTTGAAATCACATTAAAGCCGAGAGAGGGGTTCAAAGCAGAGGACTTCAGGTTCTACGAGTTCATCCCGAAAAGCTGCATAGATGACCTGCAGGAGTACCTTGCCGATTCCATGGAGGGCAGCCTGGAAATAAAGAGCGACCCATTGATAATGTGGCACTTCGATGAGATTGACGAAGAAACAAAGATTTCCTACAAATTAAGCAAGGAAATTGATGAGGAATGCAGAATCTTAATAAAGGGGCTTGGGATTGCGCAGGGCATTGCAGAAGCTGCAGCAGAGCCGCCTTCAGACGAGCCTCCAAAAATCTCAGACTTTAAAAATATAAAAATTCCGTTTGAAAAAAAAGAGTTTAAATATAACTTATTGGAATTTGTAAAGCCCAAAAAAGGCAAAAATAATATAGATTTTGAGATGCTGGGGCAAAATGCCAATGTAGCTGAGTGCGAAATTAATGACGACAAGCTCGAGTGCAAAACAAAAGGCGAGGGAACATCCATCATTAAGGTTCAGGTTAGGGACGCTAACAGCCTGATGTCGAGCACCAATGAAATCAAATTAGAAGTATACAAAAAGAAAAAAGGCAAGGAAAAAGACGAGGATTAGCCTAGGTAACATGGCGGAGCAAAATATAGATCAGGAGCAGCTGAATGCGCTGCAGGAAAAGCTCAGGCAGATGTCTCCTGAAGAGCTGAGGGAATTCCAGAAAAAGCAGTGCATATTCTGCCAGATTGTTGCCAACAAAGTCCAGTCAAGAAGGATTTACGAAGACGGCAGGGTGCTGGCTATTCTGGATATAAACCCGGCAAATCCCGGGCATATCCTTCTTCTGACAAAGGAGCACTACTCCATAATGCCCCAATTGCCTGACGATGAAATAGCGCATGTTTTCAAAGTTGCCAAGTCGCTCTCAAATTCCATGCTCAAGGGCATTGACGCTCACGGAACCAATGTGATTGTGGCAAACGGGATTGCGGCAGGGCAAAGGGCGCAGCACTTCATGGCCCACATAATCCCGAGAAAGGAGAATGACGGCATAATCTTTGTACTGCCTCAAAAGCCAATGGAGCAGAAGGAGATAGAGGCTGCAGGCGACAGGATTATTGCAGCTTTAAGCGGCAGCGCGAAAGAGGAAAAATCTGAAAAAGGCGCAAGCCTTGACGAAATATCAAAACTGCTGGGTGCAAGATAATGGCAATGAAAGCAGCGTGTTTGGTGTGCCAGATTATTGAAAACAAGATTCCCTCAAAAAAGATTTACGAGGACGAGTTTGCAATGGCTGTGCTTGACGTCAACGGCTCGAACCCCGGGCATTGCTTTGTAATGCCAAAAAACCACTATCCTATAATCGAGCAGGTTCCTGACGCAGAGATAGGCAGGCTGTTCAACATTTCCAACAGGATATCCAGCGCCATATTCGAGTCTTTGGGAGCCCAGGGCACAAACATATTTGTCGCCAACGGGATTCCTGCCGGGCAGACTGTGGCGCATTTCACCATCAATGTCATTCCCAGAAGGGAGAATGACGGCATCAACCTGCAATGGCAGCCAAAGCAGCTCAGCGAGGAGGAAATATCAACAGTCGAGCTCAAGCTGAAAGAGCAGACTAAAAACCTTGGCTTTGAAAAGGATGAAAAAGCTGAAGCGGAAAAACCCAGAATCCATGTTAAGAAGCCAGTTGCATTGTCTGAGGAGGAAGATGAGTATTTCTCAAGGCAGATGAGAAGGGTGCCTTAAGGCTGATTATTATTTCTAAAATTTTTACCTATCATTTATATATCTTTCTATAAATATAGAAACCTTTATAAATAGAATATATTCAATCTAGAAATATGAAGAGAACAGAAGAAGTGTACAGGGAAATACTGCACCAATCGGAAAAGGGCTGCAAAACTTTAACCCAGAAATTCATTTCAGAAAAGCTTGAGGTATCCCTGTCCAATGTTAACAATGCCCTTAATCCCCTTAGAAGGATGGGTGCAATTGACGTAAAAAAGAGGTGCTTCCGTATAATAAATGAAAACAAAATTATTTACCATTGGGCATCTGCCAGAAACTTGAAAAAAGACATAATTTATGCAACAAGGGCTGAAAAAAGCATGGCTGATATAGAAAAATCAATGCCGGACTCTGCAGTTTTTACGGCATATTCAGCATACAGGCTGAGGTTTCATGATGCGCCATCAGACTACAGCGAAGTTTATGTTTATTGTGATGATTTGGAAGAGATTAAGAAAAGGTTTCCTGAATCAAAAAACGTGCCAAACATTTTCGTGCTCAAAAAAGACAAAAGCATGGACAAATACGGCAAAATTGCGACAAATGCAAACATTTTTGTTGACTTGTGGAACCTGCCGGAATGGTATGCGCAGGAATTCCTTAAGGCAATGGAGCAAAAATGGAATACTGGAATGAAGCAATAACCCAAAAAAGCTGGGAAACATTGCAGAAGATAAGCAAGAAAATAGACTTTATACTCATAGGCGGCTGGGCAGCCTACCTGTGGGCTAAATCGCACAAGTCAAAAGACATAGACATAGTGATTGGCTATAAAGAGCTGGATAAGCTTAAATTAAATTACAACCTGAAAAAGAATGACAATCTTAAAAAGTATGAGATAATCATTGATGACATAGGCATTGACATTTATGTTCCTTTCTACTCAAAACTTCCACTGCTGGAAAGCATTGACGAATACACATCAAAAATCGAGTCATTCGAGGTTGTAAATCCTGAAGCTTTGCTGGTCCTAAAGCAGGCTGCTGAGCTCGACAGGGGCAGTTCTGAAAAAGGGCTGAAAGACAGAATCGACATAATGGACCTGCTTTTGAAATGCCAAATAGATTTCAAAGAATACTGCAATATTCTTGCAAAGCATAACTTAAAAGATTTTAAGAATAAGATGCTTGGGATTGTCAGCACGTTTAATGAAACAAAATATCTTGGACTAAATCCAAGAGAATTCAAGCTGAAAAAATTGGAATTGATTAAGAATATTAAGAATTCCTAATTTATCTCGAACTGTCCGCCTGCCTTTCTATCTCAAGCTTTTTCGCTATGGCATTTGAGGTGTTGCTCATCCTGTAGGCGCTGATTATCTCGTCAGCCAGCGTGTTGGTGATTCCCTTCTTTGTGTTGAATGTCCTGTGGTATGCTCCTTCTGTCATGTACCTCAAAGCCAGGTCCACCCTCCTCTGGGGGGAGCACTCAACTGCCTTGGGATAGCGCGCACCGCCGTACTCAATGGTGACAATCTCCTCCCTTTGGGCGGCATTCTCCAGCGCCTTTACAAAAACCTTGATGGGGTTTTCTTTTGTTGTTTTTTCAATCTGCCTGAACACTTCCTCGACTATGCCGTAGGCTGTTTCAGCCTTTCCTGTTATGTGGCCGCTTGTCTTGAAATGCTTCTTGCCCTTGTGCCCGGGCACCATAATCTTGTTTATAAGCCTTTCAACAATGAATGTCCTGCTTTTGTAAAATTTATTGCCTGCGTATTTTGCGCCTGTCTTGGGCACAATCCTCGGCTGCAGGGTGATGTAAGGCTGCAAGCCCATATCGTCTACCTTGATTCCTTCCATGCTCCACCTGTTGAAAGCTTTTATTTCCGGCATTTTGCTGTTTTGTATTTGTTCTTAATTTATATTTTGAATGTTGATTCTATTGATTGAATGGTGGTTATGATAAAATTATAAGCTTTTTTACTTCCTTGCTTTTTCTATCCTGCCTTTGAGTAGCGCGTCCAAGCTTTGGTCGTTAACCTTTATGACCTGCCACCTGACTCCGGGAATGTCGCCTTTGCTTTTGCCCATTGCGCCGCCGATGCATTCTATGTGACTTCATCATGCTCGTCTATCAGTTTGGTTGCGCCGTCCCCGGGGCAGAAAGCTGTAACCTGCCTGCCGTTCTTGATAAGCTGCACCCTGACGCATTTTCTCATTGCAGAGTTCGGCTGCTTTGCCTCCAACTGCACTTTTTCAAGCACAAGGCCTTTTGCCTGTGAAGCCCCTTCCAACGGGTCAGAGCGCTCCTTGAGGCGCAAAATCCTCTTGATGTAGGGGCTGTAGTGCCATCTGCCTTTCTTTCTTCTTTCCTTTAATCTCTTGCCCGCATTCAGCCCGCGTGATTTGTTGCCCATGTTGATTCAGTATTTTTGGATGATTTTTAAAGGTTGCTGTTGAATAATGTCAAACAACCCTTATCTCCTTAATGTCAAAATACCTTTTTACAATATTTGCCAGATGATTTATGTTTTGGCGCTCTCTGCCTATAAGCATCGCCTTTGAGCTTGTGTCCTTTCCATGTATTGTTATAGTGCCTTCATCCTGCTCAATGTCCAGAACTTCCGCAGGATATGCTATATTCCTGATAAACTGAAATAAATCGCTGCTAAACTCGACAAGCTTTATTTTCTTATTCAGCCTGCTTTCCATTTTTCTTATATTGAAGCCGTTTTTGCCGATTGCCCTTGCCATGTCATTTTCCTCAACAATAAAGATGAGCTTGTCATTGGCAATGCAGTCCTTTATCCTGGCGCCCGTCATTGACTCAAAAATGGTTATCATTTTCATTGAATCAGAATCCAGCTTGATTTTATTCACTTACCTGCACCCTTAAGAAGAGCCAGAACAGATATAGAAAAAGGCTTCTTGCATATCACGCTTAATTCGTCATTTGGATATTCCAATTTGTGCGTCTCTGCCCCGCTTAGTCCGGCATAATAATTTATGTCCCCCTCTATTTTTGCAGGGCAATTTGAGCTTATCAAAACTTTTTGGACCCTGCCGAGCCTCAGGTTCTTTATTGCCCTTTCAGTGCCTATTATAACATTGCCTGATTTCAGCATTTTCTTGATTTCTGCCATATCTATTTTTTTTGTCATTTTATTTCTGGGCTATCTGGATTATTCTCTTGACATTAATGAACCCGTTCTCTGATTTTGAAACATCTATTCCATCTTCGCCGTACTCAAACTGGATTATTTTCCTTGAGGCGTCACGCACGGTATTATCATACTCCACCTTTAAGTCCTGCATCGCGTTTGCAAGCCTCCTGTACAAATAGCCGCTTTTTGGCGTTCTTAGCGCAGTATCCATTAATGAGTCCCTGCCGGTCATTGAGCCGAAGAAGAATTCTGCAGGGGTTAATCCCATCTTGAATCCATTGGTTATGAAGCCGCGAGCCTCCGGGCTTAAGTCATTTCTCCTGAAATGGGACAATGTCCTTTGCTCAAAGCCTTTGTCTATCCGCTTGCCCCTCATAGCCTGCTGGCCAACGCATGCTGCCATCTGGGCGAGGTTCAGCAGATTGCCCCTTGCGCCAGACTCTGCCATTATCATTGTATGGGTTCTTTTGTCAGCGTGATTTGCTACTGTCTTGCCTGTTTCGTTCCTTGCCTTGTTTAAGACTTGAAGGATTCTCAGCTCCAGTGTTTGCTGCGCTGTCTTGCCGGGCAAGGAACGAAACTTACCTTCCTTAAACTGGGCAATCAAAGCATCCACATCCTTCTTTGCAGTTTCCATGTCTTCCTTTATTTTCAATTTTGCCGACTCAGGCAGGTCTGTGTCTGACAATGCAGATGTAAAACCTATTTTCAGCAGGTACCATATGCCAAGCCTGAAAATCTTGCCAAGCGCGTCGATGCTGTAGTCCTTCCCGTATTTCTGGTGGATGTTCCTTAGCATCAATCCGGACTCTTCCCCAAGGGAGTTCCTGTCCATCACTCCTGAAACCAGCTTGCCGTCCTCTATGGTTACATGAGCTTCTTTGTCGCACTTGTCCTTTGACCTGTCGCACAGGCGCGAATGACCGCTGTAATTAAAATCATCGGGCAGCAATGCGCTGAAGACTTCCTTGCCTGTAACAACAGCTTTTCTGGGCAGTTTTGAGAAATCCGTCACGCCCACTGCCGATAGCAGGTCAATGGCGTCTTCCCTTTTCAATGATGCGTCTTTTGTCAGGATATAGTTGCCTGAAATCGCGTCCTGGGTGCAGCCTATGATGCTCAGCCCGTACCTCAGGGAGACGAGCTGGGTCTGGACTTCCATAAGTATTTCAGCTTCTGCCCTTGCCTCCTCTGTCTGGGGAATATGCAGGTTCATTTCATCGCCGTCAAAATCCGCGTTATAAGGCGTGCATACAGCAGGGTTGAGCCTTAATGTTTTGCCCGGCAGTACTTTCACGCGATGGCACATCATGCTCATCCTGTGCAATGAAGGCTGCCTGTTGAATATGGCTATGTCGCCGTCCATAAGGTGCCTTTCAACTATATAGCCGGGCTGCAGCTCCTCCAAAGAAGCCTCTTTGGTTTCTTCTGTAATCTTTTTCTTCTTGCCGTCAGGCCTTATGATGTAGTTTGCACCGGGGTATTTTTCAGGCCCGTTCTCTACAAAAGCCTTGAGGTATTTCATGTTCCATTCATTTACCCTTTCAGGGACTGTAAGCTTGTTGGCAATTACAAATGGCACTCCAACTTCATAAAGCTCCAGCATGGGATCCGGGCTTATGACGGTTCTTGCCGAGAAATTTGTTCTTTTTCCAGCAAGATTGTGCCTTATCCTGCCTTCCTTGCTTTTTATCCTCTCTGTCAGGGTCTTCAAAGGCTGCCCGCTCCTGTGCCTTGCGGGGGGCAATTGCGCTATGTTATTGTCAAAAAATGTAGTTACATGGTATTGCAGCAGGTCCCATAAATCCTCGACTATTATTTCAGGAGCGCCTGCATTGATGTTTTCAAAGAGCCTTTGGTTGATTCTTACTATGTCGCCCATTTTATGCGTTAAGTCGTCCTCGCTCCTTTCGCCGCTTTCCAATGTGATGCTCGGGCGCATTGTTACAGGAGGAATCGGCAGTATGGTCATTATCATCCATTCCGGCCTTACATGAGGCACTTTCAGCCCGAATATCTCGCAGTCTGAATCAGGTATTTTTTCAAGCCTTGCCCTTATTTCAATCGGGCTGATTCTCTTCTCGTCTTCGAGGAAGGTTGTCGGCTTTTCCAGGCTAAGCTTCTTCTGCCTTGATTTGCAGTGGGGGCATTTGTTTATGGTCTTAAGTCCCGCTATTGTTTCCTTGACTTTTTGCCTTCGTTCCTCAACCCCATTTTCTTTTTCTATCTGGTCAAGGATTTCCCTGGTTTTGCTTATCTTATTGTCGGGTATCAGGATTCTTCCGCACTCCCTGCACGTGCATTTCAGCAGAGTCATTACTATATTCACAAATTTAACATGGACAATGGGCCTTGCCAGTTCTATATAGCCAAAATGCCCTATGCACTCCTTCAGCTTTGAGCCGCAGGTTTTGCACCTTAAGCCCGGGTCTATCACACCAAGCCTTATGTCCATAAGGCCGCCGTCCACAGGATAACCTTCCTTGTCGTAAAGCTCAGGCGTGACTATCTTTGCAGAAGCCATTTTCCTGATCATTTTCGGGCTTAGGACAGAAAAGGCGATGCTCCTGACCTGCTTGTAGATATACTGCTCCTCTTCAACCCTTTCAGCCTTTTTCTCTTTGCCCTCTATGGCCTGCTTTACGGCATCAAGCTCCTGCTCGGTTTTTTGACTTGTTTCTTCTTCCGGCATTTTTTGTTATTTTTGATTTAATGTTTTATTGTGTTTTATTCCTTGATTTTTTAATGCGTGAATTTTATTCTATTTCTCTTTAGCTGCTTTCTGCGGCTTGACTGTCAGGCTCGGCAATCCCGTGCCTATCGGTATGTGCTGGTTGATCATGACATTTTCCACAACTGAATTAAGGTTGTCGACTTCGCCTACAAGCGCAGCATTGATTATGTGCTTTATGGGCGTCTCAAAAGAAGCCCTTGCAAGCACGCTTGACTTATCGCTCACTACACCATACCTTGTTATTCCTTTCAAGGTTCCGCTCACGCACATTGTATCTGAAACAAGCATGATGTGCCTGACATCCACATTAAGGCCCTGGCTCTCTATAACCTTGAATATCTCGTTTATTATTGCCTGCCGCGCAGCTTCAATGCCGAGCACCTGCTCAATCTCGAAAATGTTGTTTGTTGAGGTCCTGTAAGCGTCCACTTCCTCGAGCTGAAGGACATCGGCAAGGTTTGAGCCTGCTGTTATAATCACGAATTCTTCCTCCCGTTTAACCGGCATAACCTGCAAGATTCCTTTTATGCCCTTGATAGTTGCGCTTTTTATTTTTTCCTTTATTTTGTAAGCGTCATTAAATGTGTCTTCCTTGCTTCTTGCCTTGAAAATAAGCGAGTCCTTGCCGTCCCTTATATTGTAGCCCTTGATCTGCTTTGATATGGCGTCTATGACTTTGGCGTTTGTCAATTCCAATTCCTTCATCTTATCCTTGTCGAGCTTTACTTCAATTGTGAAGTCTGCAATATTAATTGAGAGCTCTGTTGATATGTCCGTAAGCCTTGTTTCCTTTATCTGCAGTGCAAGATGCCTTAAATCCTCAAGCTTCTTTCCGCTGGCATAGGGCTTTTTCAGGTAGATCTCCATCATGGGATTATCAAGCTCCTTTCTTCCGTCGAGAATTTCTATTATCCTTGGCAACCCTAGGGTGACATTCATCTCAGCAACCCCCGCAAAATGGAAAGTGTTCAGCGTCATTTGGGTTCCTGGCTCGCCGATTGACTCCGCTGCTATCAAGCCGACGGCTTCGCCTGGAGTTACCTTTGCAGTGTTGTATTCTTCACATGTTGCCTCCATTATTTTTTTCAGCTTTGTATCGCTTACTCCCTTGGGTATGCTGTCCTTCACTTCCCCTATTATCTTTGCCGGAAGCCTGTCTTCGTATTCTGAGATTATGTCTGCCATTTTATTGTTTGGTTTGTATTTGTTCTTGATTTATATTTTTAATCCGTGCCTTCGGCACAATATCTTGTGGTCGCTCTCGTTATTTTGAATTTTTATTATTTTATTGAATTTTTTATTTAATTTATTATTTGATTACAATCAA
>Ga0209211_10003534_pt1 | contig 25307 bp, 35 predicted proteins | sample RifGroA2_FD_183992 | JGI IMG/M metagenome (GOLD analysis project Ga0209211, IMG submission 183992) | Groundwater microbial communities from Rifle, Colorado, USA - Groundwater A2 (SPAdes) (version 2) | ecosystem: Environmental > Aquatic > Deep subsurface > Groundwater | place: Rifle, Colorado...
GAGCAGGGCGGCGGGGCTGGCCTCTTTTTGTATTCGCTCGGGTGCGGCGGAATTCCCCCCACACCCCCCTTCCGTCGCACCCTCGCTCGGACAGACGGGATTTTGGGCGGCGATTATCTTCTCGCTTGCGACCTAGCAAGAAGTGATTTTCTCATTGCCATTGTCAATTCCTTCACAAAATCCGGTTTGAAATTAATAAACGTCTTTCCATTAATTTTCAATTCTTCCATATGATCGGGCAATGGTGAACTTTGGCGTAACGCCTCGTCATTCAGAGCAACTTCAATTGATCTTGTGGGATATGGTCGCAAGCGATTTACTACGCTTCCGTATAAACTACTCTTTCCTTTGTACCACACAAGATGAACCGTCCATACTGTCTTGAATGGAGCAAAATCTTGTATTTGTTGATGAAGCGTACTTATCCACTCCTTACTTTTCTCGTGATTAACAAAAATCAATAAGTGGTATTTCTCTGCATATCCCTTATTTAATTTACCGCGGACAATCCCCGACATTTCTTCGAATGATTTACACCGACCGGGTATTTCAACCAACTCAAAATGGTCAAGAGTAATCGTTATGGGATTGGCCGCTACGGTCATCAGAATAAAATCGGGTGGGTCTTTTTTGGGTTGCATTAAGAACCAATCTTGCCCGCTGTCTTTTTTAAGACCTAAAACAAAAAAGTATTCAGCAACATTTTCCCGTGCCTTTTTAACGTCTTCTTCCGGACTGGAAAAGAATTTTTGCGCCCCAACCTTCTCAACGACTTCAATAAGCTTATCTCTCAACATGTTGGGGTGCATAAAGTAAATCAGCTCCTCGTCGCCGACTTTTACTCTTTCTGAATTGATAAAATCAACTTTCATAACCCTCCTTTTCCATAGATTATTTGATTAATTTTTGAAAATCGATTTTAGCAATTTTCTTTTTTAGATATTGCAAAATCTCTTTATCTTTCATGCCAAACAATTCTGATTTGTACCCAGTTCTTTCTTTAAGCACTTCAGCAACACGAACAGGCCAATAAGCACCGCTCATTTGCACTATGTCGCCCCCAATTCGTTTCGCTAACGCCTCAATACGACTGTTTTGGCCGATACGATCAACCACAATGATTGTGGCCATAAACCATTTTGTTTTCCCAAGCGTAATTTCCCGCTCAAATCTTGAAACTTTATCCAGAGATATTTCAGGATTACCGCGCCCAATAAAACCGATATCAAACCTCACGCCCTTTCCGGCCTCAAACAATAAGGTTGCATCGCTTTCTCTTTTTTCATCTCGCGAAGAAAGCCAAAAAACTTTTTTCGGATTTTTGATATTTGCTCTATCAACTAACTTGAAGCCTAAGATTTCAAGCAATACTCCGAGGATAAGCCGTTCATATAGCTTTCCATAAGTCGATTTTTCAGAACCTCGAATAGCTAGGGTCTGTGCGCCGATCGAGGTCATTATTTGTAAAATCGTATCCCAATCTATATCAATTAAATCACCGTCCAATTTAATTTGTCCCGCAAGATTTCCATATTCTTTCTTGCTCTCCAAAACTACTTCACGAAGGATTTCTACAAATTTTGTTTTGTAGTCGTCAAGATTCTTTGGATTATCTCTCAATACATTTTGATATGCTTTATCAGTTAACCCCAGATTCCATTCAAGTATCCAGCGGTCAGCTTTTTGTAGTCGCTTCTTTAATTCTTTTACGGATATATCAGGTAAATTTTCAATAAATTTTTTATCTTTTTTAGAACCACGCAACATCATTACCAATGCCGCCGCATTGAGAGTCGCTATTCTTTTTCTTGTAAGAAGTTCCGTGGAGTCGCGCAAATTTTTTCCACACAAAACATCTAACACAATGTTACGAACGATATCTAAGCCAATTTGCGTGATAAGTTCTCTCCCATTTGAAGTAAGGAGTTTACGGGCTTTTTCTGGAAAATGTTGATTTATTTTGTCCATAGTTAAAATAATGTCTCTGGAGCTGAATTATCAGCCGCACAATTTATGTAGAGAATATCATAGGCAGATTTTCCAAGCCATTTTTTTGCCTCGCGACGAATTATGTCAATATATTTTTTTTCGTTGTCGATTAGTACGAAGCGGCGACCAAGTTTTGTTGCAGCTTCACCAACAGTTCCAATCCCACCAAATGGATCAAGCACCACATCAGTTTTGAACGAATAATACTTGATAATCTTTTCGGCAAGCTCTGTTGGAAAAATGGCTGGATGTTTTTTACTGTGAGCAGGCGTAATACGCCAAATATCTGTCCGCTCGTAAGGAGTTTCTATTTTTGATTCTTTTACAGCTTTTTGATTTGGATGTTGGCGTATATTCCAGTCAATAAGTTTATCCGTCCGTTTTCGATATACAAGAACGTGTTCAGTAATTGGAACGGTTTTGTACTGCAAAGGATTCCTATCTGCCGCAAACCTTCGCCCTCGACCAGTTGCCCAACCTGCCCCTTCAGGTTTAACCCAGATTATGTCGTCAATAAAATCAAATCCTTCGTCAATAAAAACCTTATGAATATCAAATGGTACTGCAATTCGTTTTGAGGCTTCGCCTCTGCTATTACGGCGCACTAAAACCGGCGATATGTTCATTACAAAAAATCTACCCTCATTCAATACTCGGTGCGTTGCCTGAATTATCTTTCTCATTTTTAACAGATAATCCTCATAGGAAATATAATCGGAGTATTCCGGTCTAGCGTTGTAGTAAGGGGGAGAGGTAAAAACCAAATCAACAGAACCCGCTGCCATTTCTCGTAGAACAAATTCACTATCACCATGTGCAACTGTATTTCTTTGTTGAGAAACTACATACTTATCGTTCTTTTTTCTACGCAGATTAACTTTTTCCTCTCGTCCCAAGAGTCGATCTTCTAAAATCTCTTTTTTCGTCGTTTTGTCCTCTACAACAAGAGTGGAAAATGCGTCAATAACAACCTCACCGATTCTATGATCTTTACCTAGAGTCAAAAGTGGCACACGCCAAATATGATATCTGTCATCGGCTTCAGGTAATCCGAAGGCGATAGAGTTACGGAGATTCGCACTCGCAAGCCAAGTTTCAGCAACTTTTTTTGCCTGCGAAACTTGCACAATGTTATATTTTCTTTTTGAGTAAACAGAGTCTTGTCTCATAGTTTTATTAAATCATCAACACCGACATTCAAAGCTTTGGCGATCTTGGACATTGTTTCAATGGTCGGATTGATATTTGCTCCCGATTCAATTTTGATGATTGTGTTGTAGGTAACATCCGCAAGTTTAGAGAGCTTATCTTGTGAAATACCAAGCTTGTTTCGGTATTTTTTGATATTATCAGCAATTTTTGAGTTGTTGCTTGCGCTCATAGTAATATAATACTATAATCAAAGTAATGACGACTGGAATTGATTATTATATTACTATGGTATCAAAAAATAACGAATTAGTAAATCTCAAAGGGAGTTCCTTAATCTTTTCCGCGCACGGGTGGTGGGGCAAGGAAAAGAATCTGTCCGCCCAAAATCCCGTCCGTCCGAGCGAGGGTGCGACGGAAGGGGGGTGTGGGGGGAATTCCGCCGCACCCGAGCGAATACAAAAAGAGGCCAGCCCCGCCGCCCTGCTCGTTCAGAGTAGAACACCACAAAAAAGTTTTCTTTTCCTTTTTAGAAGAAATTGGTCGCGCGCAAATCCGAAAAGCAAGGAACATTTTTCTTTGGTGTCCGCCGAGGCTTTGCGAGGCGGTGGCGGGGCTGATTCATTCGTTCAGTTTCCGCTCGAAAAAGGTTCGCGCAAAGTGTATAATTACAGCAAAATCGTGTTAAAATTGAAGTATGAAAAAAGCCCCGATTTTTGGGATAGCGGTTTTAGTGGCATTATATTTTTATTTTCCAGCCGCAGTTTTTGCCGCGCCGAGCGTAGCGTCTTTTGATATTTCTCCCACATCGGGTTCTTCAGGATATCCATATTCATTGACGTGGGCATTAAATGACGCGGGCGGTTCTTCGCTTATAATCCCTTGTGCAGACGGCGTGATAGCAAAAAATACCGATACCGGAGCCGTCGTTGCCTGCGATACAAAACTTTCTTCAACTGCCGCTTCGTCCGGCGGTCTTCTTTTAAAATTGATCAACATATCAGGCACCGGTAAAATAATTTCGGTAAAATTGATTCCCAAAGATACTTCGGGGGCTGAGCAGGGTGCGTTTGCGAAAACAGTGCCGGTTTTTGTTTCTCCCGCAGTCCAGGTCGTTGAATTTTTAAAAACATCCGTGGCGGGAACGGAAACCGGCAAAGCAATAACGCTTTCCTGGAGCATCCCGGATGCCTGGGGTGCAAATATTTCAATGGAATGCAAAGAATTGATTCGGGCGACTTCTCCGGACTATTTATCCGGAAACCTTCCTTGCGGAAAGCAAATTTTCAGTAATGCTTTGGAAAAAACAGATTCACTTACGGTAAATTTCACAAATTCGTCTATGAGTACGGTTCCTGTTTCTTTTACGCTCTATCCTGCGATAGGAACGAATATTTATAACGGCATCAATACGGAATCTTTGACCGTCAATGTTGCCTCTGACTATGTGCCGGATCCCGTTGTAAATTATTTTAAAACTTCTTCGCCGTTTACGGTTCTTTCCGGTGAAAATATAAAATTATCCTGGGATACGGATAACACGAAAGGCATCAATTTAAAAATATCCTGCGCGGATTCGACAACGGCCACTTCATCGGTTGCCGAGAGTGTCAATTTACCATGCGACAAATACGCGCTCACAAATCTTTTAGGGTCCGACGGGAATATTTTTATTGCGTTTCAGAATAAAAACGCCGCTTCAAAAAATGTAACCGTAACTCTTTATCCGGCTTTCAAAAATAAAGACGGCTACGACGCGACGAAAAGCATTAGCCGCGCATTTGAAATAAAGACGGTAGGCAGTTCCTCGGCTGGTGCCTCGGAACCGACGGCACATTCGCAGGCGCCGTCGCCTACGCCGACCGCTTCGATTATCCCAACACCGACGCCTTCAGCCGTAAAAACAACACCAACACCTATCACAAAAGTGACTCCTAAACCCACCGCAACGACCGTAAAAACAACTCCTAAAAGTAGTTCTTCTGCTGGTGCCTCGGAACCGATTGCGCCCGAACCGGAACCGGGCAATATCGCGGAAATCGGAAACGGCACTGCGCTGAAAAATGAAAAAGAAATATCGGATTACCTTATCGAGAAAAAACAGGTTGATGAGGTTAAGAGCACTGTATTGAGCCGGGCGGAAAATATTTATAATGTCATAGGCCTCCGCAACGTCAAATTATTTTATTTCATACCGGTAAAAATAAAAGTCACTCTTAAGGTAGATGCGCAAAGCGGCAGTGTCAAAGAAACACACTTTGCCTGGTGGTCATTTTTAGTAAGGTGGTAATAGCAGAGACATTATGTGCGCTTAAGTAGTTATATTTTTATGAAAGATTTTCCAAGCCTTAAAGCGAAGATCAGGGAGGTGCAGAATTTCCCTACGCCCGGTATTCACTTCAAGGATATAACGCCGCTTCTTGAAGACAAAGACGCTTTTGCCGAGGCGATAGACGGCCTTGTGGATTTTTATAAAGATAAAAAAATTGATAAAGTCGTGGGCATCGATGCGCGGGGATTTTTGCTCGCTTCCGTGGTTGCATATATTTTGAAGGCCGGAATTGTTATCGTCCGAAAGAAAGGCAAACTTCCATGGGAGAAAATTTTAAGAGAGCATGAGCTTGAATACGGAAAAGGATCGCTGGAAATGCACATTGATTCAATAAAAAAAGGAGAAAGGGTGCTTGTGATAGACGATGTTTTGGCTACTGGGGGCACGGCCGAAGCCGCAATAAAACTGGCGGAAGAGCTTGACGGAAATATTATCGGCGTCGGGTTTTTATTGGAATTGCCTCTCGGGGGCAGGGAAAGGTTGAAAAATTATGAAATTCGCGCTTTAATTAGTTACTAAGCGCGCGCTTAGCTCAGTTGGTAGAGCAGCGCTTTTACACAGCGAAGGTCGGGGGTTCGAATCCCTCAGCGCGCAATGATATGCCGTGATCCGACCTGGGTCGGACTCCGACTTAGGTCGGAGTATAAATTGAAACAATATAAGCGTAGGGATATACTTGAAAAAGTCATTGGAGACGGACTATTTCCTTGGCAATATAAGCCGTGGTAGCTCAGTGGCAGAGCAGACGCCTGAAGAGCGTCGTGTCGGGTGTTCGATTCACCCCCGCGGCACAAGTTAGAAACTATGCTAATATAAAAATAAGGTTCCGCGCTGATAAAAACCGCCAAAGAATCTGGGAAAAACATCGGCCCCGACTTTATCGAGGATCCTCGATAGCGAGGCTATCGGGACTCGAACCATCTTTTTGGAAAAGAAAATTTTTATCATAATTGCATTTGATTACAAGTGTGCTCCACAAGCTATTGACAGCAATGCTTAAGCATGCTACTATCATCACTAGGTTGTTTTTTAATTTATCTTAAAACAAAGGAGGAATATTCATGATTGTCTATGGTCTCACAATGCAGGGGAAACAAGAAGCGGCACCTGAAGAAGTTGCGACATGGCTTTTGGAACGAAATTCTCGCTATCCTAACATTGATTTCACTGTTGAATGTTCGGAGCTCAACCCATCAGAAAAAACAAAGTGGAGAGATGAGGCAGTAAAGTATTCTCGCATTTTTGTGAAAGATGAGTTCATGCACTGGGGTATCTCCGAAGTTATTTTTCCATACCTTTCTCAGATTTGGGAAGTGAGAATTATTGGGTTGATTGACGACCAGGGAGTGATATTAAACCCCGAAAGCCCCGAGTACACGGGAGGTCATAAACTTCCGCCAAAGCTCAGGTTAGAAATTGCAGGAGTACCAGAACCTGAATTGGTAAAGATGTATGATCACAAACTTGGACTCCCGCGTAAAAAGCATGAACCAGTTCTTGAAGAACCAAAAGTAATGATCCCACTCCCGCACGGTTTGCGATGGACTTCCGAAGTTTCAATGTCTGGTGAGGAGTTTAACAAACTCCTTAGCGATCCGCGCACTAAGGAAGAAGCAGAACGCGCTATATGGAACAAGGATTGGGAAACCCTTAAACGTCTGAAAGAACAAGGTTAGTGAATGTGGGCTTCGGCAGATATTATTTTGCCGAAGCTTTTTCTTTTAAAGAACTTGCCGCCGAAGCTAAAATTCGTTAGAATTTTAGAGTTCAGAACGCCAAAGAAAAACTTGAAATTGTCAAAAATCAATCCGTAGCCGCCGAATTTTTTGCCCCATCATTTTGCGGCGGAGCCGCGAAATGGGTTCGAACTATCTTTAAAATAGCGCACAAGTTAGAAACTATGCTAATATAAAAATAAGGTTCCGCGCTGATAAAAACCGCCAAAGAATCTGGGAAAAACATCGGTCCCGACTTTATCGAGGATCCTCGATAGCGAGGCTATCGGGACTCGAACCATATTTTTGGGAAAAGAAATTTTTTTCATTATGATTTCGTCGTTTATTATTTTAATAATCGTATCTCTCGCACTCCTTCTTTTCGGTATTGGATGGTCAGAAGATGCTTTGACTGCGATTGGCGCTATTACAGCATTTGTTTTCAGTGTATTGCTGATTTCAGTTTTGGTATATAAACATACAGTGAAAGTTTTTAAAAATATCCTATTAACTGGTTTTGCTCTGTCATTACTATCCGGTGGATTATTATCTCTCGTTCTATCTTTATCAAATTGTTCAGGAGAAAGTTGCTTGGGACGCGATTTGGGAATATATTTAGTCGGTCCGGCAATTGTAATTTTGGGAACTATTTTTTCTTTAATAATTGCCATAATTGCTAAGCGTAAAAATGCTTCGGAGCCCGCAAAATAAATATACATTAAGTAAAAACGAGATCCTAAAAAACAATATTCTATGAAAATCACTTTTATCTTTCTGGGATTAATCATAATGCTTTTAGGGCTTTTGCCATTTACGTCTCCGCATAATCCTTACGGTGATGAGGTTATTCCGAATTTACTGAGCCTGGTTATGACTTTGACTGGGGTGTTAAGCTTTATAACAAGCCTCCTGTATGTTTATTTTGGATCACAAATTTTAAAAACAATATTCATAACATTTTTTATAATTACAGCTGTATTGTTTGGAATACTACTATTTGTAGTTTTTGGAATATTGTAAGAAATTTTTCTCGTTTCCGCTTTCTTTCAAAGAAAAACTTGTCACCGCTTTTAGCGGGATCCCGCCTTCCAAAAGTTTAAAATATGTGGCGGGAAAATTGTCATCGGTGTTGCTCACTTCGACTCCGCTCAGTACAAGCCGCCGCCTTTCCGTCATACGACGACTGCTCCTCTCGCCTTGCTCGAAGGTTGCCGAATTTTCGCGGGCCTTCGCCTCGCCGAAGTGGCTTCGGCCACGCAGGCGGGGGGATTTCCTCGTCCCGACCTTGCGTCGGGGCGAAATGCGCCGTGCCCCGTAGTAAGCTTTGCTTTACTACTGGGGTTCGGACTAATTCAAGAATACTGCACTGTAGTGCGAAATTTGCCGAAAGCGGCAAGTTTTCCAAAAAAGCCTTTTACTGGAAAGGTTTTTTGTTTTTATCTTTTCCTCACAAAATCAGAAAAGTTGCCGAGCCTCAAGGTGAATCGAACTCAATCAAGCCCCTGATCCTTTTCGGCAGCTAGCAACTCCTTGAATTTTTTACGCCACGCTCTTCACGTTCTGTCTATTTGACGAGTTTTATCGATGCACTAAACTAAAAATATGAGTGTGAAACGAAAATCAAGTTTTTCTTCAAAGGCAATGACCATGAGAGATATGGGCGAGTTTACCGAGAAAGTTGTCTTGCCGGGCGTGGAAGCAATTATTGATAAACGAATCAATCCTTTAGAGGTCAAGGTAGATAAATTAGAATCAAAGATCGACGCGGGATTTGCGGAAATGCGGAAAGGTTTTGCTGATGTAAGCCGATCCATTCAAGTCCTCGGCGGCGATGTTGCTGAACTTAAGGAAGACAAAAAAGAAAACGAAGAGCGATTTAAAGTTTTGGAACGAAAGGTCGGGGTTAGATAAAAAACACTCACCTCGCTACCAGCCTCGCCGAGTTTCGGCGAAGCGGGCCGGCCCGAACCATATTTTGGGAAAAGAAAACTTTATGGGATTAAAAGAATTTTTATTTAAGCAGAGAGGAGACACGACCCCGGATACTGTAGACAATAAAGATATTGCCGCATTACTTTTCCTCGGAATATGTGCAATTTTTATTGCCGGGTTGAATATTTTTATAATCTCCGCGCTTTTAATTGGTCTGCTGGTTAAAATCCTGCGCATAGAATATGAGAGGCGATATGGGTACAGCGTCGGCCGGCGGATAGTTTCGTAATTGAAATTATGGTAGGATAAAAATACCTGCCCGCAATGCTTACAGCATAGCTGATGCAGGCGGGTCGGCTCGAACTGCATTTTAATTTTGCCGTGCTCCTCCGAAGCTTTAGCGAAGGAGAGGGAAAAGAAAATTTTTAATCATTTCAACCATAGAAGGTTAGTCCGCTTTCTGAATTAATAAGTTAATTTTCAAAAATTATGTCTAACCAACAAGTAGACGACTATATTAAACAATCGAGACAAGCTGGTATAAGTGATTCGGAAATAAAACAAAAACTTTTAGAAAGTGGGTGGGGTAATGATGTAGTAAGCCAAGCTTTCATGAATCCTGTTAGCAATCCAAATGTTGCAGTTAAACCACAAAAGGATTATTGGCATTCTGCGTATAAAAACTTTCTTCATTTTTCTTATTTCGGTTATTTTCTTTTTTTAGTTTTTTTAATTCGATGGATAGTTAAGTTTGAACCGATACCTAAATCTCTGAGCGTTACACTTCTTTTAATTTTAGCTATATCGACAGTTTGGTTTGCTATCAGTCAATTATTTAAAAAACACCACAAGAAAGCTGTTTTGGCAGGGTATGTATTTTTATCGGCCATAGCCATCTCATTACTATGGCAAGGCTCACTGCTTGCTCTACTGCTTATTTTCTACCTCTTTTATTTGGTTTATAGGGCAAGTAAAATGCCAGTAGCCCAAATCTAAAAGAATTTGCCGCAAAAGAAAAATTTGAAATTACCGCCAACGGCAAATAACCCCTCCTTGTAAGGGGTTCTTGCCTGCCCCGCTTCATTTGCGGGGCTTTGCAATTATTGCCTGGAGATATTCTCCACAATTCATTGATTTTTTATGCAATCAGTGCTAGTGTAAAAGGGTGCTTGTGGGTGCAAGCCCCGTTCAGCTAAGGATTTCCTAAGCTGAAGGCAAGCACGACAAAGATACCGCATTTATATGCGGTGTTTTTGTTTATCCGTCTTCTATCCCGCTGTCGTAGAGTGTTTGCCCTCCCCTTAGTTTGGAATCCGGCATCACGCTCCAAAAAGTTACGTTGCCGTCGCCAACTCGTCTCAAGATCGTCCGGATCTTTATTTTGTTTTCACCGACAATAGCAACAAACCCCCAGTATTCAGCTTCTTTGGTTCGCGATAAACCATCTTTCCCTTTCTTGCTTTGCTATGATTTCGCAGCAGAAAACTTAAGCAGCCAATTTGCTCGGGGTCTCCGGGGCTTGGTTGGCTTTGAAATGCCCTGCAAGCTTCTGGAGAAGCGCATCCAAAGTTCGAGGTATCCCCCGATACGGGGCACTGTAGTGCGAAATTTGCCGAAAGCGGCAAGTTTTCCAAAAAAGCCTTTTACCGGAAAGGTTTTTTTGTTTTTATCTTTTTCTGTACAAAATCTAAAAATCTGCAAAACCCCAGGATGAATCGAACTTAATTTTTCCGCTAGCCTTTTGCGGCATCTAATAATTCAAATATTCCTAATATCTTTTTAAGTTTTTGTTCTTTTTCATTCATATCCTTTGCAAGGTTTTTGAACGATGTTCTTGCTTTGTTGATTGCTTATACCTCTACGCCGAGTTTTTCATGGATTATCTTCTTCATTCTTTCGTGCTCTGTTTTCAGAGATAAAAAATTAAAGGTCTTTTCAAAAAGCGACGTCAACTCATCACGCGTAGGCATATTCTTTAAATGATTGTCTATTCCGTCAATCCTTTCCTCAATTCTTACTACATCAGCCGCCAGTTCATTTAAATCTTCTTTGGTAGAGAGCACTTTAGCTAATTTTTGAATGTCTTTATCAGTAATCATAATTTAAGTTTAAGCGGATTTAAAAAACTGTCAAATTTACCGCCAACGGCAAGTAACCACTCCTTGTGAGGGGTTCGCGCCTTGCTATTATTTCGCCATAGAAACATTTATGAAGCTAAGTCGCAGCTCCCTAGACGGGGCGCCATTTCACCATTATTATGCGTCATGTTATAATTTAGTTATTATTTTATCAGCTAACATTTTTATTATGTTCAGAGACTTTATATCAGAGGAGCAGAGGCCCACCATGTTTAAAATAGGCCGCGTCATGGCTTCCTCTCTTTCAGGTTTTTTGGCCGGCATCATCGGCGGCGCCATCGCCACATGGATAATCCTTGCCTCGAGGCTCTAGTCCTTCCATTTATCCGATTTTCATGTTAAATTCTTAGCTATGCCGGAATATATACCCGAGCCCTTTTTACACGAGTCTTGGGACGGAAACAAGAGTGCTGGGCATGAAGGCGAAAATCAAGAAGATTCGGCCAACAAGATTTTTAATCAAATAGAAACAGATGTGCGCAGCGATAAGGAATTGTTGAAATATTTTGAATCGGCAAAGAAAGCCATGCAAAGATACAGGCTCGTGGTTCAGGGAGAGAAAGAGGCTCGTGAAGGAGGATTGTCTGCTAAAGAGATCGAAGAGAGAAACCAAATACGAAGAAGAACTCACAATCGCATGGTTGACGATATTAATTTACTTTCGCGTCAATTTCAACAAAAAGGATTGGATAATAGCTGGCGGAGAGATTTGGGCCAAACAAACGAACAAATTGGGCGTTGGGTCGAGAGCTTAAATGGTATTTAACTTCGAGATTTAATTTGTTCAAAATATGGTGCCTATAGCTTAGTGGTAAAGCACCGCTCTGTGGATAAGCTCAGAATGCCAAGCATTTACATATTTTGATTGGAGGCATATACTTACTTATAAGTATGCCTTTAATAAAAACCTGTTTGAATTGCGGCAAAAGATTCAGTATAAAACCTTACTGGGTAAAAATTGGGGGCGGGAAACATTGTTCGAGAAAGTGTAGAGACGAAACTTTTAAGACAGGGAAAATGATCGCATGTTTTACTTGCGGCAAAAATGTTTATAAACAGCTTAGAGCCCTTAAACATTCCAAAAGCAAAAAATATTTTTGCAACAAATCTTGCCAGACAATTTGGAGAAATTCAGTTTTATACATAGGCAAGAATCATCCGAACTGGAAATATGGTGAATATACATATCGGAAAAATATTCTAAAAAGCAAAAAAGAACCAATTTGCATTTTGTGTGATATTAAAGATATAAGGGTGTTGGCAGTACATCATATTGACAGAAATAGAAAAAATAACGGTATAGACAATCTTGCTTGGCTCTGCAATAATTGTCATGTTCTTGTCCATCATTACAGCGATGAAAGAAAAAAGTTTATGGAGGCATTGGTGTAGTGGTAGCACGATAGTCTGTGGCACTGTCGGCAGGGGTTCGAATCCCCTATGCCTCCCAAGAAAACAAAATAACTATTCCTGCAGGAATAGTTATTTTGTTTTAAATCCCAGAGCCGATTCCCTCTAGGCATCCAGCATTGACAACATAGCACGATACGTGCTATGTTGTTTTTAGAGAAAAATTCGAAAGGAGAAAAGTATGTCAACTTATTTTCCGACGGACGAATCTGCCAAAAATTTTGGCATTGTTATGGCGGGTGTTGATCCTAAAACCGCAGAGCTTACCGAAGACAATTCGTTATAGGTTCAATCAGCAGCAGGTTTTTTGAGTGATGAAAATACACCGGAAGGAAAACGGCGAATTGAGCAAGACACACAAGGACAGAAAGGCTATCGATTAAAGAATAGCAAGGGTATAGAAGTCGGAATTGTTGTTGCCCCATTCCGTGAGGGGTTTTGCGTCTGGGGCATAGATTTAGGCATCGGTGCGGCTCCCCATGCTAATATGTTCATATGTCTATGTTCGAAAAAATACAAGAATATTTCGGAGCAAATGAAGAGGAAAAAAGCCCGGAACAAAAGAGAATTGAAAGTTTAGAGGCAAGGTTAGCAGATTTGGCTAAAGAAAGAAATAGGGTTATTAACGATAACAAAAGTCGGCCGGAATCTTGGGGGGTTGATCCGCGCCTTGAACAAATAAATCAGGAGGCGGAAAATATACGGCGGGAAATTGATGGAAAACCTCCTCTTGTTTTTCATGGCAGCCAACGTTAAATATACACCGCTAATACACTTCAGTAGGCTATTTTTTTTGTTTATAGCAAGATGCGGCTCTACGACGCAACCCAACAAAAATAAAAACGGCCCTTTAGCGGGGGCCATTTTGTTCTAATTCTTGGAGATATTCTTCACTGTACATGAGGCCAGCATCGTCATGGTTTAGGTCGGGGGGGACGTATGTCGGGTCTTGAGGAGTATTTTGCCTTTCTAATTCCAGAATTCTTTCTTCAAGTTCCCTGTCCTTTTGTATCAGGTCCCAGTACCGTTCATCGGAGATTTCACTAAAGTGGTTCCACACCCAGGTCACGCGGTATTCCAACGGCATGTAGTGGGTGATATACCACCACCACCAGTCGTTGATAGGGTCGCGGTATAAGCCGAACCAATATGGGCAACAGGGGCTAACAATCAAGACGTTGAAAAAATGGCGGTGCCTTATCCGATAAACATTCCAATCGTGCACGATTATCGTCCGATGAAACCCCCTGATTCGGGGATGATTTCTGGCGCGGTTCCTTGACCACTCTCTGTGTCTTTGCCATTCTTGCCGGTCTCTTCTGTTTTGTCTGTAATCACCGTCAGGCTGTTTTCCGCGGGGTTGATTCTTTGGAGTATTTTTGAGTTTCGGGGCGCTATCATGTCTTGGTTCGCGGTGTTTGGGGTTGTTTTGGCGGCGCGGCCTCTCCTGATTACGTTGCCTGTCTTGATTGCGGAGCCTGTGTCCCTCCGCTCCGAATGCCGGCAACACCATGCCTATAAGAAAGGCCAAAAATACCGATATGAAGACATTGCTTCTCTTCATGCTTATCTCCTTTTCAACTAGTCTGCATTTGAGAATAGCAAAATCGGTAAAAAAATCAATGTGTGGATAGAGTGAATATCAAAAAACACCACGCAGCTGCGTGGTGTTTTTTATGAATAAAGCCAGTCCATCACTTTCTTTCTGTGCCGTTCCATTGACCATGAGTCACCGTGTTTAAAGAGTGACGGGTTTGCAGCTTTGAATTCCTTAAGTATTTTTACCGTAACGTGTGGAAGATTTTCGGGCGTGTTTTTATTATAGAGAGCAGTAAAGACCTCAATCGTTGTTTTAGCCTGATTTTGTTCCAATACCAAGTCTCTTCGTTTCATTGTTTCATCATACAACAGTGCGTTTTAAAAAGCAAGTTTGTTTCCCGACGGGCGGACAGCCCGGATTTTTGCTAAGATTATTCTTATGACTTTAACCACGCATGCCGTTGTGGGTGTTGCTGCGGCCAGGCTTTTTCCGCAAATGCCGGTTACCGCTTTTTTGGCTGGCTTCTGCTCCCATTTTTTGATAGACGCTATTCCGCATTGGGATTATCATTTGCGGTCAGCAAAGTATGATGTTTCAAATCCGCTGAACAATGACATGATCATCGGAAGTGATTTTGTTTTTGACCTCTCAAAAATATTGTTCGATTTTATTTTTGCTTACTGGCTCTCTTTTTGGATATTTTCGGGCGATAGCCGGGGAGTGATTTTTGTCGGGGCCTCCGCCGGAATGCTTCCTGACGCACTTCAATTTGCCTATTTTAAGATCCGCAGGGAGCCATTGATATCTTTGCAGAGATTCCATCAGTGGATACATACCGGCAAAAAATTGCGCGAGCAATGGATTTTCGGGATAGTCTCGCAGATTATGCTGTCCGCGGCAATTATTTTCCTGTCTTTCGCGATAAAATAATAAAAAATGACCCCGGCGGGTCATTTGTTGTTTCTGCAGTCTTTGCAGAAAGTATTCGGCAGCAAATTTGCGAATTCCTCTTTCTTTTTCATGCTAGACATAGATATCCATCCGTTCTTTTGAACTTCAACCATCCGACATCCGGCCTTTCTGCAAATGTTGATGATGTCTTTTGCGGCGATATCGATAGTTCGGAAGAATCCGGAAACTTCCACAAAGCCCCGCTCCAGAGCCAGTTTTTTAATTTCAGTATGCGGGTCAAAGATCATTTTTAACAAGGCCATTCTGACATACAGGCCGTTGTCCGCCTGAAGAAAATGAACGAACCTCGGATCTTCAAGGTCTATTTTTTCATGGTATTCCGGTCCGTGGGGCAAAGGATGCAGAACAACCGCGTCTTTCCGCATTTTCTTTCTAAGCTGTTCGTTTGCCCCGAATAGTTCGGCGTAGCGCTGATTTGCGTATTTGGAAACTTTTTTTTGCCTAAGATTTTGCTGGAGACGCGTAAAGTACCAGAAATCCACTTTATCGGCAATTTTCAGAGTATCCGTTATCTTGTGCAGAGTTAGCCGCGAATTTTTCAATTTTTCGGTAAGCCACGGCGGCAAGTTTTCGCTCTCCGGCCCTGCCAAGTAGGCTGTTCCGCCGAAGTTGCGGAGACCGAGCAAGTCGGAGTGGATAGTCCTCGAATGGCTGATGTCGCCTACGAAAGCGTAAGTTAATTTTCCGCTGACGAATTCATCCCGCCGCCGTTCATAGATTGTATAGAGATCGATGAGCATTTGGGTAGGATGCTCTTTTTTCCCGCAGCCTGCATTGATGATGACGACGTCGAGTCCGTAATCTTTTACGGCTTGAGCCATTGCTTGAGCCGCAAACTCATCTTTGTCGTCGCGGATAATGATGCATATGCAGTAAGGGCCCAGAGTACGCGCGGTGCTTCTGTGCGTTTCGCCTTTTGAGATAGATGAAAATATTAGGGGTTTTGTCTTGCATTTTCCGCCGAGGTTTTCGATGGCGTTTTCGAATGATGTTTCGGTCCTGGTGCTGGGATCAGTCAAAATATAAAACTTCAACGGCTTTTCGTCTTTTATTAAAATATGCGCGAGAGCCGGCGCTAACTGCGGATCTTCACAGGCCGCTTTCATTTTATCTGTTTCAGCGAACACATCGATGAGTGAGCTGTGGTCAAAATCTTCGGCGCTTAATACATGTCTGATCTTCCGCATACGTTTCCTCCTGTAAAAGAGCGTAAAACTACTGCATAACGTAGCAATTTTTTGCGATTACGTCAATCTTTTATTTATATTTCGGATTTCTTTCTTTTTTCCCAGCTTTTTTATTGACGTAACGCGCGAGGACGAAAAGAAGACTGGAGAGGCGGTTCAAATAGGCGAGTGCATAGCCATTTGGCGTCCTGGACGCCAAGTAAGCTCTTTCGGCGCTGCGGGCCAGCGTGCGGGCGTAGTCTAAGTGTGCGGATAATGCACTGTCCCCGGAAAGGGTGAATTTTGTGATAATGCCCAATGCTTCACCAAATTTATCTATAGTTTTTTCAAGCCCCAGGATTTTTTCTGTTTTCATAGCTTGGACATCCGACATCTGCTTGGATGTCGGATGTCCTGATGAGCCTACGTCCGCTTGTATGATAAACAGATTTTCTTGGATGGTTTCCAGTGCGTTTTTGATTTTTTTATCCCGCGCCAAAGATTTGCAAATTCCCAAGTAAGAATTAAGCTCATCCAAAGTGCCGAGCAGTTCAAAAACCTTGCCGGTTTTTAAGGCTCTTTTTCCGGAGCCATAGAGTGTTGTGGTGCCTTTATCTCCTTTTCCAGAATAAAATCTCATAGTATAATAATAACATCTAATACTATTATGCTGCGTGAAGAAATAAAACAACAGACGAAGGGCTATATTATGGCGGGGCTGGGCCTTGTCGCGGGTCTCGCATGGAACGAGGCAATAAAAAGCCTGATAGAATATTTGTATCCTCTGGATCAAGGCTCCTTGCTTGCTAAATTTGTTTACGCCGTTCTCATTACGGTATTTGTGGTCGTATTTTCAACTTATCTTTTCGGGCCGGAAGAAAAAAATAAATAAAGTGGACCGTTTAAAAAAAGAAATATTCTTTTGGGCGCTGGTCTTGCTGGCCGGAGGCCTTTTTTATTTTCGCTCGGACGTTTTAAAGATTTATAGGTCGTTTCCCCAGATCACGGAGTCGGCCCCCAAGATAATAAGCGATTTAAAAAAAGAAATTTCAGCTCCCGCTCCTTTGAGGACAGCTGTAAAACCTGTCTCAGCCGTTTTAACTAGGGCTGGAGTAATAAATTGGACGAATACGCAGAGAAAAAATAACGGCGGGTTTCTTGCTCTCAAAGAAAATCTTATATTGGACGCGGCGGCCGAAGCGAAACTGAAAGACATGTTCAAAAACCAATATTTTGAACATGTATCTCCGTCGGGTATCGGCCCCGGCGAGCTTGTTGAGAGCGTCGGCTATGATTACATCGCGAGCGGGGAAAACCTTGCTTTGGGCAATTTTGACGGTGACCGGGATCTGGTGCAGGCCTGGATGGATTCTCCGGGACACCGCGCTAATATTTTAAATACGAAATATCAAGAGATGGGCGTTGCGGTCGGCAAAGGGATTTTTGAAGGGCACGAAACATGGCTTGCCGTGCAAGAATTCGGGAAGCCGATATCCGCATGCCCTTCGCCCGATGAAACCTTAAAAACCTCAATAACATCTTACGAAAACAAATTGGACGATCTTCGGCTGAAGGCCGACGCGCTAAGACAAGAAATAGAAGCGTCTGACCCGAATACGAAAGAAGAAAGGCGCATATATAACCAAAAAGTTGACGAGTATAATGCGTTGGTCAGACAGATAAATTCACTGATAGACGAATTGAAAGTAATGATCTCAAATTATAATTCGGAGGTACAGAGCTTCAGCGCCTGCGCCGCAAGCTGATTTAAACAAGTAATAAAACGGCTATTTGCCGTTTTATAACATTGCCGCAATATACGGACTGAATCCATAATTGCCTTTTTCTGAAAGCCGAAGATTTGAGAATCCGTCCAGCAGTCTGTGGCCGACCCACCGCCTGTCTACCACATCATCCAAAAGCAGGCTTGTGTGCATGAATGCCCGCCATTCATCTGTAGTTAAAAGTTCAAAACCCCAATAATGATACGATGCGCCGCTCATTAAAATTACTCCGTGCTTTTGGCCTAACGCTTTTATGGAATCGATCGCGAACTGCATATTTTCCGGTTTTGCTTCGACTTCAAGATCCAGCATCGGGATATGCATCGCCCCTTCAACGTAAACTTTGGAAAGAGCCTGCACAGCTTCGCCGGGGAAAAGTTTTCCTACCCTTTTTTCTATTTTGCCGCCGAGCACGTCTTTTCGCGAAACACGGAAATATTCTTTTGCCAAAGAATGTTCAGTTGCTTCAAATGGGCTCCGCTGTTTTCTTTTTTCTTTTCTGTCGCTGAAGTGTTTTAGAGATGGGCGATATATGCCGAAATCAACGCAGGGTATTTTTTGGTTTTCTTCCAATATTCTTTTAAGAACATCTACGGCATATATTTTTTTAGGCATTTTTCTTTACCCGCAGGCTTTCTAGGACCATTATAGTCCTTTTTTCAAGCGATTCCACCGACCAATTGTTCGGTAAAATAAAATCAGCCATTTCTATGCACGCTCCGACCTGCTGTCCGGAGGCGGACTCGCCTTTTCCCAGGTCACGCTCATCCATCAGCAAAAAATCTTCCCAGGTTTTCGGGTCGCTCGGCCGGTTTCTTGCCAGCATTCTTTCGAAACGGTCTTTTTCCGGCGCCGTAACGGCTATCAGTAAAAATTCATGGCGCCTGCGAAAAAACTCTATTTCTCCGGGGTTTCTTATGCCGTCAATTACGGTCAAATTATTAGCAGAAGCGAATATTTCCGCGCCGACTAGCCGGGCCAATATATCCGCACCAAAATTAGAGCGCATTTCGTTCCCGATATTTTGCAAAACTGCTCTTGCGGCATTTTCCTCACCGCGTTTTTTGGCTATGGCGCGAACCTGAGAAGAAAGGGAGAAGTATTCATATCCGTTTTTCTTCAATAATTCTCCGATTATTCCTTTGCCTCCGGCAATGTTGCCGGTCAGGCCGATTATACATGTTTTTTGCGTCGGTCGTTTTTTTTTCACAGCTCTTTCAAAATTGTTATCTTACGCTAATATAGAAGAAAGCTTATGAAAAGTCATGTGGACAATAAAATTCTGGGGTTTGATATGGATGGAGTTATCGTAGATAACAATCCGTTAAAACTTAAAGTGCTTGAAAAAATGGGTTGGAAACTTCGCTTGAGAGATATGCCTGTTGAAATATTAACGAGAATTTTAAGGCCCGACGATATGGATTTGTTTAGAAACTCTTTTTATCACAATAAACTGGTCGCGACCGGCTCTTTGCTTATGCCTGGTACCGTTGAACTGTTAGAGAAAATTCGGTCTTCAAAAATCAAATATTTTTTAATTTCCCGCAGAGCGATACCGGAGATAGCAATAGAACTTTTGAAAATGCGCGGAATATGGCCGAAGTATTTCAACGAGTTAAACGCATTTTTTGTGGTAGAGCCCGTAGAAAAAAATATCAAAGCAAAAGAGCTCGGCATCACGCATTATGTGGACGACGAAACGAGAATTTTGTCGGTTTTGGATGACGTGCCGAATAAATTTCTTTTTGACCATATGAATGTTTTTCCGGAAGGCAATTACACGAAGGTCGCTTCGCATGAAGAATTGGAAAAATATTTTTTGGGATGAGAAAGGTTTTGAACGGTAAATTTTTTGAACGGCCGGCGCTGAAGGTCGCCGAGGAGCTTTTAGGCAAATATTTATGTAGGCAAATTCCAGGAAGTCCGACTTCCCGGGGAAGTCGGACTTCCAAAATTTGCCTTATGATTACCGAAGTTGAAGCTTATGTCGGACCGGAGGACAAAGCCTCGCACGCATCGCGAGGGAGAACGCCGCGCAATGGGCCCATGTTTGGGCGCGCCGGTCAGTGGTACGTTTATTTTACTTATGGAATACATTGGATGCTGAACGTCGTTACGGGTCCAAAAGATTTTCCTGCGGCGGTATTGATACGCGGGGTTTTGGGGCACGTTTTCCCGACACAGCACTTTGCAAGACGCGCATATCCGCCTGCTGGCGGATTGCTATGCTCGGGCCGTCGCCCTGCGCAATGTCTCGCAAAATGCTTGCCGGGAAAACTTTTAAACGGCCCGGCCAAACTGACAAAGTTTCTGAAAATAGATAAAAGATTTAACGGCAAAAAAGCCGATAAAAAAATCGGATTGTGGATAGAAGACCGCAGTGTCAAAATAAAGTCTTCGCAAATCAGGCGCGGACCGCGCATCGGGGTTGATTACGCCGAAGGATGGGCGAAAAAACCGTACAGATTTTTGATCAAGTAGGGTTGCAATTTTTAAGAAGATGCGCTAAGAATTTAAGCAGAAAGGACGATTAAAATGAAAAAGCGGTGTGTGTACGCAGGAAGCTTTGACCCGCCGACCAACGGGTATATTTGGATGATTCGCCGAGGCGCTGAGATATTCGACGAATTAATTGTAGCTATCGGCGAGAACCCAGATAAGAAAAATTATTTTTCCGTTAACGACAGAATGACGATGCTCCGTAAATTGGCAAGAGGCATCAAAAATTTGAAATTTGACCATTTTTATAACCAGTATTTGGTTAAATATGCAAAATCAAAAAGTGCCGAATATATTTTAAGAGGGATACGGTCCGAAAGCGACTTTGGCTATGAGAATACGATGTGCCACGTAAATAGCGACATGGGTCCGAATATTGTAACCGTTTTTTTGGATCCGCCGAGAAATTTTGCCGATATTAGTTCAAGCCTGGTAAGAGGATTGGTGGGTCCCGAAGGCTGGGAAAAAGTTGTATCCAGATATGTCCCGCCGTGCGTTCTTGAAAAATTAAAACAGCGGAAGGGAATGAAATAATGGGCACAATCAGGAAAAGAGTTGATACAAAAGTTTTTTTGAACGGCGAATGGTGGAAATTATTTGCCGGGCTCGGCGTGAAAAATCAATATTTGATTGCTGAAAAATTTTCGGAACTGTACGCGGATTATTCCGGTCCGCACAGATATTATCATACGCCTCCACATATTGAACATTGTCTCGATGAATTTAAACCGGTTTGGCGGCTATGTAAAAATCCGATGGCGGTTAAACTGGCGCTTTTCGGACACGACAAGTTTTATAACGTAACTCGAAAAGACAATGAGTTAAGAAGCGCTGTTTGGGCGCGTGATATGGTTTTAGAGATGAATTTTGGGCCGCATTTTGCCTGGTATGTTTATGAACTAATTTTGGCGACTTGCCACAAAGTAATGCCGGATGATTGCGATTCGCAGATTGTTGTTGATATCGACTTGTCTTCGCTCGGTGCGTCTTGGGAAGTTTTCCGAAAAAATACCGATGATATAGCAAGAGAGTATTGCGAGGTGCTGAATATTTCTCGGAAAGCGTTTAATAGCGGCCGCGCAAAGTTCATTGAAACCATGCTTCCGCCGAACAGGCCATATATTTATTGCACGGACTTTTTCCGTCAGAAATATGAGGCGCGGGTTCAGGAAAATCTCAAGCGTTCGCTGAAAGAATTGCAAGCCGTCCGGACTTAAGTCGCGGGCGGTTTTTCTTTTCCACGTTCTTTTCTTTGTTGATACTTATGCTATAATTAAAAAATGACCAAACAAGTTACAATTTACTCAACTCCGTGGTGCGTCTACTGCAAGATGGCAAAAAAGTTTTTTGCCGACAACAAAATCGCTTTTGTTGAGCATGACGTTGCGCAGGATGAGCAGGCGAGGGATGAGATGATAAAAAAAACCGGCCAGATGGGCGTGCCGGTAATTGACGTGGATGGGCAAATCGTCATCGGCTTCGACCAGCAGGAGCTAAAAAAGCTTTTAGAAATTTAACTGAACTTCGCGCGGTCTTCGAGAAGAATGTCGAAGGTCATTTTTTTGTCTTTGCGCAAAACTTGGATGTTCAATTTTTCCCCGACGTTGCAATTGGAAAGCACATCTTCCAATGTTTCTTTCTCGGTTATCTCTTTGCCGTTCGCGGCAACGATAACATCGTGTTCTTTTATGCCCGCCTCATACGCGGCGCTTCCCGGCAAAACAGCTTTATCATCCGGCAGGCCTTCGCGCATGACGAGCGCGCCGCGCTCTGTTGGTATTTTGAAATGCCCGGCAACAGCCTTATTTAACAAAACGTATTTAACTCCCAAAAACGGCGAGCGGATGTGCCCGTGTTTTTTAATTTCTTCAAGGTCTTTTTTTGCACGGTCGATTGGGATTGCAAATCCGATGTTCTGTGCACCGAAAACTATTGCCGAGTTTATGCCTATTGCTTCTCCTTCGATATTTATCAATGGCCCGCCGGAATTTCCCGGGTTGATAGCGGCGTCTGTCTGGATAAGCCCCCGCAGCCTTTCCTGATGGCCCTCAAAATCGGTAATTGCCGAAAGAAACCGCGAGAGGCCTGAAACAATACCTGTGGAAACAGAATTGGAAAACTCGCCCAAAGCGTTTCCGATAGCGATGACCGCGGTTCCTAACCTGACATTTTTTGCGGTGCCTAATTTAATAGTAGGCAAGTTTGCGGGAGGGTTAATAATCTTCAGTATGGCGATATCCGCCAAAGGGTCTTTGCCTATTACTTCTATATCGTAGCTTTCGCCGGTTGAGTTTAATATAACTTTATAAGACGCTTTTTTGTCCTGCACAACATGCTTATTCGTAAGCACTAATCCGGCGGAATCAACGATAAAACCCGAGCCTCCGGACACGGAAACTTTGCCGTTCTCGGCTTCGTCCTGAAGCTTTTGCGCAAATTGCTCCGGAGCCATGCCCATTTTCTGCAAATCTTCTGCAACGAGTTCAACCTCTTTGGACGCGGCAATACTTATCACTCCGGGGAGGGCTTTTCCTATGGCTTCGATTATTTTATCCTGGTATTCCATTTTATTTATATTATCCATCCAGTATAGCATGTCTGTGCGCGGTGAAAATGGGGTGAAATGTTGATATTTCTTGAAATAGAAAATACCTCCTTGCGGAAGTATTTTCTTTTAAGTGCCCTCGGGCCGAGTCGAACGGCCATCAACGGCTTAGGAGTCCGTGGTTCTATCCCTTGAACTACGAGGGCTTAAATTAACTCACTAATTCTTTTATTAATAGCATGAAATTCCTTTAAAAGCATTCCTCCCCTTTTTACTCTTATTCTGCACATGCCATATTGAAGTTTGCCATACTTAGAGCCCCTTAAGATATTTATGCTTGTGTTCCGCCCTAATTTTATTCCGGTTGTTTTAGACCAAAAACGAAGACATGCTTTTTGATTCAAATTCTCATAAATTCTTATAGAAATTTTTATATTATCGTTTTGCACGTTAAAAATTTTTCTAAGGATTTTTAGAAAAACAGTTATCATGGCAGGGTCAGTATTAGAAAAATTGAAATCTCTTTTTGAGCCCTCTGCCCAATATAATGCCGCACCAAACAAAGCAAGTTCTTTATTGCTAATTATTTGAAGTAATCGCGTGGCTTTTGTTCCCGCTAAATTCCATTGTTTGGCGGACATGATTTTACTAGAATTTCTGCGCTCAAGCCAGCGTTGGTAATATTGTTTTTGGATCCGGATATTATGAGCATATCTAAATACTGTAGTCTTAGGGATGTTTAATTTCGAACTTATTTCAGGTAGGCTAAACCCATGAGCCCTCAAATTTATTATTTTTTTAGTCAGATTTTTATCGGTTTTCTGCATATTTTAATTTTATACGAAATAGAGTATTGTACAAGTACCAGATTGCTTTATCCACTGTTGCCAAAAACTAAATTCGGAGCTAGGGTGGGGGGAGAAAATCCCGCCAAAAGCAAGGCATTTAGGCGGGCAGGTGAAGGATTATGAAAACGCAGAATCTGTTGGAGTCTTTTGAAGAAGAACTGGAAATCCTAAGAGGGTTTGCTGACTTGAAATACAGCCTGTTCAATTTTATGGGTACGTTTCGTTTAAAAAGGCAATTTAAAATGACGGCTGACAGATTGGCACGGATTGCGTCTGAATCGTTTTGTGTTGATCTAAGGTGTCAATTATCTTGGCGGGAAAGCAATGGCGAGGCCGAGATTCCTTACATCGGAACTTTGAAAAGAGTCGTAGATACTGGAAAAGATATTTATACCGCTGTTTATGTTCCGCTCGCCGATCTTAAGCCGAGTCGCGACCATACAATATTATCTTTGGGTTTGAATTGCGACGGCTTGGATGCAATTGAATCAGCTGCCGCGCTGTTCTTGAAAATCACAATGCTAAACGATAAGAAGCTGAAAAATTTATCCATTCCGGATCTGCTGAACACGATGTGTTTTAAAATGTCTCAGGATTTATACTTCGGGTGCAGGGTAAATTTGCCCTTCATCGGTGTTTTTAAACCCGACCTGACATTTGAGCCCGACCAAATTTTGACCGACACAATAAAAGCCTTGCACCGTCCGCAAAAGAAAACGGCACCGCTTGATGTGAAAATGTTCGTTCTAAAATAGAGCCATTATCCAATGGCCTTTTTCTTTACAAAAAAATTATTTAGAGCTAGGATGGTGTGAGATTTTAGTTGGCACACATGAAAATTATTTTAAAAGAGGTTCGTGGTTGCGGGGCGACTTTTGTTCTTGATTTGCTTAGCAGCAAGAGAAGGGCCGATAAAATATTTTTTAAGCGGTTCAATAATTTGTTATCCCAAGCTTTTGACGGAAACGCAGAAGACCTTGTTCTATATACATACGGTTTAAAGATTGGCCCGAATCATATTGTGTTAAACGTAACCGATGGGCGAAAGCGTATGGCAAAGGTAGACTACTTATGGAACCAAGCAAGGGAAGATCAAAAGTTTGCGGTAATTTTGTTGGAAAACGACGTAAAAAACGGAGAATATTCCGTTCCTGTTAAGCGCGTGAGTTCTAGTCTGAATTGCAACACTCTCTAAATCTCTCTCGCGGCGTTGCGTAGTCTAGCCGTTTTCTCGGTCGGTTGTTGAGCAAGCGGACAACTTGATCAACATGGTACTGAGTAATGGTAG
>Ga0209211_10003535_pt1 | contig 25304 bp, 27 predicted proteins | sample RifGroA2_FD_183992 | JGI IMG/M metagenome (GOLD analysis project Ga0209211, IMG submission 183992) | Groundwater microbial communities from Rifle, Colorado, USA - Groundwater A2 (SPAdes) (version 2) | ecosystem: Environmental > Aquatic > Deep subsurface > Groundwater | place: Rifle, Colorado...
TTATTCGGGCTGCGGGACTTGGATTCGAACCAAGGTGACGACTTTCAGAGAGTCGCATCCTACCACTAGATGATCCCGCAATTACTGACTGATGGTTTTCAACCCGTTGAGAATACTTGAAAAACGGGCATTATTCAACCGGACATGTCCTTCGGTCAGTTTCTAAATAGACAGGAATTTCTTTGATTGATTTCACGCCTTCAGTTCCGAAAACGACACGCAGTAGGAGTCCGCGCCGTACATCATCGCTGAAATATTGGTCAAAGATGAAATTGCCGAGCGAATAATAGATGTGCTTGCCGTTGTAAATCTCGTGTTCTTGTACCACATGCGGATGCGAGCCGATGACGATTTCCGCACCGGCATCTATAAAACTATGGGCTAATTCGCGCGAATATGCCGATGAAGTGGTCGCGTATTCCTCGCCCCAGTGCGTGTAGACGATTGGGATGTATCCGCGCGCGCGCGTTTTCTGTATCGATTCCACCGTCGTCGAAGACATACCAACATACTCAAGTATGTTGGTATGTTCTGTGGGAGCAAATTCGTTGTAGTTAATGAATGCAAAAATAATCGGAGAAAAAGCATGCTCTAAATATACCGAGTGGTGAATTGGGTCGCCAAAATACCAAACACCCGCATTTTCCAATTCGCTTATCGTAGAGCGAACACCTGCCGTACCAAAATTCAGAATGTGATTGTTGCCGAGATTTACGATGCGGACTTTGTGTTTGTACAAAAGCCCCGCCGTAGCGGGAGGAAAAGTAAACGTGTAATTGAACTCGCCGCCGGGAGTTGAAGTGGCGCTTACAGAAGCGTGGTTGGTTATCGGCCCCTCGAGATTCGCGACAATCAAGTCAGAGCTTTTAAGAGTCTCATCAATGCAGGAAAAAATAAAATTACCTCCTTTTACGTCTACTGCTTTCCGAACAGAGCGGTCAAACATAATGTCGCCTCCAAAAATAATCGTCGCTTGTTTTGACCTCTCCGGCCACAAATAGTTATTGTCCGATGGCTCACGCATCGCGTATTTCTCTGCCGCGATATAAAGAAACAATGCAGCGACAAGCGTAAAAACAAGCGCTACTGCGTATTTTAAACGCGACATCTATTCAATGATTCCGGCTAGAGAGTGCGGTTTTCCTTCCATTATTGAAGCGTTTGTAATACGGGTAAATTTGGCCTTTTTGTGAAATTCCTTGAGATTGCGCGCGCCGACGTAGCCCATTCCGACTTGTACGCCGGAAATAAGGGTGGCTACCACGTCCGCGACAGGACCCTTGTAGGGCACCAATGCTTCTACGCCTTCCGGCACGGCCTTGCGGCCGTGCGTAAAATAACGCTCTTTCCCTGCCGCACTTTCAATTACTGATTTTGAACCCATGCCGCGATACTCTTTGTATTTTCCGCCATTCTTCTCAACAATTTTACCCGGAGTCTCGTCGGTACCCGCAAAAAGATTGCCGAGCATCACAGCCGAGGCACCAGCGGCAAGCGCTTTCGCGATGTCGCCCGATGTGCGGATGCCGCCATCGGCAATAACGGGTACACCTTTCTTTTCTGCGACCGACACAACCTCAAGAATCGCGGAGAGTTGAGGCACGCCAACTCCTGAAATTACGCGTGTTGTGCAGATAGAACCGGGGCCGACTCCCACTTTTATGGCATCGGCAAATTTACATGCTTCCCTCGCGGCCTCGGCTGTTGCGATATTACCGAAAATCATTCTTGCATGCTTAAGCGACTTTTTTATTTTCTTCGCGCTCGTTACAACATTCAAATTGTGTCCGTGAGCGCAATCAATCACAACCACATCGCATCCTGCCTCGTCTAGCGCTTTCGCCCTGTCGGTGGCAAATGGCCCGCACGCGGCTGCAACTCGGACCCCTGCGGACTTCACTTCCTTCACCATTCTCACCTGCTCCTCAATAGAGCAGTTGCGATGTAGAACGCCAAGTCCTCCGAGACGACCTAGCGCAATAGCCATAGGAGTTTCCGTAACGCGATCCATCGCGGCAGAAAGAAACGGCACCGCGAGATTAATGCCGCCAATGCTTGTTTTAAGCGACGCTTCCGCGGGCTCCATGGCGGAGGCGGCAGGGCGGATGAGTACGTCGTCAAATGTAAAACCCTCGTTTAGAATCTTAGAAACCATGGCCTATTATAGGCGGAAGGGCGAAAAAATCAATTGCCCCTATAAACCGTAGCGACAAGCGCGCGGTGGTCGCTTAAACCCGATACCATTTCTACATCTGAAACCGCATACGCCGAAGAGGTATGTCTTTCTCATTCAATTCCTGAATAGTCGCAACGCCAGGCAACTCTCGGCGAAGGAACGGAAGAGCATGGTCGAGGTGATAGGAGTTCTCGACGTTAAGCGAGATTAGTTTAATGGATGTGGACTGTTCGGAATCCTTCATTTCGCCCTACTTTGCTTAACCGCCGCCTTGATGAACGCGTTGAAAAGCGGATGCGGCGAGAGCGGGCGGGCGAGGAATTCCGGATGAAATTGCGTCCCGAGAAAGAACGGGTGTACGCTTTTTGGAAGCTCGGCAATTTCCATTAGTACGCCGTCGGGTGAGCGGCCGGAAAATACAAGTCCGGCTTTTTCTAATTTCTCAATATATTCCGGATTCACTTCGTAGCGATGCCGGTGGCGCTCGGAAGTAGATTTCTTGGCATACGCCTCTTGTGCGATGCTCCCGGGAGTCAATTCGCACGGATACGCGCCAAGACGCATCGTTCCGCCGTAGTTCTTCTTTGCCATCTTCTCTATCTGCTCGGGTAAAATTGCGATAACCGGATTCGTTGTTTTCTCGTTTATTTCGGTCGTGTGCGCGTCCTTGAGCTCCGCAACATTTCGCGCAAACTCAACGGTCATCAACTGCATGCCGTAACATAGTCCGAAATATGGAATCTTTTTCTCGCGCGCATACTGTATTACTCGTATCTTCCCTTCTATACCAGTCTCGCCAAAACCGCCTGGCACTAAAACTCCGTTATATCCTGTGAGCTTCTCAAGATTCTTCCCTTTCTCGAATTGCGAAGATGAGATGTAATCAATAACCGGCATAACTTCCGCCGCATAGCAAGAATATTTAATCGCTTCAAGAACGGAAATGTATACGTCAGATAGTACGAAGTCGCCTGAATCAAAATACTTGCCGACTACTGCAATTTTCACTTCTCCTTCTCCGTTTTTTGAGCGACTAACAAATTCTTCCCAGTCCTTCAGGTCAACAGTCGGCGAGCATTTGTTCATCTTCAATATTTCGCAAAGCTGTGCTGATAAGTTATCTTTTTCGAAATTGAGCGGGACATCGTAGATGCTCTTCACGTCTGGCGCCGATATGACGTTCTCCGGCTTCACATTGCAGAAAAGGGCTATTTTCTGTCGGCGCTTCTCATCAATCGCAATCGGAGCGCGCGCGATGATTATGTCCGCAAACACTCCCGCGCCATTCAGAGTCCGAGCGGCGTACTGCGTCGGCTTCGTCTTCATCTCCCCGATTGAATTTGGCACAGGCAAGTAACTTACCAAGACAGTCGCCACATCATCAGGGTGCAGTGTTTTCATCATACGGATTGCTTCGAGAAATAGAATGTTCTGGTACTCGCCCACTGTCCCGCCTATCTCAATCGTTGTCACATCAGCACCAGAGTCCTCGGCTGCTTTTTCTATGCGAGAAATTACTTCGAGCGGAATATCGGGCACGACCTCTACGCACTTACCGTCATATTCGAGATTGCGCTCGCGCTTGATGACAGAAAGATACACGGAGCCCGTCGTCATGTAATTAATGGACGGAATACTTTGATTGAGAAATCGTTCGTAATTGCCCATGTCCTGGTCGGTCTCTAGGCCATCTTCCAACACAAACACCTCTCCGTGGACTGTCGGATTCATGGTCCCGGCGTCAACATTGATATACGGATCGATTTTCAGCGCGGTAACAATAAGCCCGCGAGCTTTTAGGAGAGTGGCAATTGAAGAAGACGCGATTCCTTTGCCGACGCCCGACATTACGCCTCCCACTATGAAAATATATTTATGTACTGTACCCGCACGCATCATGAACCATATACTATCACGTGTGCAAATATCTACGTACCGCCAAGTAACTGGATAAGGCGCCCAGAGCAATTCCGGAGGCCATTATTACGAAGAAAATGATAGGGAACGAACCTGCATAATACGCAAAAGCGTTAAATGTGCCTAAAAAACGCTGTAGGGGCGCGCTTATATAGAGAGTTATTGGATAGAGCAATATCAGTACAATCAACCCAGAAACAAATCCGTATAATATTCCGGTAATCATGAAAGGCCCCCGGACGTACCACCTGCTGGCACCGACTATATTCATCACTCCTATCTCGTCGCGTGACGTATAAATCGCAAGACGAATCGTGTTGAATGCGATGAGAAGCGACGCGAGCCCCATGATTATGGAAACTATCGTTCCTAAGCGCCTTGTTGTATCGATGATATTAGTCAGCCTGTCTATGGCAGTTTTGTTCTGATAAAAATTGACTTTGTCTATAGAGGAGCCGGCGATCGTTCCGCTCGACTGTTGGGTACTCAAGAACTTTGCTATTGCTTCATATTGAGAAGTTTGTTTGGCCCGCACTTCAAGAGAGGCACCGAGCGGATTGTCTTTAAGTTCATCAAGCGCTTGGATGGTAAGCTGATCGTTCTTGTGCCTCTCTCTAAATTGCGCGAGTGCGTCGTCGCGGCTCATGAATGAAACTGATGCAACTTCTGGAAGCGATTCAAGCATTTTTTGCACATCAGTAATCTCTGCGTCAGTCGAATTTGTTGTGAAATATACTTTTACATCAACCTTTTGCGTTAGTTGAACGAGAGTCGCATTAAGCGCCGATCCGAAAATCATCAATCCTGAGATTACAAATAGGGTAAGCGTCATTATTGATATGGCCGCGAGAGATACGAATCCGTTTCGTATGAACCCGATAAGTCCATACCTCGCGACTCTTTTTATGTTTAGCCAGAGACTCATAGCAAATAGCTTGTAGCCAGTAGCTGGTAGCCAGGGAAGAAAACATCTGTCCATTTACAAGCTACTGTCTGCATGCTACTTGCTGAATTATATGACATATCGATTAGCGTCTAGAGATAATAACATCATATAACATTTTTTCTTGATATTTTCTGGCTACAGGCTACAAGCTACCGGCTATTAGCTAAAGTGTGTACTTCCCCTCCCTGTCATCACGTATCAATCTGCCTTGATCCATTGTCACCACCCTCTTTCCGACAGAATCCACAATTGATCGGTTATGAGTGGCTAACAACACTGTTGTTCCAAGATTGTTTATCTTTTTCAGGATTTCCACAACATCATGCGTGTTTATGGGATCCAAATTTCCAGTCGGCTCGTCTGCAATCAGCACGGCCGGCTGATTAACTATGGCGCGCGCTATTGCGACCCTCTGCTGTTCGCCTCCGGAAAGCTCCAGTGGAAAACTCCACATCTTGTCGGCCAACCCTACCAACTCAAGCACATGGGGAACATCTGCCTTGATATCATCATCGCCCTTGCCCGCCACCTCAAGCGCAAAAGCAATGTTCTCATAAATGGTTTTTGTTGGAAGCAGACGAAAGTCCTGAAAAATCGTGCCTATGTTGCGCCTCATCTTCAATAATTCAGAGTTTGATAAGTCGTTGATTGAACGGGAATTGAAGTAGACCAAACCAGATGTTGGAATTACCTCCGCAAACAACATCTTTAATAGCGTCGTTTTTCCCGCGCCCGAATGCCCAACAATAAACACAAATTCACCCGGCTCAATTGAAAGAGTTATGTCTTCCACCGCATGCTGGCCGCCGTTATACACCTTTGTGACTTTGTCGTAGTGAATCATGCCAAAAAATAAGGAGTGTAGCGACTATATTTTTTGAGCACCCGCCCAAATTTCTCATACGCGCTCTCACTCAACATATTCAAATAGTTTATCACAGACTGAAATAAGATAGAAAACATTATTGCGTGAGAAATTTAGGCGGGTAGGCATTTCTAACTCGCTTCCCGCCTGCGCCGAAGATTCGGCGGCGCAGGCGCTCCTAAGAACTGCCCAAATCTTTCTCCGCGTCAATAAATGATTGGACGTCGCCATCCAACACTTTGTCCGTATTGTGTTCTTCGTGTTCCGTGCGATGGTCTTTCACGAGCTTGTACGGGTGCAGTACGTAGGAACGAATCTGGCTTCCCCATTCGATTTTCGTTGTCGCCGCCACGGAAAATCCTCGCGATTTTTTCGTCTGCGCTTCCTCGCGCATTTTAAAAAGTTTTCCGCGAATCATTTCCAGCGCCTTCTCGCGATTCTGAGCTTGACTGCGCTCAGAGGTAACTTGAACCGAGATTCCCGTAGGCGTGTGGGTCATTCGCACGGCTGTGTCGCGCTTGTTTACATTCTGCCCGCCGGGACCTCCCGAGCGCGCGACGGAAACTTCCAGCTCATCGTCCGGAATATGCAGTTCGCCCACGTCCGGAAGTTTCGGCAAAACCTCAACCATTGAAAAAGATGTCTGCCGTTTCCCTGCGGAATTGAATGGCGACATTCGCACAAGCCGATGTACTCCCGCCTCATTCTTCAATGTGCCATAAACGCCAGCTTGCCCTGAGCCTGTCGAATGGGAACCCAAAACCTCAAACGAAAGGCTTCGGTATCCGCCGACTGAATTCTCATTGGCGGATAGAAGCGACGTGCGCCATCCCTTGCTCGCGACATATTTGCTGTACATGCTGAAAAGAATTCTTGAGAAATCTTCGGCATCGTCCCCGCCCGCGCCGGAGATGATGGAAATAATCGCGTCATTTTTGTCGCACGAACCGCCTCCCGCGAGTGTCTGCTTCAGCTCCTGATATTCTTTGAGCGTCGCTTGCGCTTTTTCCTTGTCGCTCCAAAAATCGGGCGAAGCCATCGCCGTTTCAATTTCCGCTATTTGCTTTTCGATACTGGTCTTATCCATGGAGCCGCCTCGCGGAATCGAACCGCGGACCCCAACTTTACGAAAGTTGTGCTCTACCAACTGAGCTAAGGCGGCAAATTAGAGTGAACCATGAATATATCATTTTTGCGACAAATTCGCTTCTTTCGCGTATATCTTCAAGAACTGCAACAACTCTTACAGAACACACCAACATTCTCAAGTTTGTAAGGATGTTTTAAACGTGTTGAAATGATTTTAGAAACCGAACAAATAGTTTGCCGTATGGTGATAGAGTATGCTCCACAAATTTACCGCGGTATTTTTTATTGATAAGCCCGCTATTTTGAAGTCGCCGAGTGTGCTCGCCTAATGTCTTTTCATTCGCGCCAAGCGTTCTTACAATATCTTCAAGAGTGATTCCGCCACTTTCAGCGACGAGAAGTAAAATCTCGATGCGGTAGTGGTTCGCCATTCCTTTCAGGTGTCGCTCCATTTGTTTTGCGGTTTTCATTGCCATTTTTTTAATCATACATCATCCTTATATTCTCAAGTTTGTAAGGATGTGTATATCTTGCGCGACTATTTTTGTCTATGGAAAAGTCAATCGCGAGGGTTGTCGGCAATCACTAGAATATCCTCTCTAAATTTCTTTACTGACAGTGTTTTAAACCGCAGTGCGTCTACAATTTTGTCGCTCCCTTTTCCCGAAACGGTGACTGCCTCCCTCCCACCTATTATTATCGGTGCGTAAAAGACGTATACTCTGTCAACCGTCTTCGCGTCAATAAAACTTCCCAGAGTTTCTCCGCCGCCTTCCACAAAAACGCTGACGATTTCCTGTTTCCGCAATTCGGCAAGGAGTTTTTTGACATGGATTCTCGCTCCACTGAAAGTAAGAACTCGTATTCCGCGTTTTTGCAGCTCCTTTATCTTCTTTTTCGGAGCGCCAGAGGTCGTTGCGATTATGACATTCGCGTCGCGAAGTACTCGCGCGTTTTGCGGAATGCGCAGGTGCGAGTCCACGATTATCCGCACGGGGTCTTTCTTTCCTTTCGTTCGCGCGCCCAGATGCGGGTTGTCGCGAATTATCGTGTTCACGCCGACAAGAATCGCGTGGTATGCACTTCTTAATCCACGCGCAAAACGCCTCGCCTCCTCGCCGGTAATCCACTTTGAGTCGCCGGTTCTCGTGGCAAGTTTGCCGTCCAGACTCATGGCGAATTTAAGAGCGACGAATGGCTTTTTCTTTTCGTGAAAAACAAAAAAGGCCTCGTTAAGGGCGCGCGCTTCTTTTTGCCTCGCTCCGACCGAAACGGGAATGCCGAATTGCTTGAGTCTGGCTATTCCATGCCCCCGCACTTGCGGATTCGGGTCTATGGCGGAGCAGACGACTCTTTTTATCCCCGCGTTAATGAGCGCTTCCACGCACGGCGGAGTCTTCCCGAAATGGGAACACGGCTCAAGATTGGCGTAGAGAGTGGCGCCGGAGGCGTCCGCGCGCGCGGCAGAAAGGGCTTCGATTTCCGCGTGCGGACTGCCTGCTCTCCTGTGGTATCCCCTGCCTATAATCTTCCCGTTCTTCACGATGACGGCGCCGACCATCGGATTCGGGTTCGTCCAGCCAAGGCCTTTAACCGCCAACTTCAAGGCCTCGTCCATAAATTTCTCATCTTGTGCGCGTATACTTCCCATAATTCGTTACAACTTTTTAAGATGGTGGCCAAGCTTCTTTTTCTTAGTTGAAAGATACGCGGCGTTTACTTCGTTGTGGGAGATTTCCAACGGCACACGCTCCGCGATTTTTATTCCGAACGAGGAAAGTTGCCTTTCCTTCTCCGGATTATTGGTCAACAACTTTATTTTCTTCGCGCCCAAGTCTTTTAATATCAGTGCGGCAACTTCGTAATCACGCGCGTCTGCGGAAAATCCAAGCGCGTGATTCGCGTCTACCGTATCGTACCCTTCGTCCTGAAGCGCGTATGCTTTTATCTTATTTCCAAGTCCGATTCCCCGCCCTTCTTGATTTAAGTATACGATTATCCCGCTCCCCGACTTTTTTATGATTTCCATGCTTGCCTGAAGTTGTTCCCTGCAGTCGCACCGGAGTGAACCGAACGTGTCGCCCGTGAGACATTGCGAGTGGACCCTGACGAGTACGGGTTTCTTTTCAACGTCTCCATGTATAAGCGCTACATGTTCGAGGTCGTCGAAAGTAGAGGTGTAAACAATTATGCGAAATGTTCCGTGCCGTGTGGGAAGCGTGGATTCCGAAAATCGAGCGACTCCGTGTGGAGACTGGAGCAGATGGAGAGGATGCGCGCGAAGGTATCGCACAATATCCTTTATCGCGACAATCTTTATTTTCAGTTCACGCGAAAACCGCGCGATTTCTGCTCCCCTCGCCATACGGCCATTCTCTCCGACTATTTCGCACAAGACTCCGGCGGGAGTCCTGCCCGCCAGGCGCGCGAGGTCGACCGCCGCCTCGGTATGCCCCTCCCGCTTCAGCAACCCGCCAGTTCGCGCAACGAGACCGAACACGTGGCCCGGTTTTACGATGTCCTCCGCGCGCGATTTTGGGTTTGCGAGAATGCGGATTGTTTTCGCCCTGTCGTACGCGGAAACTCCCGTCGTGATGCCTTTTTTCGCGTTCATCGAGACCGTGAAATTCACGCCCGTCTTTTCGGTGTTCTGGCTCAAAGGGACCATCGCGGAAAGCCGGAGATTATGCGCCTGCGAAGGAGTAATCGCGGCGCAGACAATTCCGCCGCCGTACTTCAGCATTGTATTGATGTTCTCTCCGGTCGCGGCATCGGCCGGAATATATAAATCGGCCTCGTTCTCGCGATTAGGGCTGTCAACAACGATGAGCATCCGGCCTTTTTTCACCTCCTCAATCGCCTCCGGTACCGTGCAAAAGTCTCTCACACCGTTAGAGGCAGGTCGCGTTCGCGTTTTATGTGGAAATGATTTAGTCATAGTTGTACATTTTCTAGATGGTGAGGATTTCGATTATATCTTGTGCGACCGCGGTCTCTAACGGGGTCATATTTTAGAGATGAGTTGAATCATCGCAAGCGCTGTTTCCGCGGCTTCTACGCCTTTGTTTTCCACTTTTCTCGTGGCACGCTCTAATGCATCGGCTAAACGATAAACCGCGAGAACCTCAAATATCACGGGAATTTCGTATCGCATGGATACCTCTGCGCATCCGCGCGAGCACTCGTTCGCGATTTGCTCGAAATGATATGTCTTCCCTTTCACTATTGCGCCGAATGTTATCAGTGCGTCATATTTCTTCTTTTTTGCCATTTTCTTGGCAACGAGCGGAACTTCCAAAGCTCCCGGCACACGCACCATTTTTATGTGGCTTTTTGAAACCCCGCGCGCGAGAAGCGTCGCGACACAGCGTTTTTCAAGCTCACACGTGACATTCTCTCGGAACGAAGTTCCTATGATGCCTATGCGTATGTTTTTGATTTTCTTCGCCATATCTATCTTTTTTCACAAAAACTCTCAATGTATTTTGCAAGAACATCCGCTTCAAGGTTGACCAAATCTTTCGGCTTCAGAGTGTGGAACATGGTTGATTCCCATGTATGCGGAATAACGCACACTGAAAAACTGCCAGACCGATAGTTAATCACTGTCAGAGAAACGCCGTTCACCGTGACAGAACCCTTTGGAGCGATGTAGCGGGAAATCTGCTTCGGAACCGAAATTAAAAGTGTGTGTTGATTTTTCTCTTTTCTGATTTCTTTCACTGTTCCAACTGCATCAACATGCCCTTGCACAATGTGGCCGGAAAGAAACGTTTGCGGAGTGGTCGGCAACTCAAGATTTACGATACGTTTAGCAGTCAGTATGCTAAAGTTTGTTCTCTTGAAAGTTTCCGGCATTACATCCGCGACAAAAGTGTCGCCAGATTTTTTTGCGACAGTAAGACACGCGCCATTGACCGCGACGCTATCGCCTCGTTTCAGCGCGCGCGCAATGTCGCGCCCAGCGTGAATCGCGAGCGTGGTCCGCGTTTTGTTAGCGACTGTTCCTGTGTGCGTAATTATTCCGGTGAACATACAACAAAAAAAATCCCCTCATTTCTTCGGGGATAGAAAAGTACCAAAAACGAGCCGGTACCGTTCCCTCTTTCATCCCGACTATACGGTCGGTCGCGGAATCAAACCGCAGTCGTGTCCCGATTTTTCAACCAGAACTCGCGGACTCGTCCATTCGACTACGCTCAGGACTTTACCGCCGATTGGGACTTTCCGCCGAATGGCGAATCACCCAAACCCCGAAGGAGGTTCCACTATACAACACTTTCTGTTTTTATGGAATGAAAGCGCGCGAAGTGTTATGCCTTCAATGCCGCCTATTAGCAACGTAACAGTCGCAAGTTTCCCGCCTGTAAAATTCCTCATCCATATCTATTCCAATGTTCTCAAGAACTTAAGAACACCTAAGGCACGGCGCGTTATTTTGTGTCGAACGGCGTTTTTCTCGTTTCTTTTTATAACAAGGCCAGCTATCGCAAGTCGCCGAATATGTTCCGCGACAGTCTTGTAGTTGATTTTTAACACGGAAGCAGTTTCCTCGACTGACATTTCTGGAGTTCGTTGCAATAATTCGAGAATTTGGATACGTCGATGATTCGAGAAACCTCTGACCAGTCTCTCTAGTTGCCGATAATTCATAGTAGTCATAGTAGTAATGCCTCTCAAAGACTATTCTAGTGTTCTTGAGAACTTAAGCATATCGGTTCCGTGTGATTTTGCAATCATTCATCTGTTATTTGCTCCGCGACTTTGTAAATATCTCCAGCGCCCATCGTGATGATGAGCGTATTGGAATCGTATTCCAAAAGCGCCTTGCGGATTTCATCAAATGAACCCAGCGCGCGGGCATTTCCTCCATGCGCGACAACGGCTTCAGCAAGCGCATGATTTGTTATTCCGGGAATCGGCTCTTCGCGCGCGGGGTAAATTGGCGCGATAATTACTTCATCCGCTTTGGCGAGCGCCTCGCCAAAACCTTTCATTAAATCTCTTGTGCGCGAATAAAGATGCGCGTGGAACGCAACCGCGATTTTTTTGCTCGAGAATTTCTCGCGAACGGCATGAAGCGTCCTTTCTATCGCTGTCGGATGATGCGCGTAGTCGTCGTAGACTTGTGCGCCATTCGGCGTTTCTCCCTTGTATTCAAATCTGCGCCATAAGCCCTTAAAGTTCTTGAGTGCTTCGTCCGCATCGGATTCTGAAATATCAGGAAATGCGGCGCGCGCCGCCGTCTTCGCGGCGCGCGCGTTTTCGCGATTGAATTCTCCGAGCAGTTTGAGCGTTGGTACCGTCTCTTTCGTATAATCGACTACTCGCGATGTTACGCCATTTAAGACAATGCTCATATTCTCGCCGTTCGGAGCCGCAACAACAATTCCTTCCTTTCCCACCGCGCGCGCCGCTTTATTAAATGACTCCAGCATTTTCTCAAGCGTCGAAAAATAATCGGTGTGGTCCCACTCGGCGTTTGTAATCACAAGTATTTCCGGCGAGAGTTTCAGCATGTGGTCTTTGTATTCGCATGCTTCCACGATAAGAAGGTCGTCGCGTCCCTGTAGATAATTCGAGCCGAAATCCGACACGATAGAACCGACTATGGCGCTTGGGTCTTTCCCAGTGTGTTTCAGAGTCGCCGCGAGCATCCCAGTCGTCGTTGTTTTTCCATGAGTCCCTGTCACGGCAATCGTTCTCATATTCTTTGAAACGACTCCGAGCGCTTCAAAGTAGGACATTTCCGGTATTTCCATTTCTTTTGCCCGCATTCGCTCCTGATTGTCCGGCCAGACTGCATCGCTATATATGAGAAGCTCGCAATCGGCCGGAATATTGCATCGGTCATGCCCGATTGAAACCGCGATTCCTTTTTCCGCAAGCAACTTTGTCGCGGGAGATTCTTCCCTATCCGACCCGCTTATGTTCTTTCCCTGATGCAGAAAAAGCTGTGCCAAAGCCGACATGCCAATACCACCTATTCCGACCATGTATATGTTTTTGGCATTGTTCACAACAACAGTATAACAATTTAGCCGGTTTTTCGTTGCACCTCATGCCTAGAACACTGTTCGCGAATGTGGTATAAATTCGGTATGAGTCTCGTGAGCGCTACCATGGAGAAGCTACTCGGGGGTTCGCAAAACGGGCGTTTGGCCGTATTGCTGGCGCGCCAAGCCGCTATAGCCGATGAGTGCGCCGGGCGCTTGTACGAAACGGAGTGCAGGGCGCTTGAAGAGATTGTCGCCTTTGAACGCGATGGCGACGCGGTTGAAGCGCGCATCCACGAGATAATAGACAGCTCATTTATACTCCGGTTTGATAAGGCCGACATAGCGAATCTGGCAAACATGCTGGACAATGTTGTAGACGGCATGCGCCGAGTCGCTACGCATGTCGATACGTACAATGTGTATATTCCAAAATCACAAACAGAAGTAAAAGAATTCCTGACTCTGATAAAAACGATGACGGCGGTCGTTCAAGAATTGGCGGCGCTTTTGGAAAAACGGCGCCTTCCGCTCAATACGATTAAAAATCTTAATCGTAAGCTTTTCAACGCGGAAACGGATGCCGATGCCATTCTTCACAAGGCGGGAAAAGCGCTTGTCAAAATATACGGCGAAGGAAAGGGCAACGCAATAGAATTTATAGCGCGCGATAAGCTGCTACGCCTTCTTGAGGGGGTAACGGACAGCGCGAATCGATGCGGCACGTGTATTTTGTCGCTCGCGCGAAAAGAGGCATGACCGCGTTCCTCCTCGCGGCGCTTTTTTTGGTACTCGCTGCGGAATTTATCAACGGCTGGACAGACGCTCCGAACGCGATTGCAACGGTTGTCTCTACAGACACTTTGCCTCTCCCTCTGGCCGTGCCAATGGCCGTTATTCTAAACATCGCCGGCGCGCTCACTGGTACAGCGGTCGCGGCGACAATCGGCAAGGGCATCGTGACAACTTCATCGGTTACTGTTCCCGCGATAGCCGCCGCTATGGCAAGCATTATCGCGTGGGGCGCTTTCGCGGCCTATAAGGGCCTACCCATAAGCAAATCGCATTCCCTTCTCGCGGGTCTGGCGGGTGCCGCGGTCGCTGGCGGCGGATTCGGGGCGCTTTTATCGAGCGGATGGGCAAAAGTCGTAATAGGGATGCTTGCTTCTATCATAGCCGGATTCGGCATCGCGTATCTGATTGGCAAGATTATCATCACATTCGCCTCCGATGCGTCGCCTAATCGCGCGAAAATCGGGTTTGACGCGGCGCACATTCTTACAGCGGGAAGTATGGCATTCGCGCACGGGATGAATGACGGCCAAAAATTTATCGGCATATTCACGCTGGTACTGGTCCTCGGCGGCACACTGCAGAGCTTCGTCATCCCGTGGTGGGTTATTATCCTCTGCGGAGTTACGATGGGTCTTGGAACTTCGCTCGGCGGCTGGAAAATCATAAGAACCATTGGAAAGAAAATGGTGAGTATTAAACCGTGGCAGGGATTCGCGGCAACGGCCGCCGGTTCTTTCACGATTATCATCGCTTCCGTGTTCGGCATCCCGCTTTCCACTACCCACACAATCACGACGGCGATTGCCGGAGCAAGTTCTGCGCGCCGCATCTCCGACGTAAGATGGAGCGTTTTTGTCGGAATTTTTCAAGGATGGCTTCTGACGTTTCCGGTCTGCGGAGTACTCGCATTTACAGCCGCGCTCATCGCGAACCGGCTTTTTGTTTGAGACAACCCTGCTGACGAATCGCTCGCGCTCCCGCCGGAAAGGTCTACAATGAGTCCGTGGCAAAAAGAGATATGAAAGCAAAGTTCAATTTTGAGGAATTAAAAACCGCGGCGACAAGCGAGTCTCCGGAAATACGGAAAAAAGTCTTTGAGGAATACTTCGAGCAGTTTGAGGAATTCCCCTCGTACCTTTTTGACAACGAGAACAGCATCGACAAGAAACTTTCGGAAACTATCTCCGACATCGAGAACGACCCCGAAACGTCCGCAAGAATGCGCAAAGGAATCGCCCAGATGCTCAATCGCCTTCCCGCGCGGCCCGAAAACGCCAATGTCAATAAATTACGCCTAGGCGTAATTTATTGACATTGGGATTCAGTTTTGTTCTAACGACACTCGGATGACATCCCATGCTACGGCATCAATATTTCTATTCGCATCAACCGGCAATGCGCCCTTCTTAATTGTTTTCTCGTCCCATTTATTCTTATAGCCCATTATCCAGTCTTGAACCTCCGATGTTCTGGCGAAATCGTTCGCCGTCCTATGCGTGAGCCGATGCCGCGCTACTGATTCATCAACGGTAAGCAGGATAATCAAATCAAAAAGAGGATATAGCTCGTCGGCGTTTGATGCCGCGCCGCAGTAAAACGAAATATCAGCTGATTCCGCGTTAACAATATCGGCAAGTTTCCGTTTATCGCAGATCCAGTCTATATTCTTAACTTTCTTCAGATTTGCGTTGTCGTGATTTATAGGCGGTTTATTTGTCGAGGTATCGATTAAGGTGCATAGACCGGGTACCGCGTCCACGTCATATGCTTTATAGCCCATTTCGTTTAATTTCTCGCTCAACGTAGACTTACCTGAACCGGACGCGCCTGTAACCAAGACGGCTTTTTTCATAGGCGCTTCCGCACAAGTTTCATAAATTGATTGCCTCGGTCAAATTCGTTCTTGAAATATTTGCCGAATGATGTGAACGCGGGACTGAATAATATCGTTTCGCCGGAGACGGCGGCAGAAAATGCGCGGCTGACGGTCGCCGGCAATCCTTCTTCCTCATACACATCAATACCCTTGGCGGAAAGTGCAAAAACATCGTCTCGGATGCGTTCGGTTCCGCGCTCCTTAAATAGAACAACCTTAGAACACCACTTTGGAATTTCCGCCAGCAGTTCCCACATATCCAGAAATTTCTCGTCGCCGCCGAGGATAAGAACTACATTCTTTTTCTGTTTGTCTCCAACAGCTCGCAGTGCCGCAATCGTAGCTTCGGGCGTTGTCGCGCTGGTGTCGTTGTACACATGCACTCCTTGAACTGTTCCAACAAATTGAAGCCGGCCTTCTAATCCGGGAAACGATTCAAGGCCGCTCTTGATGTCTGTTTCCGAAAGGCCGAGAGCGCGCAGAGCGGCCGCCGCGAGCGCCGCGTTCTCGCGGTTGTGTTCGCCCGGAATTCGGAGCTTCCAATCAGGCGCAAGCGAGTCCGGAACTAACGGCTCACACGTGGTGTGAGCCGTTAGGAAGCGCCGTTTCAAGCCATTTCCCAAAACCAGTGTGTCCCACTTGTTTTGGTACTTAAAAATATTCTCTTTATCCCTGAAGTACTCATCCATGCTCTTGTAGTAATCCTGATGGTCCGGCATAAGATTTGTGAAGATAGCGACATGCGGGCTTATTTTTAAATCACCGAAGCCCTGCAATTGCCACGAGTCCAATTCCAAGACCGCGATGTCGCCCTTTTTTATTTCCGGAAGCATCGCGAGTGTTGAAATTCCTCGAACATTGCCACCGAGGTGTACGCGTTTTCTCGCTTGTTGAAGAGAGTGATAAATCATGTGCGTGACTGTTGATTTCCCGCGGGTTCCAGTTATGCCAACAATAATCGCGCCTCCTTGCATCGCGTATTTCGCAAAGAGCGCCGTTGACATGACAACCGGAACGCCGGCTTTTCGCGCCGCGGCAATGTAAGGAGAATCGAGCGGTACCTTCGCGCCTTTAATCACAAGGTCGCGACCGACAAAATCTCGTTCATCGTGTCCGCCGAGTCTGAATGAAACATTTTTATACTGTTTTAATTTATCAACAGATGCCGCGAGTTGCACTTCTGTTTTTTGATCAGTCACTAGTACAATCGCGCCGCACTTTGCCAGAAATTCAACGTCTCCCACACCTCGACCTAGAAGACCGAGGCCCAGTACGGTTATCCTTTTGCCCTTGAACAAGGCGCGACAATTAAACATGCGCTTCAATACTTTTTGTACTCGGTATCAAGAAACTTCTTCAGCCGGCGCAATCCTTCCTTTATCTTTGAGACATCAAGCGCGTAGCTGAAGCGAACGTGGTCAGGCGCGCCGAACCATGCTCCGTCATAGGTAATCATTCTGTACTTGTAGTAGAGGTCGGAAACAACACGCCCCGAGTTCTTAAGTTTCGGAAGAACGTAGAAAGCTCCTTCCGGTTTCCACAATTCAAGACCAAGCTCAAGCATGCCCGCGTAGAGCATGTCGCGCCGCTCTTTCCATATTTTCACATGCTTCTCGACATATGATGCCGGCGCGCGCATTGCCGCAAGCGCCATAAATTGCGCCGCGACGCTCGTATTCATTGATGTGTGATTTTTCATTTCAACAATACTGGATACAAGTTCCGCGTCTTGCGAGTAGACGTATCCGACTCGAAAACCGCACATCGCGAAAGTCTTAGAGAAGGAGTTGACGGTAACTACGTGCTTTCCATGCAATAGATAATTCTTTCTGTCATAAATAAGATCCTTATACACTTCGTCGGAGATGATATAAAGTCCCAAACGGTCGCAGAGCGCTTCTATCTTTTTCAGCGTTTTAATTTCTTGAACTGTCCCTGTCGGATTGGATGGTGAATTTATTAGAACAGCGCGACATCCCGGAGCAATATCTGCGAATTGAGCATAATCTATCTTTCCTCCCTCTGCTAGATCATAGTATTCAGGAACCATGCCGGAATAACTCACAACGTGAGGGTATGAGTAGTAATACGGGCGCGGCAGAAGAACTTTGCCGCCCTGCTTTGAAATAGAGCGCATAACCAGGTCTATTGCTTCTGACGCTCCGTTCGTTATAACAAAATGCTCTGGCTTCGCCCCTGGATATTCCTCGGCAAGCCTAGTTCGCAGATTTTCTTCTCCCTGAATGAGTCCGTATTTGAATCCTTTGTATTTTTTTAGCGCGTTAAACGCCTCTGGAGGCGGCGGCAAATCCGGCTGTCCGGAACCGAACGAAATAAGGTCCGTATCGTCCCCTTTTCCAATGAAAAACGAGGGTCCTGGTATTAGTTTCGACATAATGTCGCATTGTACCATCGGGAGCATTGATTGGCACCAGAACATCTTGACTGGGACCGTGACCCCTGTCCTGACACTTATCCACTTGTGCCTCCTCGCCGCATGCGTATAATCCCAAGACTGCTTTCTGTGGAAGTTGGGGTTTGATTCCCCCACTGTGCCGCAACGGTAAAACTTGGTGAGCCGCCTCCGCAAGGAGCTACGGCGAGCCAAGGCGAGTCCGGTCTTCAGAAAGCGGGTATTCCCGAGCAGGAGACCGTGTATCGCAGTTGCGTCGCACGCATTCAAGATCTCTGCTTTGGGCAGAGATTTTGCATATATGAAAAAATACACAGCACTATTAATTGCAATCATAGTTCTCGGCGCCGGTTCGTATTTTACCGAGCAATCCTTCAGAACGTCCTTTCCACAAGCAGAATCTACGAACACATCGGCGAAGTCTACCGCGACACTGGTAGTCGGGAGCAACAAATACGAAGTTCCGGCAACGAGCGATTCAGCAGTTCTTGATGCCATGCGAGAGCTCGCATCTACAACCAATTTTGCATTCACAGGCAAGGACTATTCATCGCTCGGATTTTTCGTTGAATCCATAAACGGCCTGCCTGCGCAAGCAGGCAAGAAAAACTCTGATGGATTTTATTGGATTTTGTATGTGAATGGCAAATCCTCTGACTTGGGAGTCTCTCAGGCAAAAATCAGTTCTGGCGACACTATCGAGTGGAAATATGAACCCCGTTAGAAGTCTTTGGCAGAAAAAATTGCTCAATTTTTTCTGCGTTGAATTAACGGGGACATGGCAAAAAACAAAGTATGTCAGAAACAAAGCGCAATAATCACTTAAGACAAACTTCTAACGGGGTGAAAAGGGTTACTGATTCATAAAAATAATTCAATGTATGAAGCAATTCTCGCGCATAATTATAGTTCTCTCTCTCGTCTTCGCTCTATCACTACCCGGAAACGCAGCCGCCGACCCCGTAGTGAATGTGACCGATTCCTGTACACCTTCCGCGACGGATGGGTCGTCCGAGACTTACTCGGGAAAATATTTGGGCATCTGTGCACTCGTGGCGGCAAAAGAACAGGGCGCGATCAGTTCATATGGGTTGTCATACTTTCCTGGATTCGGTTTTTTTGTTGACAGTTTAAACGGCACGACGGCGGATTCAAGCAGTCAGTACTGGGCACTTTATAAGAACGATGTGTATTCTGATACGGACGGCTTAAGCACATTATCTGTAACGTCCGGGGACACCGTTTCCCTCAAGCTAAGTGACTTCAGTAATGCTGTTGTTGGGCCGGTAGTCACCATCCGAATAGGTTCCCTCGTGACGACTACGCCTGTCCCCGCGCCCGCTTCTCCACAGAGAGGAGGCGGTTTGACTTTGCATGTGCCTTTTGATGTGCCCCTCGCGCTTAACTTCCTCGCCGGAGCACAGCGCGCGGACGGTTCATTCGACTCTTTAATGCTTTCCGACTGGGCGGCTATCGCATATGCTGGCGGAGGCGCGGGAGACGCAAAGATGAGATTGGCGCAGTACTTTATTGCGAACCCCCCCGCGCTCGCGAGTGTTACCGATAACGAACGTCACGCCATGGCGCTCGAGGCCCTCGGCATCAATCCATATTCCGGGACATCGGTCGATTACATCGCCCCCATAGTTTCGGCATTCGACGGAACACAAGTTGGCGACCCGTCACTGGTTAACGACGACATTTTTGCGCTTCTCCCTCTCTTGCACTCGGGATATACCGTAAACGATGGCCTCGTCATTAAAACGACTGCGTTCATTGTATCGCAACAAAAGACCGACGGCTCATGGGCGGAGAGTGTCGACATGACTGCAGCCGGCGCGCAGGCGCTCAATATGATCAAGACATTCCCCGGTGTGTCAGATGCGATTGCGAAAGCCATTTCGTATCTGCGCGCGCAACAGAAGACGGACGGGGGCTTCGGCAACAGTTTTTCTACAAGCTGGGCTCTGCAAGCTATTTCCGCAACAAGCGACTCTTATATCGATTGGTCTCAGGGGTATTTCACGCCACAGTATTATCTCGCGACGCAACAGCAAACAGATGGCGGCGTGGAGCCTGCAACGACTGATGTAAAAACGCGCGCATGGGCAACCGCCTACGCGATTCTCGCGGTAGAGAGAAAAACATGGCACTCGCTTCTTGCATCGTTTGAGAAGCCGGGGACTGCCGCGCCGGAAATACAGGAAACCGCGACAACTGCAACGACTTCTTCCATCGCGCCGACGCCCGCAAAACCGGCAGAAGAACCGGAAAGATTGTCTAGTGTAACGGCGCAAAAACAAGAAATTCCTGCGTATCAGGAGTCAGTGGCCCCCGTTTCCGAGCCCGCTTCAAGCACGCAAGCAACAACAACGCTTGCGCGTATTTCTCCGCAACTTGTTCAGACGGCGTCTATAGCCGCTGTTGATTATGAAATTCCGAACTTATGGAAATGGCTTCTGGCGTTTCTTCTGCTTGCTTTTGCGGGCGGTATCGTGCGCGGATTCCGCAAGCGCCGAAAATTTGAAAGATAAGTAGTCTAGGCAGAATCTTACTCGCGCCTAATTTTCGCTTTACTTGTTCCTCGCAAACAGCGCGCGGTACATGTCGTACTTGAGAGCTATCTTTAATTCTTTGCGGTTGATCTTCTCGCGAAACTCAACAGGGGCGTTTTCTATGACTGTGAGTGGCTGGCGTTCATTTCCCTCTCCCATCACAACTGTTGCCGCCGTCGCAAGAGAGTCGGCTATGTTCGTTTGTGTTACTTTGAGCGCTCGTCCGAATATATCCTTGTCGCCGCGATAATCTTTCACTCCCTTGAACCCCGCGTAACCTAGCGCAACTCCAGTCACGCCTTCGCGGAGTGCCGAAGTCCGGCTGTCCGTAATAACGACCCCAAGTTTCTTGAGCTTGTATTTCTTTTTTAATTTCTTCCGCAGTTCTTCCGCCGATTTAAAACTGTCTTTTGGAAGCAAAATCGTTTTCCCATTCGCGTTTGAATCATCCAGCCCCGCGTTAACGACGACCGTGCCATCGCGCACAGTGAGCCACCATTCTGGCAAAACTTTTAACTGCCACTCGCTTTCGGCGCGGATAAGCCGTTCCTTTTCTTTCTGATTTTTCAGAGTTACCACACGCCCCTCGGCAAGCGCGACAATTTTTGACGTTACGGCAAGAACCGAACCGTTTTTTAATTTCGGAATATGAGCGACGATGAAATCTGCCAGATTTTCACCCTCCCTAAAAATGCGAGTTTGTATTGTATTGACTTCCATGCGGAATCTCCAACGGGAAAAAGCATGTTATCACAATTTCTCCTCACTTCCGCGTATGTTCGGCATAGTTCCGCGTATGTTCCGCATAGGGGGTAGGAATTGCCAGTATTCGCCCTCTATGATAGCGTCAACCAAATGCGGCTTACAAAAATCCTCAAATTTGGCGGTGCGTCAATTAATACACCTGAAACGATAGAACAAGTGGTCACTATCGTAAAAAAATCACGAAAGGATTCGCGCGTACCCGCAATCGTGGTTTCAGCGATGCGAGATGTGACGAACCAGCTCATTGAGATAGCGGGATTGGCCTCTGAAAAAGATGGGTCGTATAAAAAACTTCTTCAAAAGATTGAGAAGCATCACAAGAACTCAGTTAAGTCACTCATCGGGAATAACGCTCAAAAGAGATCGCTGGCTAACCTAGAAACCCTTGTGGTAGAACTTAGACATGATGTAGAAAAAGTGTTTCTGGATGGCACATTAAACGCAAACACTCGAGACAAGATTTTGAGCTATGGAGAGATATTATCCGCGCATCTTCTCACCGATGTTTTGAACGACCGCAAGATATCGTGTGAGTACCTGGACATGCGCGCTATTATTGTCACTGACGACAACTTTGGAGCGGCAAATGTCGATTTCGAACAAACGAATCACAATATAAAAAGTCACTTCTCGGCTCATAAGAAACTTCAAATCGCTACGGGCTTCATTGCGGCAACGCGTAATCAAGAAACAACAACTATAGGGCGCGGCGGGAGCGATTACACGGCTTGCATTCTCGGCGCCGCGTTAGGCGCAAAAGTTATCGAGATATGGGCCGGCGTTGATGGAGTGATGACGGCCGACCCGCAAAAAGTGAAAGATGCCCGGTCAATTCGCACAATGTCCTACGAAGAGGCGGCCGAGATATCGTACTTTGGAGCAAAGGTCATTCATCCGGCAACCATGCGACCGGCGTTCAAAAAGGGCATCTCCGTGCAAATTCGCAATATTTTTAATCCGAAAGCGGCAGGTACTCTGATAGTGAAAAAACCGGTTCCCGACGGAAACATCATCCGAGGCCTTTCCGCGGTTAGCGGAGTTGCGATACTTTCTCTTCGCGGAATCGGCATGGCGGGGGCTACCGGACTTTCCGGACGATTATTCGGCGCGTTGGGCAGGGCAAACGTAAACGTTATACTAATAACGCAGGCATCTTCCGAACATTCAATTTCCATCGCCGTCTCACCATCAGATGCAGAGAGGGCAAAATCCGCGATTGACACCGAATTTGCCGCGGAACGCAAGACGCACTCCATCGATGACGTACTCATTGAGCGGGGGCTTTCCATCATCGCCATCGTCGGCGAAGGCATGCGGCACCAGCGCGGCCTCGCCGGCCGCCTCTTCCAGACTCTTGGCAGGAATGGCATCAATGTCGTCGCAATCGCTCAGGGCTCTTCCGAACTGAATGTATCGGCCGTCATCAGCGAGAAAGATGAATTAAAGGCACTGAACGCGGTCCACGCCGCATTTTTCTCCCCGGAACAAAAAGCAATAAATATATTCCTGGTCGGCGTCGGTCTCATCGGCAGTACGCTACTGGAGCAGATTCATGAACAGAAAGCTTCTTTGGAGCGCGAACATGGATTTGTCATTCGTTTGGCAGGCATCGCGAATACTCGAACGTTTGCCTTTTCAGAATCCGGCATCAACACCGGTTCGTGGCGCAAGCAGTTGGAAAAGTCGCCGGCAAAAATGAATATCAAAGACTTCGTGGAAACAATGAAAGGCATGGGTCTGCCAGAGAGCGTTTTTGTCGATTGTACGGCGAGCGAAGATGTGGCTTCTTGTTACGCGGATGTCCTGCGGGCCGGAATTTCTGTCGTCACGCCCAACAAGCGAGCAAGCTCCGGGACATATAAACAATATAAAGAACTGAAACAGCGCGCCCTGAAGCATGGAGTAAAATTCCTTTATGAAACTAATGTCGGCGCGGGATTGCCCGTTATCAGCACGCTCAACGACCTACGGCTTTCGGGAGACAAAATCATTAAAATTGAGGCCATACTTTCCGGAACGTTAAGTTACATTTTCAACAGTTTTTCCGGAAAGAAAGGTTTCAGCGAAATCGTCTCCGAGGCGCGTAAGCTCGGATATACCGAGCCCGACCCACGCAGCGACCTTGATGGAATGGATGTCGCCCGAAAGATTTTGATATTGGCGAGGGAAGCCGGCTTCCCTATTGAGCTAAAAGACGTCAAAGTTAAGGGACTGTTAAACCCAAAATTGCAAAAAGCGAAATCTATTGATGACTTTTTCGTCAAATTGAAGAAAGAAGATTCCGCCTTTGAAAAGAAGCGGACGACCGCCGAGAAAAAAGGACAGGTATTGAGATTCATCGCAACGCTAGAAAAAGGAAAGGCGACAGTATCTCTACAGGCAGTCGGAAAAGAGCATCCGTTCTATTCCCTTTCAGGCAACGACAACGTCATTGCCTTCACTACGCAACGCTACAGCAAAACGCCCATAGTCATCAAAGGCCCCGGCGCGGGAGCCAAAGTTACAGCCGCCGGCGTCTTTGCGGATATTCTGCGTATCCCTTCGCGCGTTGCGTAAAATTTATGGAAACCATGGGAAACAGCGAGAGACCGGAAATGAGCGTTGAGGATGCTTGCGCACTTCTTAATACGCAGAACCCCTACAGTGAAGATGTGGTAGCGGTTTTTGTTGTCCTCCAACGAATACGTAACCTCACAATTAGGAGAAAAAGTAACAATCTGGTTGAGGTTGTGCAAGAACTTAACAACAGGGAACTGTATCCACTCGTGGACAAAAATCTCAAACTCGTGCTAGGCATAAATGCCAGTCACGAACAGTTGCGCACACGTCTTTTCCGGTACCACCACCATGAGAGGAGTCCCAACGATTCAGCACCCCCCCCATCAATGATAATGAGGCGATGGATCGTTACCTAACCGAGGGATATGGTTATCTAATTTCCTCAATGCGCCCGAAAATCATAGTGATAGGCGCAAATTATCGGCCAGACAATTTCGACAAAGACCTGCTTATGATATACGAACTGGACCGCGTGTGAACAGTCGAGAGTTCCTTCCGCAATTTTCGTTGTGCCGCGGGGGAGACTCGAACTCCCAACCCCTTGCGAGAACTACGTTCTGAACGTAGCGTGTTTACCAATTTCACCACCGCGGCGAGACTCGATTATGCGCATGGATTGTTGAATTTTCAAGTACCATTTCATTATCCCAATACTTAGGCCTAGGCCTAAGTATTGGGGTTAGGAAGTTGTGTATGATTTTTCTACCCCTTATATCGCATCATGTCCCAAAAATCATAAAGAACAAGGGCTACATAGAACAAAATCATGAGAACGCCCATGAAAGTAAAAGCGCTTTGAAGCAGAGCGTTTATTGTTATGTATCCTATCTCAAGAAGCAGGCCACAGCCAAATATAACAACGCCTGTATTTAAATAGTCGAACAGTCTTTGCAATGGCATTTCAAGGTTTGAATCCCTAAAGGTAAAGAGTAATTCGCAAACAGAAATGCCATGATAAGCAGGGCAGAAAGAGTGATAATGGTCTGATAGCCAATTGAGTCAGTTGAAAAAGAAAGAATCTCATCCTTAACTGGACCATACAGAGCAACCAGCAAAATAAACACCAGAAGATTCTTGAGTGTATTTTCTAAAAGCAATCGATTTATCATACGAGCATATTAGAATACTATTGGTAATCGGCAACTGTCTTTGGTACATATCGATATCCCGTGGGTACGATGAGCGATTCTGGGTTTTTGCCATCCCACCGGATTTCACCGTGCACGACCATGTTCGTAATTTTCGGCTGCCATTCGTGTTCGGCCTTGTTCACCGCTTTTTCAATTTCAAGAGCGCTCATTCCGCGGCGAAGTGGAACTCGATACTCGAAAAATGCCGGGCCCTTGTCATAC
>Ga0209211_10003537_pt1 | contig 25300 bp, 22 predicted proteins | sample RifGroA2_FD_183992 | JGI IMG/M metagenome (GOLD analysis project Ga0209211, IMG submission 183992) | Groundwater microbial communities from Rifle, Colorado, USA - Groundwater A2 (SPAdes) (version 2) | ecosystem: Environmental > Aquatic > Deep subsurface > Groundwater | place: Rifle, Colorado...
CAACGAAGAACAGCTGGATTTCCCCGTCGTCTACGCCATCGGACGGGAAGGCGTGGCCAAACTCAACTTGACCGACGAATCAAAAGACTTGTCTCCTCTCTTGGACACGATTCTTAAAAAAGTTCCCCCCGCCGAAAGCAACAGCGAAAGCGACTTGGCCATGCAACCGTTCAATCTCGGCTATGACAATTTTCTCGGGCGTCTGGCCATCGGCCGGATTTACAGCGGAAAAATAAAAACCGGAAGCGCTGTTTTCGTGAAAAAGCCAAACGGAGAAACAAGAACCGGCAAAATCACCAAGCTTTTCACTTTTGAAGGCGTTCAAAGAAAAGAAACGGCGGAAGCTTATGCCGGAGATATCGTGATGGCCGCCGGACTGCCCGATATTTACATAGGCGAAACAATCTGCTCAAACGAAAACCAAGCCCCTTTGCCGGCCATCAACATAGACGAGCCGACTATTTCCCTTAATTTTTTGGTCAACGATTCCCCTCTCGCCGGAAGGGACGGAAAATTCGTCACCACCAGACAGATAAAAGAACGGCTGGAAAAAGAACTGGAAATAAATGTCGGACTGAAGATTGATTTTTCCGCCAACGAATTCTTCAAAGTTTACGGACGGGGCGAATTGCACATCGCCATACTTCTGGAAAATATGCGAAGAGAAGGTTTTGAGCTCCAAGTTTCCCAGCCGCAAGTCATCATTAAAGAAGAAAATGGACAAAAAATGGAGCCGTTTGAAGAAGTGACGATAGATTTGCCCAAAGAATCGTCCGGCCCGATTATAGAAACGCTTGGCCGAAGAAAGGGCATAATGACGCAAATGAAAGAAGAACAAGGCTCCATAGTCCGGCTTGTTTTTGAAGCGCCGACTAGAGGCATCTTGGGATATAAAAACCAATTCACCATAGACACCAGAGGCGAAGGCATAATGTGCAGCCGATTTATCGGCTTCCGTCCTTACGCCGGGGAAATCAAAAAAAGAGACACCGGTTCAATGACATCAATGGCTTCGGGCTACGCCGTGGCTTTTTCTTTGGACAATCTTCAGCAGAGAGGAACGCTTTATGTGGAGCCGAACACGGAAATATACGAAGGAATGGTCATCGGCAACACGATGAAGGGAGATGAAATGGTCGCCAATCCGACCAAAGGCAAACAATTGACCAACGTGAGAATGGGCGGACAGGCCGACGAAAAAATCGTTCTGGCTCCGGCTTTGAAAATGACATTGGAAAGGGGTTTGGAAATTATGTCCGAAGACGAATATTTGGAAGTTACGCCGTTAAACGTCCGTCTCCGAAAACAACATCTCAAAGAAGGCGACCGAAAAAATTCTAAAAGAGCGAAATAGCCGAAGTAAAAAATGTTATACTGGCGGTATGGCGGTTTATAAAACAAAGCTCGTCAAAAAAGAAGTGGTCGCCGAAGGAACGATGGCTTTTTATTTTGAGAAGCCCGCGGGCTTTGATTTCATCGCCGGACAATATGTGACGGTTTCTCTTATCAATCCGCCGGAAACGGACGACGAAGGCGATTCCCGATTTTTCTCCTTGATAACCGCGCCTTATGAAAATTGCTTGGGAGTCGCCATTAGAATGAGGGATACAGCTTTCAAAAGAGTCCTTAAAAATTTGCCTATCGGTTCGGAAATAATGATAGCCGGCCCGGACGGTTCGTTTTGCCTGCACAAAGACGCTTCCAAGCCGGCTGTTTTTCTAATCGGCGGCATCGGCATCACGCCGATTTTCAGTATTCTCAAAAACGTCGCTTATGAAAAACTTCCCCATCAATTATTTTTATTTTACTCCAACAAACGGCCGGAAGACGCGGCTTTTCTGAAAGAATTGCAAATTTTGGAAAAAGAAAACCATAATTTCAAGCTTATTGCCACAATGACGGAAATGGAAAAATCAAAACAGGCTTGGCGCGGCGAAACCGGATTTATAAATAAAGAAATGGTACAAAAACATCTTAAGGATTTAAACTCGCCGATTTATTATATGTCCGGCCCGCCGATGATGGTGAAAGCCATGAGAGAATTGGCGGAAAAAATCGGCGCAAGCGACAGCAACATAAAATTTGAAGAATTCGCGGGATATTAGTATAATGTATTTATGTTTGACAAACTAAAACAATTTAACGAATTGAGGAAAATGAAAAACGCCATCGCGGGAGAAGCGGCGGAGACGGAAAGAAACGGCGTAAAAGTGAAAATTAACGGCAGTTTTACGGTGGAAGATATTTCCATATCTCCAGAAGCTATGAACGGCGACTTGGCGAAAAATTTGAAATACTGCTTCAACGATGCCGTAAGCAAAATGCAAACAAATATCGCCCAAAAATTTTCCGGAATGATGGGCTAGGAAAATTAACAATTAAGACGTTTTTATTAAAAAATGTACGAAATCTTGTTGATGATAAAATATTCTCTTCTGCAAAGCGTCGGTTTTTTCATTTTGGCAATCGCCGCCATCGCTTTGGTTTTTATAATTTTACACATAATTTCCAAAAAATTTAAACTGGCGAAGAAAATAGCGCTCCCCGCCATTGTTCTGGTTTTAGGAATTTTTTTGCTGTTCTTTTCGCCTCAAATCTTCCCCCAATATCTTAAGTACCCGTTTTTCTTAAAAACTTTCGGACCGGCCGGCGGTCCGGAATTGCCCCTGAAAAATGTTTACACTTTTTTCAAAAATATCAAAAATTTGGAAAAAGTTGATATTGCCAAAGACCCTGCCGATATTCCCTCGCCCGTTAGCAGGAACACTTCCGAAGAAGTGAATGTGGAAATAGAGGCCAAAGAAGTCATCGGAGAAATGGCGCCGGGGATTTTCTTCAATTACTGGACTTACAACGGACAGGTGCCCGGGCCTTTCATCCGGGCGCGAGTGGGAGATAAAATTAATCTTACTTTGAAAAATCATCCATCCAGCTTGCATAACCACAGCATAGACTTGCATGCCGTAAACGGTCCCGGTGGCGGAGCAACGGTAACAATGGTTGAACCTGGCCAATCAAAAACTTTCTCGTTTAAAGCCCTTAATCCCGGCCTTTACGTCTACCACTGCGCTCATCCCAATGTCGCCGCTCATATGGCGCACGGGATGTACGGATTGATATTGATAGAGCCGGAGGAAGGGCTGCCGAAGGTGGACAAAGAATTTTATGTGATGCAGGGAGAATTTTACAGCGCCGGAAATTTGGGCAAGAAAGGACTTCAAGTTTTTGATGCCAAGAAAATGATTGACGGCCGGCCTGAATACATAGTATTCAACGGCAAAACTCAAGCGTTAAACGGCAAAATGAAAGTTAATGTTGGAGAAAAAATCCGCTTATACGTCGGCAATGGCGGGGTCAACCTAATCTCTTCTTTTCACGTCATTGGAGAAATATTTGATAATGTCTACCCTGAAGCGGTCACTGGCCAAGAACCGCTTAACAATATTCAAACAACCATCGTGCCGGCCGGCGGAGCCAGTATTGTTGAGTTTAAAATTGATGTGCCGGGCAAATATATTCTCGTTGACCACGCTTTAGCCAGACTGGATCGAGGCGCTTGGGGCATAATGACCGCCGAAGGTCAGGAAAACAAAGAAATATTTGACGGCGTGCCGGACGCGTCCGAAAATAGCGGCCACTAAAAACGAAGAAAATAAAAAACAATTCCGCTAAAAGCGGAATTGTTTTTTGGCTACCGATAGATTTAGTAAGAATTTCTTCTTCCTCCAAATCCTCCTCGGCTGCCTCCGCCTCCGCCGAATGACCTTCTTGGTCTGTCGCCTCCTTCGGTTTTCGGCTTGGCAATGTTGACAGTCAAGTTTCTTCCGGCAAATTCCTTTTCGTTAAACATTTCTATGGCTTTGTTGGCTTCCTCTTCGGAAGACATTTCCACGAAACCGAATCCTCTTGATCTGTTGGTTTCCCTGTCCATTATGATACTGGCCGAAGTTACCGTTCCAGCTCCGCCGAAATGATTCTTCAATTCATCTTCCGATGTATCATAAGAAAGACCTCCCACATATAATTTATTGTTCATTATGTTTGGTTTTTTACTAATAAAATATCTGCGGTAAGACCTTTGTCGCGCACTTGATTAAAATGATAAGCGAACACCTACAGATTTATCCCGTTTAAAATAAAGCGGGACACGAAAGTATTGTAACAGCATTTCCCAAAAAAACAACAATGTGTATAATTATCATATATGCCATTAAAAATAAAAAGTGATGATTATAAATTAAAACAAAAAAATAATATGGACAAAAAAATTAAAAATTATTTAGGAATAGGCGCTCTTGTTTCTATGGTTATATTGGCGGTGTCTTCTTTAATGTTCGCCAATATTTATTCCAAATCAATAGAACCTTCTTCTTATAGGAGTTTTTCCGCCAGCGGAGAAGGAAAAGTGGTAGCCATTCCCGATGTCGCCAAATTCACATTCAGTGTCATAACCGAAGGAGGAAAGGATATCGCTTCCATTCAACAGGAAAATGCGCAAAAAAACAACCATTCTATCGCTTTGTTGAAAGACAACGGGGTTGAAGATAAGGACATAAAGACTGCCGGCTATAGCTTGCAACCGAGATATCAATATTTTTCTTGCCCTGTTGGCAAAAACTCAATCACCAAACCTTGTCCGCCGCCGGAGATAGTTGGATATTCAATAAACCAAACAACATCAGTTAAAATCAGGGATTTTGAAAAAATAGGCGAAATATTATCCGGAGTCGTTCAAAGCGGAGTCAATTCCGTTTCCGAACTTTCTTTCACGATAGACGATAGGACGGAAATTGAAAACCAAGCCCGTCAAGAAGCTATCGCCAACGCCATAAGTAAAGCGGAATCAATCGCCCAAGCCGGAAACTTCAATCTGGGGAAAATATTGTCCATAAATGAGAACTCTTTCCCGGTATTTAATCAATATAAAACATTGGGGATTGGCGGAAGCGAAGACTTCGCCTCTTCAGCGCCGGTCATTGAACCGGGATCTCAAGAAGTATCAGTCGGCGTAACGATAAATTACGAAATAAGATAAACAAAGTGAGAATCTCCGTCAGAGCTAAAACTAACGCCAAAAAAGAGTCGGTGGAAAAATTAAGCGATAATGAATTCGTCGTTTCCGTCAAAGAGCCTCCCGTAGACGGGCGCGCCAACTGGGCGATATGCCTGGCCGTCGCCGATTATTTCGGCGTGTCCCCTTCCCGAGTCAACGTCATCTCTGGCCAATCGGCGAAAAATAAAATCTTGGAGATAAAGTAAAGAAACAAAGCTCCTAAGATTCAGATACTTGCTTGCCCGTCCGTAGCTTTACGCGAAGGCGGGCGGAGACGGAACACGAACTCGCTGCCCGGACTCCACCCGTGGACGGGTTTCGCCCGACGGTCGTACAGCCACAAACCGCCGTCGTAGCGCTCCAGCCCGAAGACGTCCGGGTCGCCGTCAGAGTCGGTGATTTGCTTCATGCCCATGTAAATCCATTCTCCCAAGGGTTGGTTCTGGTACTTCAAGCGATAATTTGGACCGGTGTCGGCCGGGCAAATTTCAAGACCAAGTTTAGTTATCCTACCACTTGTGAATGGAGCAATATTGCCATTTTCATCCACATCGTCTTTTGTACCCATAATCTCTGCGGTGGTGGCGTTGCTCTTAAATCCAAGATCGGCCACGGTCAAACGAATAAGCGTAGCTTCTTCCGGATTTTTACCCGGAATGAATTCCCTATTCTTGAGCATTGATTTTGCGTAGTCGGAAATGTTGATGCCGGCCGCTTCCATTTCGGATATGAGTTGCTCGGCCGACTTGCCTCCTATTTCGACATTTTCTCTACGAATTTTCTTTTCAGGAAATGAAGTGTACACATGTTCGAGATTCTCCGGCAGTTTTTGGAATATGCCCGGCTCGAGCTGGCCAACATAGGCTTTGGCGTTTTCGTTTATTTGGCTCGGCACGTGAGCGATCTCATCTCTGGTGCATTCAAATATGACGAGCATGTCTTCTTTGGTATTTCTTCCTTGGCGAAGTTCGTCGATACGCGGGTCTTTCTGATAGCCGAAGCCTTCGATAGTTCTGTTGATTTCGTAGAGCAAAATAAGATCATCCTTGGTGAATGCTTCCTCGTTCTCACGCTTTTTCTCAAGAGCGGTGAGTACTCGCATGTCTTCGCTTTTCTTGCGGTATGCGTCCGCTTCTCCTCCGAACTCTTGAAGTTTGCCATCAAGAGCTTCCTGCATGACTGGTTCCACTCCTTGATGCGGAAGAATTCCTCTTACTTCGCCAATCCTATTGTCTCCGTCCATGCGAATGGCGAGACGAGGTTGAGTCGGTTCGCCCGATGAGTCGTTGGTGTAATACACATAAAAATCGCCGCTTTCAATTTGTGTTTGAGCCGTGGAATGTCCTGCCGTGCACCAGCCGGTGCCTTTGCCCTCGAGTGATTGAAAAAGTTTCTCCGCGTCGCCGTCCCTCCCCTGTTCGTATTTTATCCATTCGCCGCGAATTTCTTCGCGATTCTCCATCGAAGCGGCGAGAGATTTTGAGATAAGCTCGGCATACAGGTTCGGAAACTTCTTTGAAAAGGCCTCCCTGATCTTCGGCTCTTTGAGATTCTTATTGTCCGCTTTTATTTTTTCGTAAATGTCGGCGATCTGCGCCAGCGGTTCGCGGTAGATGTCCGGATACGGTGCGACGGTGCTGTCGGTGCGTTTTTTGAATTCGCCACGTTCCTTGTCGAACTGGGAAAGTTTGGTGACGTTTCTCCAAACGAAATATTTAAACCACGCCGGGTAAACAGCATCATCCGAAGTAAGATAGTCCATCCACGCATCGAGCGACACTTTCTGATCCTCGATGGCGACGTCCATCGGACGTTTCCCGGAATTTCCTCGACGGCTTGTCCGCGTTCTCGCGCTATGCGCTTTTGAAGTTCAAAGTAGCTGTCCGGAAAATTCTCACGCTTTATGATAAGCGCGTCACATATCTTGTCCCGGAACATTTCAAGGTTGCGCCCGCGCTTTCGTTCGTCCGGATTGAGAAAGATGTTCTCGAGACGATCCATATAGGCCTCGATGCGCTCGGCCGGGTCATTGGGCACCCTTTCCCCCGTTTTCTGCTCCTCACGCTCAACCGCCCGTTGCACTTCGGGTGATGTTTGCAATTCGGGATTTTTGAGGTGTAACGGATGCTTTTCCATGATTAAGAGTAGTTTAGTAAAAATTTGCTTTTTAACCGGCGATTTTTAAATGCCTTTCTATTCTTACTATTTTAAATTCAAGAATTTCCAGTTTTTCCTTGTCCGCTTTTGATGAAAGAGCTGTTTTTAAAACCTTGATTTCTTCTTTAATAAAATAAACTTCTTTCATTAAACCATCCAACTTAAATTCCACTCTATCAAACCCATCATTCATTGAATCTAATTGTTCATCCACTTTGTTAAATCTAGTATCCATCGAATCAAGTCTTTTGTTGGTTATGGTCTGTTGCCCTTCAATAGAATCAAGTCTTTTGTTGGTTATGGTCTGTTGCCCTTCAATAGAATCAAGTCTTATTTCTATACTATCAATCTTTTCTGTCACAAGACCGACTTGCTCAAAAGTAGCATCTCCTTTTTCTTTAACACCAGAAAGAACCTCCCAAAACGCTTTCATATTGCTATTCACATCTTCAAGCAAAACAGCCGTGTAGTCTTTTTCATTTCCAGTCATTTTACTTAACGGCAATTTCAATTTTTTTATTTTACGCTTCTTGTTCATTGGGTTTATAATATCACCAAGTAAAACCGCGCGCAAATCAAATAAATTTTTCGTATTCTTTTTTCAATTTTTTCCAATTGCCGGACTTGCCGGAATCAATCGCCTTTCTTATTTTCTCAAACAAAGTTTTGTAAAAATAAATGTTGTGCAATGTGGCCAAGGATTGAGCTTTTGCTCTGTTTTCTTTAAACATTTGTCTGATGTCTTTTCGTTTTAGTCCTCCGGAGCACAATTCGCATTTGCATCCTTTTCCCACTGTCTTATTATCTTTGGCAAAAATTCCCTTTTGGATATCCAGTCGGCCGTTTTTGGAATAAAGAGCGCCGTGCCTGGCTTCTCGCGTGGGAATGACGCAATCAAAAGTGTCTATTCCATTTTCCGCGCCGATAAAAACATCTTTGATGGCGCCGATGCCAAGCAAGTGTCGCGGTTTATCTTCCGGCAGTCCGGACAAAGACCAACCCAAAACATCGCTCATCTGTTTTTCGCCGAAAGACCCGCCGATGCCGAAGCCGTCAAAAGAAAGCGCGCCGATAACAGCGGAGCTTTCTCTTCTCAAATCTTCAAAAATTCCTCCCTGCACGATGCCGTAAAGCGCTTGGCCGTTTTTCTTTTTCGCCTTCAAACATTCTTTGGCCCATCGGTGAGTCTTGCTCAAAGATTTTTTGTTGTAATCGTAGCCGTGAAGCGGCGAGGTGCATTCGTCAAAAGCGAAAATTATATCCGCCCCCAAATCTTCCTGTATCTTTATGGAAATTTTCGGGTCAAGCTCGTGTTTTTTCCCGTCATAAGTGAAAACAACTCCGTCCCGGCCAATCTTGACCGGGTTTTTGCTTATATCGACATTCGATGTCGATAGTTTGTTTTTAGAATACACCTTGCCTATTTTATGAACTTTTCCCCAGCCGAGGCTGAATATTTGAAAACCTCCGCTGTCGGTCATTATCGGATTTTTCAAGCCGAATTTTTTATGCAATCCGCCCGCTTTTTTTATTTCCTTCACCTTGCCAGTCACAAACAAATGAAAAGTGTTGGAAATGGTCAATTCCGGCGATGCCAAGCTATGCTCTTTTTTATCCAAAGATTTTATCGTTCCGTGTGTGGCGACAAAAGCAAAACCGGGAGTAAATATTTCCCCATGAGCCGTCTTAATCGTTCCCGTCCTAGCCCGCCCCAATTTATTTTTGATTTTAAAAAACATTTCATCACTTGGACATTGAATGTCCAAGTGGGTTTTATTTTTATCGCCGATTTTTAATAATTTAACCATTATTTAAAGCCATATTATCACTTTTGACGCTATCGCATTTTTTTGATAACTAGGAATGAGGAATTGTTGTGGCAATTATTTAACCTTTAATGTTGAATAATTTCTAGAAAATCTGTTTTTTGTGCTTAAGTAATCTTCCCAAAGACTTGGATTTGTGTCACTAATTTTTAATTCAACAAATTTAATTCCTTCGGCTGTAAGCTCACCAATCTTTTCAAAAGGTTTCCACGCATTTCTTTTAATCAATTCTGTATTAACCAAATGAGTATTATTAAAAGATAATTTATATTTTTTGCCTGTTGGATCCTTCTTTTTAAAGTGTTTTTCCAGCATCAAAGTGTTATCTGGATAATTGCTTGATGTTGTTAACATTGCCCCAATAAAAGAATCCTCGTTGTAATCTCGCAAATAGACTATTGGATGACCGCCCTTTATATTATTTTTCCCGAAAAAGACCTCTCCTTTATTCATTTTCATATTTTTAAATTACTGTTTTCTTTTTCGTATATATTTTGACCATTCAGGCATATGTTTATTTACGATGTTTTCTAGTTTCTGCATATCTTCTTTGTCTCGATTTATCTCTTGCATGATTTTTGTTTTTTCTATTTTATCATTTTCGTCAGTTGCTAAATCTGGATGAAATTTAAACGCCAATCTCTTGAAAAGAAAACGCAAAAAATCATTATTAGATCTATTTAAGTCCCATTTTTTAGCCTCTTCAATTTCTTCAGGAATACTTTTCTGTAATTTAATCAACTCATCTCTATTTATAAATTGAGAATATTTTATTTCGCTACTAAGAATAAAATCAATCCCTTCAAGTGCTTCAGAAAATTTATTTTCTTTTAAAAGATACCTGATCTTTAACCCCATATTATTAATACAGTTAAATTTTATTAGTTGCCATTTTTCATTTGATAAATAGCCCCCAAACACAGTTTCTGCGAGTAGGTTAATTAGCCTTTTACTATCATTAATTGACAATCGCAACATCTCAGAACCAAGGCTTGATCCAAATATGCTATAATCAAAACCTATTTTAGTCATATGTAGTCTTTCTAATTCTTGAATAAGTATAGTTTTTGCTAAATCAATCTTATTAAGAAATATGAGCATGCCGATAACTGACGGTCTCACTATGGCTAAAACTGGCATTGCTCCAGATAGTGTCAACCATTTATTGTCTTTAAATTCCGAAAGTATTATTTGATAATCTAATTTTTGTACTTTCTCAAACAAATTAAATGCTTCGGCATCTCTCTTTTTTCCGTGAAGACAATCAATCACATTCCAGTACGGCAAAGGATTTTCTGGACATATCAAAATTGCTTGTTGATATAATTCAAGTGCTTTATCTAAACTTCCCTTACTTCCATTTAAAATTTCTAAACTTGCCAAAGCAGAAAGTTCGCATGACTTTTCAAATTTTGCTTTTCTTTTGTTGAATAAATTAAAAATCATAATTTATTTTTCATTCGCAAAATACTACTTCTTTCGGCGAGATTTCTAGTTTTTCCGCGAACCAATCACGCGCGGTTTCTTGATCGCCAAGAAAATCAATCAGCTTGTTTTCAAGCGCGAGTGCGCCTGGCACAGACGAACCGTCGGCGAGCTTTGCGACTTGTTCAATGGGAAGATTTCTGTTTTCCGCGACTTCTTTTACAAACTGCTCGTGATAAATTTTCAAATCGCGTTCAAGCAAAGTTCGTTCGGCAAAAGTAAGCGGTTTGTCCGGGCTTCCGTAATCTTTAAAACGGGCGGATGCGAGCGAGACATACCGCAAACCGTTTTTGGCGTTTTTTTCCGTATTTTCCAAGTAAGACATAGTCATTCCGATGCTTCCGATATCGGAAAAAGGCGAAGCAATTATCGCATCAGCACCTGTCGCGATGAGATATGCGCCGGATGCTCCTATTTCTCGTATTAAGGCTACCGTCGGCAATGAAATGTTTTTAACGGCATTTGCTATTGTTTCCGAAGAGACGGGAGAACCTCCGCCTGAATCAATGCGAAGGAAAAAACCTAAAATATCCTTGTCTTTTTCAGCCATACTGACTATTTCCAAAAAATCATCGGGATTTATAGAAGGAGACATTTCGTTTCCGCTTCCGTCATTGTCCGCTCCGGCATAAGGAATAATGTTGCCCAATATCGGTATAACGGCGATATTGCACAAACCATCGCTTATCGCCATTTTTGCGCCGGCATTGTATCCGCTCCACTCGTTATGCCACAGACCAAATATCCACAATCCAACAACAAATGCGATAAGCGCGGAAATAACCCAAAAAATAATTATCGCAATTTGTCTTTTTATTGTATTCATAATTTAGACTTTATCATCTTTTGTTTGTTTTTGCCAAATTTTAAAAACTGCTCTTAATACAATTCCGAATGCGTGCCGATGGTTATAAAGATCACGACATCGCCAATGTCTTTAAATATGGCGCGGTAATTGCCGGTAATATTGATGCTTCGGCAATCAGAAAACACTTTATCCACTGAATGATTATTGAGGACAATATCAAACTTATTGTTGGTAAACACTTCCAATCGTTCGTAAAACTTATCCTTAATTTTTTGCAAAAGTTTTTTGAAATCCTTTTGAAACCGCTTTTTAAACTTAATTTCCATTAACTATAAGCTATTTAGATAAGCGATGGCGTCTTTCGCGTTTTTGAATCCCTTGGATATGTTTTTGCTCTCATCAATTTCTTTAGATTCTCTCTCTAATATTTTTAACATGCGCGGATTAAGTTCATCCTTTGCCACCAAGCCGATATCAAGTTGATTTTCCACAAAGGCCTTAGTGGCAAGCTTAAGAATAGAAGCAAAGGCGATACCCTCATTTTGAGCCTTTTTCATGGCTTTGTCTTTTAGTTTTTTATCAATCTTAAAAATTACTTGGGTAATCATGTATATATACTATATATAACAAATATATATGTCAATAGCTTTTCAATCTTTCTGATTTTTCGTGCTGGCGGATTTTTTCCAGCGCTTTGGCTTCTATCTGTCTGATGCGTTCCCGGGTTACCCCGAATTCCTTGCCGACTTCTTCCAGCGTATGGACTATGCCGTCGCCCAAACCAAACCTCATTTGAAGGATTTTTTGCTCTTTCGGAGTGAGGTCGTTTAGAATTTCTTGGAACTGCCCCGTCAAAATCTTTTGGGCCGCCTGCCGGTCGGAAGAGAGAATCTTATCGTCGGCCACGAAGTCGCCAAGCGTTGAGTCGCCGTCATCGTCGCCGACCGGCGCTTCAAAAGAAACGGTGCTTTGGTCTATTTTTTGGATATGATGGATTTTTTCCACTTCCATATTCATTTCGGCGGCAATTTCTTCCGGCAGAGGTTCCCGGCCCAAGTCTTGAGAGAGCCTTCTTAACACCTGTTTGTATTTGGAAATGGTTTCCATCATATGCACCGGGATTCTGATTGTTCTGGCCTGATCGGCTATGGCCCTGGTTATTGCCTGCCGTATCCACCAAGTGGCGTAAGTGGAAAACTTGTACCCCTTTCGCCAGTTGAATTTTTCCACCGCGCGGAACAACCCGAAATTGCCTTCTTGAATCAAATCCAGAATGGACAAATCGGGACTTCGGCCGACATATTTTTTGGCGATGGAAACCACCAGCCTCAAATTGGCTTTTATTAAAATATTTTTGGCCTCATCGTCGCCTTCTTCAATCCTTTTCGCCAATTCCCTTTCTTTGGCGGCGTCAATCAGAGAAATTTTGCCTATTTCCCGAAGGTACATCTGGACGGCGTCTATAGATTCTTTGTCCAAGCCTTGCTCAAGTTTTTTCCCCTCAACTTCTTCCGATTCAATCATATCCTTGCTTTCAATCACATCCACGCTTGATTCGCTGAAAGTGTCGTAAATGGTATCCAAGAGCGCCACATCTTCTTCAATATGCGGAAATTCTTTGATAATTTCGCTGTAAGTGACAAAGCCTCTCGCCTTACCTTTTTTAAGAAGGTTGTCTATCTTGATTTTTATTTCTTCCGCCTTTTTGGACCCGCCTCTTCGGCGGGCAGGTTTGCTCGGCGAAAAAATAGGTTTTTCCGCTTTAACCGCGAGCTTGTTCAATTTTGCCGTCTTTTTTATTTTTTTCATTTTGTTTCGTACCACAAGGGTGCTTCTTATTTTCTAATTCACTTCGTTCATAAGAAAACAATGTCGTTTAATTTTTTGGTAAGCTTATGAAAATCGTCCAAGTATTGTTTCAGGGTTGATTCATTCCCGTTTTCAAAGCCTTCCGCCATTTCCAGTTCTTTTATTTTTCCTGTTATGCTTTCCAACTCGGTCTTTATTTCTTCTCTTTCCACTTCTTTTTTTATTTTTAAAAACTCGTCTTTCAAAGAAACCGCTCCGGAGAAAAATAATTCCGCTTCCAATATCAATATATTTTTTTTCTCCAGCGGGCAATTTTCAATTTCCTCTTTTTTAAAAGCGATGAATTCGTCAATAATCGGCTTCAGATCATTATCTTGAGTATCTTTTTGCCAAAGCGCCATTCCTAAAATCTTATTTCGTATAAATTCCAGCCTTGTCTGCTTAGGCGGACTTTGATTTCCTCCCATCAAGGGGAGTCCTTGCGACAAGGACTCCCCTTGATGGGATTTCACGCCTGACGCCAATCTCACTTTCTTTAATTCATCCCAAACGGCATCTTCTTTTATTTTTAATTTTTCGGAGATTTTTTTCACCCAGCCGGCCTTTTCCATTTCGCTTTGCAAGACTGCTATATACGGCAAAATTTTCCTCTCTATGTCTTTCCTTTCGTCAAACAATTCCAGATAAAATTCTATAACATTCTTGGCTTCGCCTACCGCTTTTACCCAAGACTCCGGGCTGTCCAAAACAGCGTCGGCAGGGTCCTTGCCGGAAGGAGAAACGGCGATTTTAACCTCAAATCCTTCCGCCAGCGCCATATCAATCCCTTTGCTTGACGCTCTCGCTCCGGCTTCGTCTTTGTCAAAAGCCATTATTATTTTTTCGGTCAGCCGTTTTATCAGCCTCAAATGTTCAACGGTCAAGGCCGTTCCCGATACGGCGACAGCGTTAACGACTCCAGCTTGATGGGACATTACTGCGTCCATCTGCCCCTCCACGATAACGCAGGCGTCCTTTTTTCTTATCTCGTTTTTCGCCTTGTCAAAACCGTATAAAATCTTGGATTTATCGTAAAGAATCGTCTGCGGAGAATTTATGTATTTGCCCCCCGAATCGGTTCCCTCTTCGCCGAAAATTCTGCCGCTGAATCCGACCGTTTGCCCGGAAGAATTTAAAATCGGAAACATTATCCTGCTCCTGAACCGGTCGTAATATCCGGCTTGCGCCTTCGCCGACCTTACGGCCATACCCGCTTTTTCCATCTCGGAATCGGAATAGCCTTTATTTTTCAGATAATCGTACAAATTCCTCCAGCCAGCCGGAGCGAATCCGACGTTGAAAGATTTAGCCGTCTCTCCTTTCATTCCTCTTTTCTTAAGATAAGCGACGACATCGGCGGCTTTTCTCAATTCACTTTCATAAAATCTTACCGATTCGTCTATAAGCTGAAGAAGTTTCAATCTTTCGTTTTGCTGTTTTTTGTCAATTTTTTCTATCTCCACTCCCGCCTTGTCGGCCAAAATTTTCAACGATTCCAAAAAATCAATCCCTTCTATTTCCATAACGAAACTGAACATATCTCCGCCGCGGGAACAGCCGAAGCAATGCCACGATTGGCGGGCGGGAGATACAAAAAAAGAAGGTGTTTTTTCATTATGAAACGGGCAGTTGGCTTTGAAGTTGGCGCCCGCCTTTTGGAGTTTGATGTAGTTTTGAATCACATCAATAATATTTAAGCGAGATTTTATTTGTTCTGCGGTGGACATAAATTAGGTTGTAGGAATTAGGTTGTAGGAATTAGGGAGATTCCTAAAAAGCTACAAGCTAATTTCTAAGAAGCTAGTTTTTCTTCTTCTTTCACATATTCCTTTCTAAACCCCGTTCCCGCTGGAATCAGCCTGCCGATTATGACATTTTCCTTAAGGCCAACGAGTTTGTCTTCTCCGCCCATAACCGCCGTTTTTATCAAAACTCTAGCCGTGTCCTGGAAAGATGCGGCGGACAAAAAGCCGGCGGCGGACAAAGCCACTTTGTCTATGGACATAACTGTTGACTCAAGCTTGGCTGGATTTTTTCCTTCGCTTTCCGCCCTTTCGTTCTCCTCCAAAGCTTTTTGGCTGTTAACGACTTCTCCGGCGTTAAGGTTGGTATCTCCGGCGTCAACGACTTTAAGCCTTGAAAACATCTGCTTGATTATGACTTCAATGTGTTTCTCATTGATGGAAGCGCCTTGCATAGAGTAAACTTTGTCCACTTCTTTAAGGATGTATTCCTGCGTTTTATCCCGTCCGGCGATGGCAAAATATTCTTTTATGTTGAGCGACCCGTCTGTCAGAACATCGCCCGCTTTCAGCTTGTCTCCTTTTTTAACCATAACGAACCGGCCGAAAGGTATGTAAAACTCTTTTGACTCTTTGTCTGTTTTTGCCGTTTCTCTGTCAATAAGAACGGTGATAATCTTGTCGGTCGTTTTCAAATCAAGATCTTCTCCGGCTTGTTTTATTTCCAAAACTTCCCCTTCCGCATCGCAAACCGTGGCCGGATTTTTCGGAACTCTCAATAGAAAAATTTCTTCAATGCGGGGAAGGCCCATAGTGATGTCTCCGCCGCCGGCGATGCCTCCCTTATGGAAAGTCTTCATCGTCAGCTGGGTGCCCGGTTCTCCGACGGACTGGGCGGCGATGATGCCGACAGCCTCTCCGATTTTAACCGGAGCGCCGGAACCGAGGTCGTAACCGTAGCACTTTCGGCAGACTCCTCTTTTGGCCAGGCAAGTTATCGGGGAATAGATATTGACTTCTTCAGCGCCGGACGATTCCAATTCTTTGGCGTCCGCCATCGTCAGAAGATGGCCTTTTTTGAAATTGCCGGCGGATGAAGCGAGCGTCCGGCCGAAAATCCTGTTAGAAATTTTTTTGCCATAGCTTTCCACCCTGCTTCTTGAGACTATAATTCCTTCTTTGTCGGCGCAACTTTCTTCGGTAACGACAACATCATGAGAGACGTCAACCAGCCTTCTGGTCAGGTAACCGGCTTTGGAAGTCTTCAAAGAAGTGTCGGCCTCGCCCTTTCTGGCTCCGTGAGTGGTGATGAAATATTCCAAAATTCCCAATCCTTCTTTGTAACTGGACCGGACCGGAAAATCAATAATCTTTCCGGCCGGATTTATCATAAGGCCCTTCATGCCCGTCATCTGCCCCAGCTGGCTTAGCGAACCCCTGGCGCCGGAAGTTACCATAGCGTAAATCGGACCCATTTTGTCCATAGTTTCCGGAACCAAATCCTCAATTTTATTCTTCGCTCCCTGCCAAATTTCTATGACCTTGTTGTATCTTTCCGAATCGGTCAAAAGGCCGTCTTGGTATTGACCTTTGATTTCAATGGCCAGTTTTTCCGCTTCCGCCAAAATTTCTCCCTTTTTTTCCGGCAATTTAAGGTCGTGATAACCCCAGCTTATGCCGGAAACAGTCGCATATTTGAATCCGAAATTTTTTATCCTGTCCAAAATATCCGGCGCGGCGTCAATGCCGTATTTTTCAATCAATCGGGCGACAAGCGACGACAGAATCTTTTTGCCGGTTTCCTCGTTGATGTAAGGAAAATCGTCCGGCAAGGTGCCGTTGAACATCAGCCGTCCGACGGTTGTTTCAAAAACTTCTCCGTTGAAAATTTTATATTTCGGCAATTCGTCCGGCAAAACTTTTATTTTCGCCCTTATGTCAACTTTTCCAAAACTATTGGCCAAAATGGCGTCATTGGGAGACGAATAATAATTTCCCTCTCCTTGGGCGGATTGCTTAATTTTGGTCAGCCAATAACAGCCCATCACTATATCTTGAGACGGATCCACGATCGGCTCACCGTTCCCCGGCCTTAAAAGATTTTTCACCGAGGCGATGATGTCTTTGGCTTCCGCTTGAGCTTCTGGGCCGAGAGGAACATGGACGGCCATCTGGTCGCCGTCAAAGTCGGCGTTAAATCCGTGGCAAACCATCGGATGAAGCTGAATGGCGTTCCCGCCGATTAAAACCGGCTGGAAAGCTTGGAAGCTTAATCTGTGCAAAGAAGGAGCGCGGTTGAGCAATACTCTTTTATCTTTGATAACCTCTTCCAATATGGCCCAGACTTCTGGAATTTTTTCGTCCACAAGTTTTCCGGCGCCCCGGATGTTATAAGCGATTTCTTTTTTTATAAGTTCGGCGATGACAAACGGCCGGAATAATTCCAAAGCCATATGCTTGGGCAAGCCGCATTGGCTCATTTTGAGCTCCGGACCGACGACGATAACCGATCGGCCGGAATAATCCACTCTTTTTCCGAGCAAGTTTTGCCTGAATCGTCCTTGCTTTCCTTTCAACATTTCCGCCAGAGATTTTAGCGGCCTTCTCTGCCCTTGAGCCAAGGCCGTATTTTGGCTCCGCCTCATGGTGTTGTCCAGCAGGGCATCAACCGCTTCTTGCAAAATTCTTTTTTCGTTGCGGCAAATCACTTCGGGCGCTTTTATCTCCACCAATTTTTTCAAGCGGTTATTTCTGTTGATGACTCTTCTGTATAAATCGTTCAAGTCGGAAGTGGCGTGCCTTCCTCCGTCCAAGGCCACCATCGGCCTTAAAGCCGGCGGAATGACGGGAAGAGCGGTCAAGAACATCCACTCCGGACGAATGCCGGCGCGCTTCATTGACTTTACCAAATTGATTCGGGCGATAATTTTTGCCCGTTCTTGAGCCGTCGCCGTTTCAACCAAAGGTTCCAGCTTGTTTTTGAACTCGTCCAAGTTTATGTTTTTGAAAATATTATAAATTGATTCCGCTCCCGTTTCCGCTTCAAATATTTCGCCGTATTTCATGCTTAAACCGTAATAGTCAAGTTCCGAAAGCACCCTGTATAAAACCAAAGTGTCAAGCTCGCCTTTGGCTTTCAGCATTGAGTTTTTCAAAACGTCCTTTTCCTCTTTGGTTTCAACTTCTTTGAGTTTGGTTTTATATTCCGAATCCAGGTTTTTGTAAGCGGCCGCTTTTTCGCTTTCAACAACTTTGGTTATGATATAGCCGGCAAAATAAATAACTTTGTCCAAATCGGTTGATTTGATGTCTAAAAGCATGCCGATTCGCGAAGGCGCCCCTTTCAAAAACCAGATATGGGAAACCGGAGCGGCCAAAGCGATATGGCCAATTCTTTCTCTTCGCACGATTGAGTTGGTCACTTCCACTCCGCACTTTTCGCAGATTATGCCTTTATATCTTATTCTTTTGTATTTGCCGCAATAGCATTCAAAATCTTTTTCCGGACCGAATATTTTTTCGCAAAAAAGGCCATTCCTTTCCGGACGCTGGGTTCTGTAGTTGATAGTTTCCGGCTTGGTCACTTCTCCGCGCGACCAAGACAAAACCTTCTCGGGAGATGCGAGCTTGAGAACTATTGATTCAAAATCGGTGACTTTTGTATCCATGTTTCAAAATAAAAATTAAAAAATAAAATCTAAAAAATATTAAACGATTAATTTTGCTTTTTCTTGATGTCTATATCCAAAGCTAGCCCCCTCAACTCGCTGACTAAAACATGAAACGACGCGGGCAAGTGCGGGCTCTTGAATCTTTCGCTCCTGATTATAGAATTGTAAGCCGAAGCTCGGCCGGTAATGTCGTCCGATTTTATGGTCAGCATTTCCTGCAAAGTATGCGCGGCGCCGTAGCCTTCCAGCGCCCAAACCTCCATTTCTCCAAGCCTTTGGCCTCCTCCTTGGGACTTGCCCCCCAACGGCTGTTGGGTGATAAGCGAATACGGCCCGATTGACCTCATATGAATCTTGTCTTCCACCATATGGTCCAGCTTCATCATGTAAACCTGGCCGACTGTTACTTTTTGGTCAAAAAACTCCCCCGTCCTTCCGTCGCAAAGTTTGACTTTTCCATCTTCAGGCAAGCCGGCTTTTTTAAGCTCTTCTCTGATTTCATCTTCCGTGGCTCCGTGGAAACCGGGCGTAATGGCGTGATAACCGAGTTTTTCCGCCGCCCAGCCCAAATGAGTTTCTAAAATTTGGCCGATGTTCATACGGCTGGCAACGCCCAGCGGATTAAGAATAATATCTACCGGCGTGCCATCTTCCAGATAAGGCATATCCTCCAAAGGCAATATTTTGGAAATAACTCCTTTGTTGCCGTGCCGGCCGGCCAGTTTGTCGCCGACGGAAATTTTTCTCAATTTGGCGATTTCAACATGGACTTGTTTGATTATTCCCGGTTCCAGCTTGTCTCCCATGTCTCTGGAAAAAATTTTAATTCCGATTACTCGGCCTTGTTTGCCATGGTCAAGCCTTAAGGAAGTGTCTTTAACGTCTCTCGCTCTCTCGCCAAAAATTGACCGGAGAAGCCTTTCTTCCGGGGTCAGCTCCACTTCCCCTTTGGGAGAAATTTTCCCGACTAAAATGTCATCCGCCCTCGCTTCGGCGCCTATTCTAACGACTCCGTCTTCATCCAAATCCTTAAGCTTTTCTTCGCCGATATTGGGAATATCGTAAGTGGTAATTTCCGGCCCAAGCTTGGTGTCTCTGACATTTATGGAAAATTCTTCCAAGTGCACGGAAGTGAATTTGTCTTCTTTGACCATTCTTTCCGAAAGGATAATGGCATCCTCAAAATTTGACCCCTTCCAGGACAAGAAAGCCACCAAAACATTCTGGCCCAAAGCCATTCTTCCTCCGTCGCTGGAATAATTATCAGCCAAAACATCGCCTTTCTTCACTTTGTCGCCGACATTAACGGACGGCCGATGATGCGTGGCCGTCAAGGCGTTGGACCGCAAAAAGGTGGCCAGATTATATTCCCTCTTTTTCTTGCCCGCTTCTTTTATTATTATCTTGGAAGCGTCAACATATTCCGCCGTTCCGTCGTTTTCGCAAAGCACCATTCGGCCGACATCTCTGGCGGCTCTTTCTTCCATGCCGGTTCCGACGAGCGGAGCTTCCGGCAAAATACAAGGCACGCCTTGTTTTTGCATGTTAGAGCCCATCAAAGCCCTGGTGGCATCGTCATGGTCAAGAAATGGAATCATACTGGTGGCCACGCTGTAAGCTTGGTTGGGCGTCATGTCCATAAAGTGAGCTTCGCTTTTGGCCACCAATCCGGGTTGGGACATAACTCTGGCCTCCACCTCTTCTTCCAGTATTTCTCCGGTTTTGGGGTCATATTTAACCTCGGCGTGAGCGATATTGTAATTTGATTCATCCAGCGCGTTAAGATAAACGACTTCGTTGGTAACCTTCCCATTTACGATTTTTCTATAAGGAGTTTCCAAAAAGCCGAATTCGTTTAATCTGGCGTAAACGGCTAAATGGACAACCAAGCCGATATTCGCGCCTTCCGGAGTTTGAATCGGGCAAATTCTTCCATAGTGAGATGAGTGGACATCTCTGACTTCAAAACCGGCTCTTTTTCGGGTTAAGCCTCCTTGTCCCAAAGCCGTAACTCTTCTCAAATGCTCCATTTCATCCAACGTATTTTTCTGAGTCATAAACTGGGAAAGCTGGTTGGTAAGGAAAAAATCCCTGACTGCCGACATAAAAGTTCTGTTGTTGACTATCTGCGCCGGCGCCAAAGTGGCCGGATCGGCCGTGGACATTCTGTCTTGGATATTCCTTTTCATTTTGGCCATATTCGCTCTTAGTCTTTGTTGCAAAAGTTCTCCTACCACCCTTATTCTTCGGTTGCCAAGGTGATCAATGTCGTCCGGTTGGGCCAAAGGATTATTATTAAGCTCTATAACTTTTGAAACTATGCCGACAAGGTCGTCCAAAGTGATAACTCTCGGCTCTTTTTTTATGTTGTCTGTCGGCTTGCCTAATCTATTATTCAACTTATACCTTCCGATAAGAGAGAGGTCGTATCTTTCCTTGTCAAAAATTCCGTCAACGAAGGTCTTGCTGTTTTCAAACCCGAGCATATCCATCGGCTCGCCCGGCCTCAATCTCCTGTAAAGTTCCAAATAAGATTCTTCTATTGTTTTGGCGGAATCCTTCTCCAGAGTTTTTTTTATAAACGGAATCTGTCCAATGTCTACCTTGGAAAAAGTTTTTTCTATGTCCGCGTTGTTTTTCAAGCCGAATATCCTGAAAAGCGAGGAAACGGGAATTTTTCTTTTATTGTCAATCCTGGCGTAAATGATGCCGTCGGCTTCTGTCTCTATTTCAATCCAGATGCCTCGGGAAGGAATTATCTTTGAGCTGAAATACTTTTTGCCTTTTATAAGATTGGCGTTGAACTGCACGCCGAAAGATCTGGCCAATTGAGGCACCACAACCCTTTCCACTCCATTGATAATAAACGTCCCCCGGCTGGTCATAACCGGAAAATCGGCGAAAAATATTTCCTGTTCTTTGACTTGGCCGATTTCTTTATTGGTGAGTTTCAGCTTTACTTTCAACTGGGCGTCCAAAGTCAAATTTTTGGCTCGGGCGGAAAACTCATCATGTTTCGGCTCATCCAAAGAAAACCCGGTGAATTCAAGGGTGAACTTTTTCTGGGAATAATCGTTGATGGGAGAAAATTCTTGAAACAATTCCGTCAATCCTTCCGTTACAAGCCATTGGTAAGAATCGGTGTGCATTTTTACCAGGTTCGGCAATGGCAATACCGGGTCGTTAAGTTTGGCGAAAGATTTTTTACTCATTATTAATTAAATTATTTAATAATCTTGACTCTTTGGCGGACTCGCCCCGCTGGGCGGGGTAAAAAATCAAAAAACCCTTATTTTGCAATAGGGATTCCCGGCGAAAAAATTAATTATAAAATTTAAACATACAAACACTAAAATCCTTTATCTTTTAAGGACTTTATAACAAAACCTTCTATATTTATAGTATAGCGCTCATTATATCCATAACTTAAAGCTTGTCAACTCGCCTCCTCGGCGAGTCGCCGAAGAGGCGACTATTCCGCACACCAACCTGCTATTCGTTTTGGCTGATAGCAGGTTGGGTTTACTCCCTATTGGCTGATATTCTTCGCCTGCAAAGCTTTGACTTGTTCCAAGAGTTGGTTAATCAAAGTCTGGATTTGCTGAATTTGCTGGGCTTTGGATGTTGCTCCAACACTGTCGGTCGCAGTTCCCGAAGTTGTCGCGCCAAACACTTCCTTGATTTTAGCCAATGTTTTTGGACCAACCAAACCGTAACCAGTAGTGTTCTCGTTTCCGCTTGAAGCAATGCCGTATTTCTTCTGGAAATTCTGGACGGCTTTTTTGGTTAAAGCGCCGAAATAGCCGGTAACTTTGCCTTCGGGATAGATTCCTGTGTCCTTGGCCAATAATTCTTGCAGCTGTCTGACTTCCTTGTTTTCCGAACCGAGTTTCAGAACTTTGGTGATAGTGATGGTTATGCCTGACGGGGTAGAAATAGTTTTAGTCGTTGTTTGGCCGGTTGTCGTCTGGGTTATGGTCGCGCCTTGGCTAGAAGCGGATGAAGCCGTGCCCGGAATGACGGTGTAAACGGGAGTGGGGGCTCCGCTGACGCCGCCACTGGGGCCTCCGCTTGTGCTACCGCTAAACACACCTCCTTCAGAAAGAGTGCAGTTGGAAGCGCTTGGGGTTACCGTTACTGTGGTTACCGGTCCGGATGTCATAGTCAGAGTAACCGCCGATTGAGAAGCGCTGCAAGTCTGCGAAGTGGTGTAAGTGGTGGGAGAAGTGGTGAACGCCTTTCTGTCAGCGGAAGTTACCGTGATACTCGCGCCCGGAGACAATTGGATGGAAAAACTTGACGCGTTAACTTCTATTGAATCAAAGTTAGCGCTGCCGCTGACAACTAAACTGTAACCCCCCACGCTTACAACGGACGATCCGGACAAGGTTACATCCAGCGCGCCAAAAGCTAAAACAGGAGCAATTAGAAAGGATAGCAAGGCTGTTAAATAAGTTTTCATAATTTTAATTAGCTTATTAACTAACCGATTTATCTGACAGCAATCCACGACCAGCCCGCATAAGTAGTTAAGCTAGGGTTAGTGGAAGTTGCTGCCCCAATTGAAACTTGAATAGTGTCATTGGCAGTACTTGAAGCGCTGATAAGAAATGCTCCTCCGGGTAAATTGGCGGGCGTAATTGAGATTACATCTCCGCTTCGCACGCCAGTGGCTGCGCAAGTGGTGGTGGTGGCTCCAGTTGAATCTATCAGACCATCATCCGGATTAACGGTGCAGGTGCCAAATAAGAAAACATTAATAGGAGTACCAATATTTCCTATAACCATACCGGCGCTGGCCGTGGTGGTGCCAGTAACACCCAATGCGACGTAAGGAGAAGAAGAAGCCACGCCAAGACTGCCTTGCAAAGTAAGAGTGCCGGCTGGAGTTGTTGTGGCATTGCCATTAACAAACAAACTTCCTGTCGTGGAAATAACGCTCGTGGAAGCGTTACCATTGGCATCTATGGCAAAAAGTTCTGTTCCGGCCACATTGTGAATTCGGAACAAATCGGCCGTTTGGCCGGTATACCCTCTCAAAGTTAAAGGAATAGCGGCGGTGGAAGTGGCTTCAAGCGTTAGCATAGACAAGCCGGATTGGGTCGTCGTGCCAAAAGTCGTGTAGTAGTTCAAATCGGCAAGCTGTAATCTTTGGCCGCTTAAAGTAAGACCACTGGTGGTTGTGCCGACTGTAAACCAATTACTTCCGTCGTAAAGCTTAATAACTTTGCTGCCGGAATTATAATAAACCGACCCTGCTGTGTCTCCGGTAGGATCCGAAGCCAAAGTGCCAAGAATCAACCGGCTACCGCTAGTCATGGTCGTTGTCGCAAGGTAAGTATCACCGGAAACGGTCAGTACTGTAGTGGAAGCGTTAACCAAGGTAGTTTTACCTGTAACCCCTAAGGTTGAGCTCATCGTCACCGCGCCAGTCAAGGTGCTAGTGTCGCTTACCGTCAAGTTCCCGCCCGTGCTGATATTGGTGCTTATTGTCGTCGCCGCGTATGTTACCGCAAAGACAAAAACAAACGACACGAACACCGACAAAGCGATACGAAAAAAATTATTGCTTTTCATAAATTATTTAAACTAATAAATTATCTTTTAATGTTAATAATCAAATCGACTGCCAAGTTTTCGCTTGGTAACTTTTATTATACTCCCGATGTTATAAGTAACAACAAATCGCACCTGTGGATAACTTTATTAATCTAAAATATAAAAAATCAAACCTGTCTGCCGGCTGGCAAGATCTAAAATCTTAGAAATTTTCCCAACTCCCCAAAAACCAATTCCTGCAACCTAATTCATAACGGACATTTCTAATGGACATAACGGACACGATGAAACTCTCTCTATACTTAACTTAAAGCCAAGTTTTAAATCCTGCCAAAATCATCTTCATAGCGAGTAATATCATTTTCATCAAATTTGCCGAAGCTTATTTCGGCGATTTTTAATTTGGAAATGCCAGATAACCTGTGTTTGGCCGTTCTGGGGATAAAAACTTTAATCATTGGAGATAAGGTCTGCTTAATCATTTTTTTCGTCTTTAAATCTTCAACTTCAGCGATGCCGTTTCCATCAAGAGCAATCCATAATTCGTCTCTTAATTTATGGCTTTGCAAGCTTAATCTCTTGCCTTTTAAAACATCAATAATTTTTATATGCCAATTCTTACCGGTTTTTAAATTTTCAAAACCGCCCCAAGGCCGATGAAAAATATTCATATTTGTTGTTTTTTATTATGATACCTATTGACACTTAATGACACTTGGATAGAATAATAACATATGGAAGAAATCAAGCCAAACGCCGTTTACACGACAAACGAAACAGAGGCCTTGCTTAAAATAAGCAACAGCACGATAAAAAGACTGTTGAAGAACGGCATATTAAGAGCAAATAAAGTCGGCAAACAATATAGAATTTTAGGCAAAGAAATTCTGATATTGATATCGCCGGAAATTGAAAAGAAAGCGACTAAGACTTACTTGGAAGTCAAAAAGAAAGCGGTGAGCAAATTAAACAAATGGTAAAGAAAGTAAAAAAAGCCTTGATTACCGGCATTACCGGCCAAGATGGTTCTTATCTGGCCGAATTATTATTGGGGAAAGGTTATGAAGTTCATGGGATAATAAGGCGCGCAAGCACCTTCAACACTTCCCGAATAGACCATTTGTACACAGATCCGCACATCAACGGAGTTA
>Ga0209211_10003538_pt1 | contig 25296 bp, 23 predicted proteins | sample RifGroA2_FD_183992 | JGI IMG/M metagenome (GOLD analysis project Ga0209211, IMG submission 183992) | Groundwater microbial communities from Rifle, Colorado, USA - Groundwater A2 (SPAdes) (version 2) | ecosystem: Environmental > Aquatic > Deep subsurface > Groundwater | place: Rifle, Colorado...
TTAGGCGCGGTTTCTTGCGCCGTAACCCAACAAAAGCCGGTGTTGATGTGCGCTATACCCATCCGTTGATGTCGCCTGGAGGCGCCTACTTTTGGTGAAGATTGGGTTTGTTGGGTTACGTCCGTCGGTGGTGAGCCTGTTGAACTATAAAACCGCTAACCCAACCTACATGGCTTGTCGAAGGCCAGTATCGGCGGGCATCCCGCGGTTCGACAAGCTCACCGCGAATGGGCGATTTAATCTGCGTTTTCCTAGCGGTTACAGCGTGGGGGTGATGCAAAAAGCTTCAAATGAGTTGCTTCACACCTGAAATGCTGGTGTGCGCCTTGGCGCGCATGGCGCGAGGTGCAACACCTTGAGGTGGGTAATGAATTCATGGGCGTACTGGATATGGCACAAAATTTCTGAAATGGAATTGTCCTATGCAAATAGAACCGGTCAAATACGATGATTAGTGAACAGGAAATTCTTAATGCCAGCATTCTGATCGTCGATGATCACGAAGCCAATGTCGTTCTGCTCGAGCGGATGCTGCGCGATGCCGGCTATGTGTCCATCACGTCCACGATGAATCCGGGTGAAGTCTGCGAACTTCACCGCAATAATCATTACGATTTGATCTTGCTCGATCTTCGGATGCCCGGAATGGATGGTTTTCAGGTGATGGAAGGCCTGAAGGAAATCGAAAAAAATAATTATCTTCCGGTTCTCGTCATCACCGCTCAGCCGGGACATAAGTTGCACGCGTTGAAAGCAGGAGCGAAGGATTTCATCAGCAAGCCGTTCGATCTGGCCGAGGTGCTGGCGCGCGTTCACAACATGCTGGAAGTGCGCCTGTTGCATGAGGAGTCAAAAAATTACAGCAAAACGCTGGAACAAAAGGTTCAGGAAGTGGAGGCCAGTCACGATTTGATCAGTCGTAAAAGTGACGAGATCAAGCGCCTCTATGATGAGCTTGTGGCGGAGCAGAAGCGGTCAATTGAGCTGAGCGCCCAGCCTGGCGTCATGGTGGGCATCAAAAAAGAGGAGCGCTTCGCCACTCACTGGTTACGGAGCCTGAGGCTCCGTAACCCCTGGCTGCAGCTCAATCTGCTCACCGCCTTCATGGTTGGCGGTGTGGTGTTCGCTTTTCAGGACACCATCGACCGGCTGTTGATCCTCACTGTATTTCTGCCGGTACTGGCCGACCAGTCCGGCAACACCGGCAGCCAGGCACTGGCGACCACTCTGCGCGGAATTATTCTGGGTGATCTGAAACCGGGTAAGGAAAAAGCACTGATCATGAAGGAAGCTCTGCTCGGCTTGCTGAATGGCGCGCTGGTTGGACTAGTGGCAGCGATTGGCATGTATGTGATCGCAAGCATCCAGCATTTGCCTAGCGCCATCATGCTAAGCATCGTCGTGTTCCTTGCCATGATCGGTAGCTGCGTCATCAGCGGCATCTGCGGCGCCTTCGTGCCGCTCCTCCTGAAGCGGCTCGGTGCCGACCCCGTTATTGCTTCCAGCATTTTTCTCACCACCGTCACTAATGTGGCGAGCATGGGATTGCTGTTGGGGCTGGCGGCGGTTTTGGTGAAATGAGCGATGCTGCTGGAATGGAATTAGCCAACATAATTAAAACCGGACAACCACGATGATTAGCGAACAGGAAATCCTTAACGCCAATATTTTGATTGTCGATGATCAGGAAGCCAATGTGCGGTTATTGGAGAAAATGCTGCGTGGAGTCGGCTATCAACGCATTGCATCGACAATGGATCCGCATGCTGTTTGTGCGCTGCATCGTGACAACCACTACGATTTGATTCTGCTTGATCTGCAGATGCCCGGCATGGATGGCTATCAGGTGATGGAAAGCCTGAAGGAAATCGAAACAGATGGCTACCTTCCGGTATTCGTGGTCACGGCCTTTCCGGATCACAAGTTGCGGGCGCTGACCTCGGGTGCGAAGGACTTCATCAGCAAACCGTTTAATCTGGTGGAAGTAAAAACGCGCATTCACAACTTGCTGGAGGTGCGGCTGTTGTATGTAAATCTCGAAGATTCCAACAAGGTACTGGAATCTTTGGCGCTGCACGACGCGCTTACCGGGCTGCCAAATAGGCGGCTTTTAATGGACAGACTTTCGTTGGCTATCACCCATGCGCACAGAAACAAGCACCTGATGGCGGTGATGTATTTGGACTTGGACGGGTTTAAACAAATCAACGACACTTTGGGTCACGATGCAGGCGACACACTGCTACGCATGGTCGCGGCTCGCATGGTGGCTGCTGTGCGCCAAGAGGACACGGTGGCGCGTTTGGGCGGCGACGAATTCGTGATCGTGCTGTGGGAATTAAGCCATGCAGATGGCGTGGGCAAACTAGTGTCAAAAGTGATACAGGCCGTGTCACAACCTTATAGCATTCAAGGGCGCAATGTGAGCATAACCATCAGCGCCGGCGTCGGTATTTATCCCACGCATGGCGAGGAGATGAAGACGCTGTTGAAGAGTGCGGATCTGGCTTTGCATGAGGCCAAGCGCGCCGGCAAGAACGATTATCGCATCGCGGCGTGTAATGAGCATAATTTGTAGGTCTGGCGGGTGCATTCAAGAGTGGTGGACGGGTAGCGGTTTTCACCCCTCTCCCTTTGCGGGATAACCAGCGACTTGGCTGCGGTCATTTGCAGCCTAGTCGAATGGCTAGTTGTTTCACCCAGAGGGGGCGGGGGAGAGGGGTGATTCAGTTGTTGCCGCCAAGACAGTCGTCAATACGCCATCCAAATTACTCATGCAGATACGGTTATTTTACTTTAAAGGTGCGACACCGTAGGGTGCGTTCCACGCACCATCATCGTCGGTGCGTGGAACGCACCCTTCATGATTATTGTTGCTTCATTTTATCCAGCTACTGCACATTTTATGGTGCAGGTTTTGTAACCGCATTAGCGTCCAGAGTAACGGCAGTCTGTGCTAATAGCCTGCTGTTCGCAGAGGCACCTGTTCGTAACGTGATCGATGTTTGCGACATTACCACACCCTCCATATGTGCAGTTGTTCCAACATCCACAGCACCGAAGGACTGCCAGAAAATATTCTTGGGCAGCGCGCCACCAGTCAAAATCACTCGTGCGCCGGATGCCTGGGTAATACCTTGGGCAACCTGGAATATCCAAACGTCGTTGGGGCCGCCGTTCAGCGTGACATCCGTTGGGATTAAAAGCCCGGTACCCCATTTGTAGGTAGCAGGAGCAAGTGTCATCCCGCCAATATTTCCGGCACCAAGCTCAGTATAATCCGGTGCTCGTCCGGCAGCATCGGTATACGCGGTCAGCATATTATTTACCGCCGTGGTCAGATTAGCGGGTGTTGGAACCGCATAGTCGGATGCGTATACGTTCCCTGTCACCAGAGCTGATGTAGAAAATACATTAGAAGCGTCGGCTATTAATGAAAATCCAGTAATAAAACTTGCGGCGGCTGGACTCAATCCAACATTTCCGGTTATTGCGGTAATTCCAGTGGTTGATACGGCTGATTTTGCCAGAATCACAAAATTTCCGGCACCACCGAGAACCACCGGTGCCGGGCCTCTTCCCGCACCGGTGCCGGTTCCAGCACCCGGAGCCGTTGTGGGTGTAGTCAAGGAGGTGCTGGCAGACGAGCCACCTCCGCATCCGACTACAAAAGCGGTCAACAATAATGCCATCAACCACCCCAACGGCTTGAAAATATTTTCGGACTTGTTCATTTGTGCTTCTCCTGAAAAATGAATCTCGAAATGAGATAGTAAGCACCATCTGCAACAACCTTGCACTGGCGAATCCTGGCGTATTACGCTAAGGTTCAGGCTCTGAACCTTACGGCGGCAAATATCCACTTTCGCCGCAAGAAATTCCGTTCGCTAGCACACATAAACCGTAGAAACCACGGCTGCTCTACGCGATTGCAGAGGATGCCTGCTTACTTGAGCTGAAGCTCGAAGCTGCCTGCGCCGCGCTCCACTGCGATCAGGCGCAGCAGCGGGTCGAGTTGTTGCTGGTGCTGCGGGGGAACATGAGCGATGGCTAAGAAATCGGGATTATTCCCAATTGCCCACGATCCTTTGCCATCAAGCTGTAGCGGACCTTGAATGGTGCGCAGCAAGACATGAACCATTGCGCCCTCAATATCGAGCTTCATCTCATAGTCACCCAGTGGCGAGATGGGCGTAAATACCGATCCGGCGCCGCGCCATTGCAGTGTGACGTTGCTCTGCGTTTGCTTGCTATCAATTGACAGGCTGGCGATGTGCAGCAAGATTTCGCCGGTGAGGCCAAGCGGCGCAAGCTTTGGCACACCCAGCCCCAGAGCTGCTGCCGGTAAATTGATATCGGCGTTAGACAGCTCGATTCTGGATAGCGACATTGTTACCGGAAATGGCTTGACCGCCTGTTCCAGCTTGACTTCGCAAATCAGTTGCCCGCGCAGCAACGACTGCGGCAGTATGCGCCAGGCAAAGCCCTTCGCCACGCCGGTTCGACCGCCCGAATCGCGAATCTCGATCAGCCCGGAGCCGGACCACAGTGTGCCACGCGCCTCGACAAGGCGCAGCTTGCCGTGGCTGATGTGCTGCAATTCGGCATCGATCAATGTGGCCGGTGCGGTGACAATTACCCCGAGCACATAGACCACCAGTCCGATTGCGAGCAGATAGCGGTGTTTCATGGCTGCGGCGGTTACTTGGCGCGCAGCAAGGTCGCGGTTACGCTGACCATGCCCGGCGTGGACAGTGCTTCGACCTTGCAAGTGTCAAGCCGGATTTGCTGTGATCTCAGGCTGGCAAGCCAGTTGAGCCAGTCCGCGAACCCAACGGCACCGAATACCACCACCGCTTGATTGGCATCCGGCGTATCGATTTTCACCAGTGCCTGGGATAGCCCGGCGGCGCCAGCCTGCGCTTGCACCAGCGCGCGCAAATCGCTCTGTGATGCCGATATGGCCGGGGTAGCGCGCAATCGCTCAAGTTCTGCCGCCTGCTGTTCGAGGCGGGTAGCCTGTGCCCTGAGTGTCGTTACACTCGCGCGCAATTGTTTGTGGGCTATCCCACCCGATTGCACCAGCCACCAATACAGCACCACAGCCAATACTGCCGCCGAAATCGCAATGATGGTTCGCTCGCGGGGGGCACGCGACTCCCATAGTTTGCGCAGTTGCGCTTTCATGATGCCCTCACAATCAGCACGACCTTTGCGTTAGCGGCGCGCGCCGGAACCTTGGATGAGGCAGTGGATGTATCCTTGGGCATCTCAACGCTCAATCCAGCCTGGATCAGGCGCGCCACGATGCGACGTACCGCTTCATCGTTGGTAGTAAGTTCCAGAGTCATTCGTCCCCCTTCGTAGGACACCGTACGTACCGCACCGACCGGAGATTCTTTCGCTGCCAGTGCCACTTGCTCGATCATCGGCAGGAAATCGCCGCTATCGGTTAATCCTGCAACATGGCGTGCTTCGGCGAGCTTGCGGCGCATTTGCAGTACCGGGTCCGCCACGGCGACCGCGTCCGGGAAGGCGGCGCGAAAGCGCGCTTCCATTTGCTGGCGCAATGTCCGCTGTTCGCTGGCAAGCAGCGTCCAGTCTGTTGCCAGCGCGATGGCATGTAATGCCAGAGCGGCACCCAATATCCAAGCCGCCGGTCGCAGGCGTATCGCCATACCGGAAAAAATACGCCAGCGTTTACGCTGTTGTACCAGATTGATACCGGCATCGGGCGGTGCGGTGCGCCAATCCCATATTCCGGCTGTGCGCAGCTCTATGCCCAGTTCGCGTTGCCATGCCTCGATATCCGGCGCTGCATCCGCTGCCGTCATATAGAGCGCGATTGATGTCGGGCCGGTGCTGCGCGTTTGCGCTTCTTCCAGCATAAGCCGCAGAGAGAATGGCGGTGATTCACGGTCGCCGCAATCGGTCGCCGCACCTTCGAACTCTCCGGTACGCACCAGCCCGTCGCTACCATTCCATAACACACTCCATTCTCCCGCATGAACCGGTAGCATCAATGTTTCGCAATGCACTTCATCGATGCGGATACCGACCGCACCGAACGCATGCTGCCAGCGTTCCAGCCCCTGTTTGTCTACCACTGCGAGTACGTCTTCATCACCGGCGGCACCGAGCCAACTCACCTGATTGGCATCCGGTTCGCCCGCTGTTTTTTCCTCCACGGCAAAGGCCAGCACCGATCCCGCGTTGCGTCTGGCACCATGCGGTACGCGCGCGCGGGTGATCAGCACCTGCGCGGCGGGAATGACCAGCTGGACGCGCTCGGCACGCTGCGGCAAATCGGTGAGCCGACCTTCTCCTGTAACAGGTTCGCCGGTACCATTGATCAGCGCCCATTGGCACTGCTGCGGTTGATCCGATAGCGATCCATAGATGCGAAGTAGGCTCATAGCATTTTGCGCCAAACAATAATTGGCCAATTGGCATCCGGGCGCGCGAGCAGCGCTACGCTACGCGCTTGCGCACTGCCGATGGTTACGCGCATCCGTACCATGAAGTAATCGCTGCTGAAAGAAATATCTTCTGCCGCCACGGTGATGTCCCTGGGAAGTTGGTTAATTAAATCGGTGCGATCGCGAAAATAACTGCGGTCACGCTTATCGACCAAAGCACGGGCGCCGTCCAAACCAATACCGTCGATCACTGCCGCAATGACTTCAGGTGAAGCGGTGTTGACGTTCACGGCAGTAAACACCGGCAATGCCGACACGAACGGGCGCAGGCGCGCACGTACGCCATCGTCAAAACCGCGCACCAGCGCCAACTCGTCCACATCGGCCAAGGGCCGGTTTGCGGCGAGGTAAGGCGGCTGCAACGCCCGGTAGAATTCATCTTCGGCTCCGCCCTGCGGCTCACTGTCCGCGTCGATCCAGTCGGAAAGCGTATCGGCGAGTGCGGGCGGCAATCCCAAGATGGATAGCAGACGTTTGAAATGTGCCAGTTGCGCGATGTTCACTTTGCCGTCTCTCACCAGATTGTTTAGATTGAATACACCCTGCTGGTCATCTATATGACCGGATAGTTCGCCATTTTCAACCGGCATCGGCGGCAATCGCAACGCCCAAGGTTCACCCAGATAATCGACATTGCTGGCACGCTTGTCATTGCTCAGCAGGGCGCGCGTCCAGTCCACGCCGACCTTGATCAGAGTCTGTGCCTGAACATGCTCGGCGGTAAGTTCGCTTTGCCGCAACCAGGTGCTCTGCGCGGTCATCATTGCCGATGCGGTCAGCGCGGCAAGTGCGACCACTCCCATGGCGAGAATGATGGCAACGCCCTGTTGATGCGCTCTCATGAGTTCAACGCAAACACGCGCACGATTTCTTCGCCGGAAACAAGCACGACATGAAGTTGCACGGCCTGCGGAATAGGGGTATCGCGCGGCGATACCGGCCATGTGCCCACCCATGCAAGATTTGCATTGAGGTATTTCAATTCAAACTTTGTCACTCCCGCCAGCACGGGGTAGCGTGCCGGCTGTGTATCTGTTGCCACATCAAGCCCCGGCCATAACCACAACTCGACCTCCTGTTTTTCGTTCAACTGGTATGCAAGCCGCCGAGGCATGTCCACGCCTTCGACGGAACCAAAACGGCTGAACTCCAGGCGCGGCCCGGACGTCGCGGCAAGCCTGCCGAGCCATGCCGGAGCACTGCCGGATGCGCTGCGTACCGGGCGCGGCGAGGCCAACTGAATATCCCGCTCGAAGCGTGCAAAAAAAGAACTTATCTGCCGCCACTTGGTGGTTTCTCTGGTGACGTGTTCGCGCGCATCAAGCACCGCGCTCAAGCCACGGTGAGACATCAGCGCCAGCAGCGAGAGGATCAACATCGCAGTCAGCAGTTCGATCAGCGTAAATCCACGCAGTGAAACACGGCTGGCAGTTTTCATTTATCGGTACCCGGTGGGCGCGTCACAAATCCGACCAGATGCGCGAGTGCATGCGTTTCCTCGGATACCGCGAATACACGAATATCGGCGCGACGAAATAAAGCGTTAGGCGTAACGATGACTTCCTCGCGCCAAGCGAATTCAATGCCACCCTGTCGCTCCGTACCCCGCTGCATACCGAGCGGCAGCCAGACACCACGGGCGCGCTGCTCCGCCAGGATATTCTCCGCTACCCAACCGGCCAGCAGACGCGCACGCAACTCGCCAACGCTGTTCGTGCCTCCACCCGCTACGCGCAACGAGGCGATCAGCGCAATTGAAATGATGGCAAGTGCGACCAGCACCTCAACCAGAGTAAAGCCGCTGCGTTTAACGTGAAACTCGCGTAGTGATCGTTTGCCTCCTCGCCCGCTTATGGGATAACCAGCAACTTGGCCGTTACCTTTTGACGGCCAAGTCGAATGGCTAGTAGTTTCACCAGAGGATTGAGGAGAGGGAGCAGTTATGGAAAGTTTCATTATCAAAAGTCGCTCTTGTTATGATCTTTAGTCACTTACTGGTCAAATGATGTCAAAACGTGACAAGAATCTTGTGTTTATTTAGCATTACCAATGGGCTGGTAGATCATTGCGTAGGTTGGGCAAAGCGTAGCGTGCCCAACATTAAAATGGCATCTTCGTTCGTTGGGCACGCTACGCTTTGCCCAACCTACGGTAAGACAGCTTCACCTTTTTGGTTCCGGCTCGTACGGTTTAGAAAAACGCCAACTTATCATTCGTTCTTCTTTCTTCCGGCAGTACGCGCACCTCGCCAATCGGGGAGCTCGCCACCGTGTAATGTGCGTCACCCAGAGACATCTCGATGCTGAATGAAAGCGCCGAGCCGTAAGCGTTGAATTCCACACGCATACGTTCTGGCGAACGCATGTTTTCCACCTTCATATCGGAAATCGTCATGCCCTTTGGCAGAGTTCGTGCGCGCAGATAATCGTCATCGACGATCTCGGACCAACCCGAGTCTTCATTGAATTGCCAGAACCGGTAGCCCCGGCCATCCGCTGTCCATGCGATGGACTTGCCGGTGAGCCGTGACTCTGTCGCGGCGATATCAATCAGTTGAGCCAGCCTTTCGGCTTCGACGCGCAATTGCGCCCTGTCGTCCGGCTGCGCAATGGCACTGACCAGACCGACTAACAGACCCATGATCAGCAGCACAATGAGCATCTCGATGAGTGTGAAACCGCAATCTTTTACTGCCCTGAGCGGAGATTGGATAGAGCCGGGGAGCTGGCGAGCTTCATGACTCTGCCTCGGATATTTTTCTTCTTCATCCTTCACGCTCTCAAATAGCCCATGAGCCAATATCAGCATCATTACCTTCTCCGCCGGGTGCGCCATCGGCGCCTGCACTGAAAATATCCATATCGCCGTGTATGCCGGGATTCAAATATTGATAGGGGTTACCCCAAGGGTCTTTCGGCAGACGCTCAACATATCCGCCTGATTTCCAGTTTGGCGGAAGCGGCGCGATAGTCGGCTGTGTGACCAATGCCTGCAATCCCTGTTCGGTAACGGGGTAGCGCTGATTGTCCAGACGGTAAAGCTTGAGTGCCTGCATCAGGCTTGCGATATCCTGCTTTGCCGCAAGTACCCGCGCCTCGTCGGGGCGGCTGATAATTTTCGGCACCACCAAAGCGGCGAGAATGCCAAGAATTACCACCACCACCATCACTTCTAGCAAGGTAAACCCGCGTTGCAAATTTGTTAGTTTCATTCAATTCTCCATAGCGCCGCATTGCTCTAATTCCATTTACCTGTTTTAAACAGCGATGAGCATATAGGGTGCATTCCATACACTATTGTCTTGCCGTTGGTGCATGGAATGCACCCTACGATATTTCACTATTTGAAATAAGAACCGCTCAATGTGGCTACCCAGCCAGATGTCGCAATTATCCTCTCTGCTTCAGCACACTCTGTTCGCTGACGTACATACGCCGAAATGTTTTCGCTCTAATCTCCGTTTCATGTGGGGGGTATTCGGTCTGGCTTGATGCACATATGTCCGGTCGATTATTTCGCGTAGCTTCACTTAATGCCGGTATGCCAACAACGAAAGATGCAGCTCTCATTCGATAAATCAAATATTGCACAAACGGCCACGATCACCCTGGTGACTGTTGCCGCGCTGGTTTTGTTCTCCTTGGTAGCCGCGTACTGGACTTGGGAATGGCTTGCGCCGCGCCCGGAATCGCGCGCGCAGGTTGCAGAAAATACGGGGAGCCGCGCGATGTCCGCCAACGGTCTATTTGGCAATCTGGAGTTGAAGCGGGATCGAAACAGCGCATCACCGACAGGGATCGCGATCAAGCTGCTTGGCATCGTGGCAGATACAACTGGGCGTTTCGGGTACGCCGTAATGCAGCTCGAACCGAGAAAGATTCTCGCGGTGCGCGAGGGAGAAGACATTTCCCCCGGTATACGTCTGGCGGAAGTCGGCACTGATCACGTCATTCTGGAGCGTATGGGGATTCGCGAAACACTTGCGTGGCCGAAAAAAAATACATCTGCGGTGTCTGTTTCTCCGCAAACTAACAAATAGATGGTTGTTTAGCGAATTAACCTAGAAAAAGCAGTTGTCCACGAAAGTCACGAAAGTCACGAAAAACACGAGCAAATTCAAAGGGCTCAATGCTGCTAATGAATACCCAATGGGTGAGTCACCAAGTCAATGCAACTTATTGTTTTATTTCGTGCCTTTCGTGGATGAATTGCCGTTTTTAGTATTAACAAACAGGGTCTAGCAGTCATTACTAATGAAGTGTCAGGGGTTGAGATGAAACATTACTGGTTAAAAACCGGATTTTTGTGGGTGTGCATGGTGATCCCCATCGGACAGGCCTGGCCTGCAGACGGGTCTACGCGCCCTCTCATTGCAGCATCTGTGGAAAAACCCCAGGAGATTCCTGCACCATCTGGCCCGGATACAGTCACCCTCAATTTCGTCAATGCAGATATTGAAGGCGTAGTAAAAGTAGTGAGTGAAATCACCGGCAAAAATTTCGTACTCGACCCGAGGGTGAAGGGGACGATCAACATCGTCTCGGCGAAACCGATGCGACGATCAGTCGTATACGATGCATTTCTGTCGGCACTGCGATTGCAGGGTTTTGCCGCGATTGAGGATCACGGCCTCGTAAAAATTATTCCCGAGGTGGATGCCAAGTTGAACCCCGGTCCCACGTTTGGCCCTTCAGAACAGGCACAAGGTGCGGGAGACCGGATTCAGACCAGGATTTTCACATTAAGGTACGAATCTGCGATGCAAGTAATGCCGATCCTGCGCCCGCTGATCGCCCCCAGCAATACCATCACCGCATACCCGAACAACAACATGCTGGTGATCACCGACTACGCGAATAATCTTAAGCGTCTCGAAAAAATCATAGCCTCAATCGACCAGCCGAACGCAAACGATCCGGTCGTAATCCCGCTTAAGTATGCTTCTGCGGTCGATGTTGCGGCAACGGTCAATCGCCTGTTCGCGGACGCTGCACAGGCGCAGGGAGTTTTCGCAGTGGAGCCGATGCAGCGCTTCACGGTGATTGCGGATACCCGTTCAAACAGTCTGATGGCGCGCTCGGGCGACCCGTCGCGCCTCACCCAGTTGCACAAATTCGTGAGTATGCTGGATTCGCCCACCAATGCCGGCGGCAATATTCACGTCGTTTACTTGAAAAACGCCGAGGCGGTGAAACTTGCCGAAACACTGCGTGCGATCTATCAGGGTGATGGCGGCACAACCGCCGCATCACGCACCACAACGGCGCTCGGCGCCGCTGCACCGACCGGCGCAAGCCAGTCCCAGGCCGCTTCCGCCTCGCCCGGCATCATTCAGGCCGATGCGTCCACCAACTCGATCATCATTACCGCACCTGACGCGATCTACAATAATTTACGCGCCGCACTGGACAAACTCGACGTGCGCCGCGCCCAGGTGTATGTCGAAGCACTGATTGCAGAACTCACCGCCGATAAGGCCGCAGAATTCGGTATCCAGTGGCAGAACTTGAGCGGCCTTGGAGCAAACAATGCACAGGCTTTTGGCGGCACCAACTTTGGCATTGCCGGTCAAAACATCGCCGGTATTGCGCAGAATCCGGCGACGGCTGCGCGCGGGCTTAACATCGGGGTGGTGAAGGGGCAAGTTACCATTCCCGGTGTCGGCCAGATCGTCAATCTCGGCCTGCTGATTCGCGCTCTGGAGACGGATGCCAATGCGAACATCCTGTCTACGCCGACGCTGTTGACGCTGGATAACGAAGAAGCCTCCATCGTCATCGGCCAGAATGTTCCTTTCATCACCGGCTCATACGCACAGTCTGGCGGTGGCACCACACCCACACCTTTTCAGACGGTCGAGCGGCGTGATGTCGGTCTGACACTGCGGATCAAGCCGCAAATATCCGAAGGTGGCACAGTGCGTTTGCAGATATATCAGGAAGTTTCGAGTGTAGACGCAACCACGGCTAATCCCGCCGGAGTGACCACCAATAAGCGCGCGGTGTCATCGTCGGTTCTGGTTGATGATGGCAAGATCGTGGTGATCGGCGGTTTGATCCAGAATACGGTCAGGGATGGCGAGGAGAAAGTTCCGGTGCTCGGCGATATTCCGTTGCTGGGTGGCCTGTTCCGTTACCGGACGCGCTTGCACAGCAAGACCAATCTGATGATTTTCTTGCGACCGACGTTGGTGCGCGACAGCCAGCGCGCCGATGCATACACCGGCGAACGCTATGATTACATCATCGGCGAACAAGGCAAGGCCAAGCCCGTGCACGACGCTATGCTTCCCGATATGGACTCGCCTACCTTGCCGCCGCGCCCGGTTTCAGCACCAGCGCCGCCACCTGAGACTAAAGCCAAACCAGCCGCCGAAGCTAAACCAGTCGTTGAAGTTAAGCCGGTCGCTGAAGTTAAACAACCAGGCAATGGCGGAGCGTAGCCGATGAACCGCGCCGCGCTCAAGATTCCCTACGCATTCGCCAAGGCTAATGGCGTGGTCGTCACTACCCTGAGCGACGACGCGGCGGAGGTGGCAGTGCGCAGCGATGCCAATTCAGGTGCACTCGCCGAATTGCGCCGGATGCTCGGCGTACCGTTGCGCGCCCGTCGCATTGATGATGGGGAATTCAACGAATTGCTTACTACATCGTATAACGGTGCTGATTCCGGTGCGGCGGCGCTGGCCGTCGATCTGGCGCAGGATTTGGACCTTTCCAGATTATTGCAGGAAATTCCAAAGGTCGAGGATTTGCTAGAAAGCCAGGACGATGCACCGGTTATTCGTCTGATCAATGCATTGTTTACGCAAGCATTGCGCGATGGTGCCTCGGACATCCATATCGAACCGTTTGAAACCCGCTCGGTAGTGCGGCTGCGCGTCGACGGTACGTTGCGTGACCTGATTGAACCGGCGCGCGCGTTGCATGGCGCAATCGTCTCGCGCATAAAAATAATGTCGCAACTCGATATTGCGGAAAAACGTCTGCCGCAGGATGGTCGCATCACATTGCGCGTGGCCGGTAGGCCGGTAGATGTGCGCGTATCCACGATTCCAACCGGGCACGGCGAGCGTGTGGTGCTGCGCTTGCTCGACAAGCAGGCCGGACGGCTCGATCTGGGTAAGCTGGGCATGGACGATGCCACGCTCGCGCACATGGACAAGCTGATCCTCGAACCGCACGGCATTGTGCTGATCACCGGCCCGACTGGCTCGGGCAAGACCACCACACTCTACTCCGCACTCGCCAGGCTGGACGCTGCCGCACTCAACATCATGACGGTAGAAGACCCGATCGAGTACGACCTCGACGGCATCAGCCAGACTCAAGTCAACCCCAGAATCGATATGGGTTTTGCGCGGGCGTTGCGCACCATCCTGCGCCAGGATCCGGACGTGGTCATGATCGGCGAAATACGCGATCTTGAGACCGCACAAATTGCCGTTCAGGCCAGTCTTACCGGACATCTGGTATTTGCCACACTGCACACCAACGATGCAGTCAGCGCGGTCACCCGGCTGGTCGATATGGGCGTGGAGCCTTTTCTGCTTGCTTCCAGCCTGATCGGAGTGGGCGCGCAACGCCTGGTGCGCCGCCTGTGCATGGAATGTCGCCAACCCTTTACTGCCGATGCGGCACAAATTAGCGCACTTGGCTTCACGCCGACCGATGGTACGCTCTATTCGGCGCAAGGGTGTCCTGCCTGCAATCGCACCGGTTACCGCGGTCGCACCGGCATTTACGAATTGCTGACCATCAACGACGACTTTCGCCGTCTGGTCTATGACCGGGCTTCCGAGCAGGTGCTGCGGGCACATGCGGTTGCGCATGGCATGCGTTCACTGCGTGATGACGGCATGCGACTGGCCGCGCAGGGTCTGATCAGTCTCGAAGAAGTGGTGCGCGTAACGCGCGCGTAACCAAACATAACCCGCCAGCAGTGGCGGGTAATACAAAATAAAAAAGGATCAAAACAATGATTAAGGCATCCGACATACTTAACGCAAAAGTACTGATCGTTGACGATCTTGAAGCCAACGTGCAACTGCTTGAGCGAATGCTGGCATCCGCCGGCTATACGTCTGTCGCATCCACGATGAACCCGTTTGAGGTCTGCGAACTTCACCGCAACAACCGCTACGACCTGATTCTGCTCGATCTCCAGATGCCCGGCATGGATGGATTTCAAGTGATGGACGGACTCAAGGAGATTGACCCGGACGGTTATCTGCCGGTCATCGTGATCACCGCCCAACCGGCTCACAAGCAGCGTGCGTTGGAAGTCGGCGCGAAAGATTTTGTCAGCAAACCCTTCGATGTTCTCGAAGTGAAAACCCGTATTCACAACATGCTGGAAGTCAGACTGTTGTACAAAAGATTGGAGCAGACGGTCGAAAAACGCACCGCTGAACTGCGCGAAAGTGAAGCGCGTTTTAGCGCCCTGCGGGAAATGGCAGAATTCTGCGCGAATATGCGGCATCAGCGCACCGCACAATCAGAGTAACCGCACAGAATTTAATGTAGTGCCGCACTCTTGATGGTACTTATGCACAAACCATTGTAGCAGCCGTAGGTTGGGCAAAGCGTAGCGTGCCCAACATTGCGATGTGTTGGGCACGGCCTGCGGCCTTTGCCCAACCTACGAAGCTTATGCCAATAGCAAGAGCCGCATCGTAGGTCGGACTTTAGCCCGACATGTCGGGTTGAAATCCGACCTACAACGCCGCTCTGACTGTTTATATTAAATTCCAGAACTACACTAATGAGCGGAACGCACAAATAGCCAACATCATGGAAGCATTTCAATATCAGGCACTGAATACCGCCGGCCGAAAAGTATCCGGTGTGATCCAGGCCGACACGCCACGTCAGGCGCGCGCGCAGTTGCGCGCACGGGGTCTGCTGCCTTCGATGATCGATCAGGTGCATGCGCGGGAACGTGCCAAGCAGGTATGGTCCCGTGGTATCTCGGCCGCCGAGTTAAGCTTGGTGACCCGGCAGATGGCAACGCTGCTCGACTCCGGGTTGACCATGGAACAGTCGCTCAACGCGCTGATCGAAGAAGCTGCCGAACCGATGACGCGCGAAGTGCTCACCGGTGTTAAAACCGAAGTGACCTCCGGCCATTCGTTGGCCGAAGCACTGGGTGCTTACGAAAAAAGTTTTCCGGATTTCTACCGGGCACTGGTGCATGGCGGAGAAGAGTCCGGCGCGCTGCCGACCGTATTGCAACACCTCGCCGATTATCTCGATGCAAGCCAGGCGATGAAACAAAAAACCGGACTCGCGCTGCTTTACCCGATACTGGTCACCGTCGTGGCGATCATGATCGTCACCGGATTGCTGGTCTATGTGGTACCTCAGGTAGTGCAAGTGTTTCAGCAGTCGCGGCAGAGCCTGCCGTTGCTGACACGGTCGCTGATCGCATTGAGCGACTTCCTGCGTGCCACCTGGCCGTATATTTTGGTTCTCCTCGGTGGCGGATTTGCGGCGGCGCGTGTAGCGCTGCGCCGCGACGCAACCAGACGGCGCTGGCATGTGCTGCTATTGCGAACGCCCAGCCTGGGGTCGCTGATTCGCGGCATCAACACCTCGCGCTTCGCCAGCACGCTCGCCATCCTGGTCGGTGGCGGTGTGCCGCTGCTCTCCGCGCTGGCTTCCGGCGCGCGGGTAATGACCAACATGGTATTGAGGGAAGCTGTCGAACACGCCATTGACCGGGTACGCGAAGGCGCAAGCCTGTCCCGCGCGCTGGGCGAAACGCGTGCCTTTCCGCCGCTGCTGATCCACTTGGTCGCGAGTGGCGAGGTGAGCGGCAAACTGGAGCAGATGCTGCAACGTGCCGCACATCTGGAGACCCAGGCTCTTGAACGACGCCTGACGGTATTCCTCACACTGCTTGAGCCGATCATGATTCTGGTGATGGGGGGCATCGTGCTGCTGATCGTGCTCGCCATCCTGCTTCCTATCATAGAAATAAACCAGTTGGTGCATTGATCTTTATCGCGCATTGCCTTGCTCAGGGATTTGAGCCACCTCCTGAATGTTTGATGCTATTGATCTTTACTTAATTCATGACAGAGGCATATATGGCATCCGTCATTCCGGCGCAGGCCGGAATCCAGCAATAAAAAATACTCCGCGAAGCGGACAAAACCACGATGTTGTCCCACTTGCGTGGGGAATTTTAATCCTAGAAACAGCAGTTGAGTGGTATGTAGGGGCGAATTTATTCGCCCAAACAACAGGTTGCGTGCGAATGAATTCGCACCTACAAGAGCAGCCCAACGTATTGAAGCAGCTTGATATTTCTTGCCAACTGCTTTTTATGGGTTAATCATCTGGATACCGGCCTGCACCGGTATGACACAGTTTTTTATAATGGATTATCTGGGTTTATAGAGATGCCCTTTGGTTTTTCAGTTTATATGTGAGTTAACGAACGGAGCACTACTGAAAGAACGGGAATAATGTCTCTTCAAATGGCACGTCCCGGAATTGGCGGGGGCGCGAAAAATTAAGGAGCCTCGATAACAATGAGGGTGCGGCAATGACAACTTCTATACAAACTGTGTCGGAAGTGAACGGGGCGGCAATGGTCAACCCGCTGCATATGTGGGGTAGTCTTTCACAAGTAGCGCAGGCGCAGGTTTTATCGCATGTGTATCCGAGTTCTGTCACAGCGCTGGGTGCGAACAGTGCCGCTGCTCCGTTGGCTTATGATGCCACCGATCTGCTGCAAACATTTCCCCCCATCATTTCCGCAGCCGGCCTCAACGCGGCACAGCAGGATGATTTGACTGCGGCAATAGGGTTGAACGCTCATGTGCCCAGCGCAGATACCCTCGACACCAACAACGCGTTGCTGATGCCTACCGGCACTGCGCAGGCTCTGGTCAGCGTACTGGTGGACGATGCAAATGCCGCAGTTGCGAAAGCGAATTCGGCCAATCCGGGACTTTATAACGAGCAAGGCATCATCGAGGGTGTACCCGGCGATGGCGTGAACCAGGCTCGTGACGCTGCGACGAGAGCGCTACTCAATCTCGGCGCTTCCGGAGTGGCTGCAAGTACGGACAATCCGGCCAACACCCCCACTGTCGGCGTAACTGCAAACCAATTTATAGCCGGTGAAGAAGTAGCGGCGAATAATGCACCGACAAAAAGCCTGAATTTTACGACGACGGAAAAAGTTGCAATGGCTGAATATGCCGCCGTGATGGCGACCTCGGCGGGTTCCGCTACCGTTGCTGCAGGAGGTGTAACGGAAGCTGCGTCCTCAGCAGAAAATGTGCACGCAGCAAATATGAATTTTACGACCGCAGGGGAAGCTGCAATGGCTGAGTACGCCGCCGTAATGGCGATCTCGACACCTGCAGTGCGCACGGAAACGGCCACAACTTCAGGGGTTGGAGAAGCCGCCGTCACCACGGCTGCCATAACCGTTGCTCCAGCCACAGCCACAACCGCAGCTACGCCTGCTGTGGGAGCGGTGACCATTGCCACCGCCACGCAAGCGCCCCAAGGCTTGTCTGCCGCGAATGAAGCACAGCTTCCGGGTAATTTGCCAACAGTAGAAAAAAATGTACCCGCAGTGCAAGCAGCAACTGCGGCTGTCACCGCTCCTGTAGCCACTGAATTGGGCACAACAGCCAAGGTCGCTATTCCGCCTGCGCCTGCTCCGGTCGTTGCAAGCACCGTTTTCGCCGCCACAGCACTAACCGCCCACACGATACCCGTAATAAGATTCGATAACGCCAGCAGCGTATTGCAAAGCCTGATAGTCGAAGCCGCCGCTCACGCCCTGATCCAGAGAAATCCGGCATCCGCCACTTACGCGATGGGCGGTGCGATGTTTCAAATGGGTACGGGTGCAGACCATGCACAGCAATACACTATGCAGGATTACCAACCCGACATCCTCGACATCCCGGACATAATCAGACCGGTTGAACCCATTGCCGGAATACGGGGATCGACGGAGCGACAAACCTGAGCCAGTCGGCTTGTCGGTAGCCGAGGCGCACAATGTATTGTCCGGTTCCGGCTAGGCGTGAAACTTCATAGCGCGCGAAGTTTTTCAGACCAGGAAACGACATGGCGGCGGTGATGGTTAGTGGAATTGACACCGCCTGTGTGGTGAGTTCTTAGAGGTTCCTTAAAGCGCAGCAAAAGTCAGGCATTTCCCGGAACTTTCTTCCTGGCCAACCCGGATACTGGCTGCGCCACATTCGAAATCCTTGTTATGGCTGCAAGCAGAAACCTTGCATGCGCCCACTCCCGCTGTTTCCTTTACACCGCCGTGCTTTTGCGACTTAAAAAAGGTATCGCACATTGGATGATCGCCATCGCCTATTGTTATGGCGATAGCGTGGCAGGCATTGTTTGAGTTGTAAGCGCATTCGGCAATAGCGCACTCGGAAACACCGGGCATTTTAATTGTCTGTAACATATGAGCCTCCATTATGGTTTGTGGAAAAATTGTTTCTCAATGCGGCTTCGCACCTGATTCTGTTTCCAGAGCGATGCAACTGCTTGGGAAAAGCGCCGGTGCGTATAAGGGTTCCGCCCCGTCATGGCTATGGGCTACGACCAACCATTTGACACGATCAATGGCATCTTCCATTTTTGTGCTACTTACAAACGCGAGATACCGTCAGGCAGCCCGGATATTGGAAGCTTGCTTGCCTTTGGCGCCTTGAGTCACCTCAAAGGAAATTTTTTGTCCTTCCTTGAGTGACTTGAACCCGTCCATATTGATTGCGGAAAAGTGCGCGAACAAATCATCGCTGCCATCATCCGGGGTGACAAAACCAAAACCCTTTGCGTCGTTGAACCATTTAACTGTGCCAGTTGCCATTTGATTAATTCCTTATTGTTGCCATCAAAAATCACGACCAAAAGTCGTGGCTAAACTACGCTCTTCCAGCCAGAACAACCGGCTGTTGCTTCTGCTATTTCGGTTTCTTTACGTTGCAGCCCTTTAGCAAGGATTGTTTTCCTCGCAGTGGTAGTACACGGCAAACAAAGCTCTTGTTCACGGTGGGTTACCACAATATGTTGCACAGCCATAGCGGTACTGTGCGGTAACACACACAACAAGATATTTTGTGCGATAGGTGGCTGCGGCAAATCACTCCCTCTTGGCAAGGGAGGGAGTGATGAGCTGCCATGGAAAATATTCATGCCGCCAGATAGCGCAAATTTTGGTGGCTACCATTTCTTCTCGTTCCCCCGGCCTGATGAAACTACTAGCCATTCGACTAAGCTGGCAAACTACGCCAGCCAAGTCGCTGGTTATCCGTGGGAACGCATCAGGGGCGCTTCGACAGGCTCAGGACAGGCATGGGAACGATGCAACCGGATGCCGGGAGAAGTTTAATCTGGCCGAATTCCGCTCGATCTATGTGCGATAGCGCACCGAATAAGGCGATAGTGGATGTTAGCTTGAGGTGGGGAAATATTGCCAATTCTCACGGTCACAAAAAGGAATTCGTTCATGACCACTGACCACACTCCCAACATCGCCGTGCAGGTAACAAAACTTGCTTCCCTGGCCGCAATTCTGGCGATAGTTGTGGGCGCTATGGTGCTGGTCGGCTGGGCATTCGATATTGCCGTTCTGAAGAGCATCTTGCCGGGCTGGGTTGCCATGAAGGCGAACGCCGCTGCCTGCTTCATCCTGATCGGGATCGCGCTGTTGTTGGTTGCCCGCCCTCCCGCAACTTTCAACCCGCGAATCTCAACTTTCTTTGCCCGGCTTTGCGGGCTGCTGGCCGGGCTGATCGGCCTGCTGACGCTGGGTGAATATATTTTCGGCTGGAACCCAGGCATTGACCAGTGGTTGTTCCGTGAACCGGACGGCGCGTTGGGCACATCTAATCCGGGGCGGATGGCGTCGGAGACGGCCTTGTGTTTCGTCTTGCTGGCTGCGGCATTGTGGATCACCGGCAGTTTGCGCCATATCCGCAAGAGTACACGCGCCCGCTGGGCCATACTCGCGTCGGTGAACTTAGGCCTGCTGGTGACGACTCTCGCACTGGCGGCGATGCTGTCCTATCTCACGCCGATCCTCGGCCCACACGGATGGTTTGGCCTCACCATCATGGCAATGCACACGTCCGTGTTGTTCGCGATGCTGGGCATGGCCGTCATTGCAATTAGCTGGCAGCAGGATGTCTTGCCGTGGTCGCTCGGCAGGAATACCACCGTGGCGCTTGCCTGCGGCATGGCACTGCTAGTGTTCATTGGCCTCAGTATCAACCGCAGCCAATTCTGGTTGGGCGAAACGAACCTCAAGATAGCGCACACCGAGAAAATGCTGATCGATGCCGACAATATCCAGATCGAAATTATTGAAGCCCAAGTCCACAGCCGTGACTACCTCCTCACCGGTGATGAACAGTTTCTAAAGCGCTATCTTTCGGCAAAAGCAGACAGCAACATGAAGCTGGACGAACTGCGCCGAACTGAATTTGCATTGGGAGAGCCGGAACATCAACAGCATTTCACTCAGATCGAAGCGATAGCCGAGGCGCAATTCCAGTGGCTGCAACAAGTTATTGATGCCAGACGAACCGGCATGAACGAGGCTGCTTTCAGCAATATACTCATTCATGGTGAAGGCCGGTTGGATAAATTTCGTAGCACACTTGATCAGAATAAAAACGAGGATCGGCAGATCATCGAACATTTGAAACGGGAAGCGGAAAGCGTGGCACGCTTCTCCTATATCACCATCGCCACCGGCACATTTGCCAGCCTGCTGATTTTCCTGGCCGTGATATTCAGGCTCAATTCTGCCGTGAACGAGCGCATGCAGAAGGAGTTGGCATTGCAGGAAAGTGAAGAGAAATTCCGCAAGATCACCGAGTCGGCGCAGGATGCCATCATCATGATGGGGACTGACCAGCGCATCTCGTTCTGGAACGCTGCCGCCACGCGCGTTTTTGGCTATACCGCTGCGGAAGCTATCGGGCAGGAACTGCATACCCTGATCGTCCCGACACCGGCGCACGCCGGGTTCGCGCAAGCCTTTCCGCATTTTCAGGAAACGGGCGGGGGGCCGATCATCGGCAAGGTGCGCGAGCTCACCGCACTACGCAAGGGCGGCGAAGAGTTTACGGTTGAGTTATCCGTTTCCGCGACACAGTTAAGCGGCCAGTGGCACGCCATCGGCATCGTGCGCGACATCACCGAAAGGAAGCGGAATGAGGATGCGCTAAATTCCTTGACCGGGAAATTGCGCGATTCCAAACAGCTTCTGGAAGCCATAGTCGAACATATTCCCATCATGGTGTTTGTCAAGCGTGCAAGCGATTTATGTTTCGAAATGTTCAATCGTGCCGGGGAAAAGCTGCTGGGATATTCGCGCAGCGATTTGCTTGGCAAAGGAAACTACGACTTCTGGCCCAAGGATCAGGGTGACTGGTTCACCGCCGCAGACCGCAAGGTGCTGGCGTCGCATGAAGTCACGGAAATTATGGAAGAACCGATTAAAACCGCAAGCGGAGAAACGCGCTATTTGCACACATGGAAAGTCGGATTGCGTGATGCAAGCGGCGATCCGGCACATTTGTTGGGCATTTCAATCGATATTACCGAACGAAAACTGGCGGAAGCACAGCTTACTGAACAGCTTGATGAACTGCGCCGCTGGCACGATGCTACATCGGGTCGAGAGGGACGCATCCTTGACCTCAAACATGAAGTGAACAAACTGCTGGCCCAGGCCGGACGACCACCGCGTTATCCGAGTGCGGAAGCAATAGACGAAACGGAGAAATAAATCATGACTGACTGTAAGCGGCATACCCGTTCCTTCCCCCTTGCAGGGGGAAGGCTAGGATGGCGGCCATGACACGGCGTTGCGAAGCATCCGGGGCGGGAATGGCCGCCTCACACCCGCTCCCGCAAGCGGCTGGCTTTGCCAGTAACGTGTCGCGAGATGTGGGGGTAGAACAGTGGAGCAACGGAATAGCCAAGTTTCTACCCCCTCCCTAACCCTCCCCCTGCAAGGGGGAGGGGATGGTGATGCCACAACAACCTGTGAAGGAGTAAACCATGACCCAAGCCAAGCCTAAACCGAAAACCAAACCAGTACCCAAATCAAAGCCAGCACCCAAGGCTCGCCCGCAGCTCCCCAAAGCGCCGACCGGCATTCAGGGGCTGGACGAAATCACCGGCGGCGGTTTGCCCAAAGGACGGCCAACGCTGGTATGTGGCGGCGCGGGCTGCGGCAAGACGCTGCTCGCGATGGAGTTTCTGGTGCGCGGCGTGACCGAGTTCGACGAGCCGGGCGTGTTTATGGCTTTCGAAGAGACCGCCAAAGATTTAACCCAGAACGTCGCCTCGCTCGGTTTCGACTTGAAAGACCTGATCGCGCATAAAAAGATCGTGCTGGATTATGTGTATATCGAGCGCAGCGAAATCGAAGAAAGCGGCGAATACGATCTGGAAGGTTTGTTCATCCGCCTGGGGTCAGCCATTGACTCCATCGGCGCCAAGCGCGTGGTGCTGGATACGGTCGAGTCGCTGTTCTCCGGCTTGCCCAACCCGGCCATCCTGCGCGCCGAATTGCGCCGCCTGTTTCGTTGGCTGAAAGACAAAGGCGTGACGGCCATTATCACCGGCGAACGCGGCGATGGGATGTTGACGCGCCAGGGCTTGGAAGAATACGTCTCCGACTGCGTGATCGTGCTCGACCATCGCGTGAGCGAGCAGACCTCGTCGCGGCGCTTGCGTGTGGTCAAATATCGCGGCTCGACCCACGGCACCAACGAGTATCCGTTTCTGATCGACGCAGATGGCATTTCGGTGCTGCCGGTCACATCGCTGGGCTTGCAGCACATTGCCTCCAGTGAACGTATTTCCACCGGCATCCCGCGACTCGACGCAATGCTGGGCGGCAAGGGATATTACCGGGGCAGCAGCGTGCTGGTGTCCGGCACGGCCGGAACCGGCAAGAGCAGTTTTGCGGCGCTTTTTGCCGATGCCGCCTGCCGTCGCGGCGAACGCGTGCTGTACTTTTCCTTTGAAGAATCTCCCAGCCAGATCATACGCAACATGCGTTCCATCGGTATCGACCTGCAAACGTGGGTAAAGAAAGGTCTGCTGCAGATTCATGCGAACCGCCCCTCAATTGCGGGACTGGAAACACACCTGGCGATGAAACACAAAATGATCAATGAGTTCAAGCCGCAGGTGGTGATTCTGGATCCGCTGAACAGTTTCGTCATCGGTGACAATGAGGTTGGAGTCAAAGCGATGCTGATGCGGCTATTGGATTTTTTGAAAACAAATCAGATCACCGGCTTGTTCACCAATTTAACGCCGGGCGGCGGTATGCTTGAACAAACCGAGGTTGCCATATCATCCCTGATCGATACCTGGCTGGTGCTGCGTTCTATCGACAGCGGCGGCGAACGCAATCGCGGCTTGTCCATCCTGAAATCGCGCGGCATGGCGCACTCGAACCAGGTTCGCGAATTCCTGCTCACCGATCATGGCGTGGAATTGCGCGATGTGTACGTAGGCGCAAGTGGTGTGCTGACCGGCTCGGCGCGGCTGACGCAGGAGGCGCAGGATCGAGCCGCGCAAATGCTGCGCAAGCAGGAAATCGAGCGCCAACAACTCGAATTGCAAAGCAAACATCAGGCGCTGGAAGCCCAGATCACCGCATTGCGCGCCGAGTTCGAGGTGCAAAAAACCGCATCGCTGCGTATCACCGGGCAGGAGCAAGCGCAGGGCGCGCAACTGGCGCAAGGGCGTTTGGACATGGGGCTGAGCCGCAATGAGGACGCCGCAGCGAAGAATCCGAAACGGGGGATGAAATGAAAACGAACCCAGCCCAGCCCAAAGCAAAACCCGCGTCGAGCAAAGCAGCATCAAGCCGCTATATCCTGAAACTGTACGTTGCCGGAAAGTCGCCGAAATCCATTAACGCTATCGCGAACCTCAAAAAAATCTGCGAGGAGAATCTGCAAGGGCGCTACGAACTGGAAGTGATCGACCTGTACCAGCAGCCGCAACTCGCGCAGGGCGAGCAGATCATCGCCTTGCCTACACTTATCAGGAAGCTCCCTCCCCCGTTGCGCCGCATCATCGGCGACATGTCTGATACCGAGCGTGTGCTGGTGGGGCTGGATATACGGGAGAAAGCGTAATGCCAAACAAGCCCAAAACACAAAAACAACTGGCCGCAGAAAACGCAGACCTGCGCGCCCGGCTTGTAACAGCCGAGCAGACTCTGCGCGAGATACTCAGCGGTGATGCGGATGCGCTGTTCGTCTCGGGCGTGGGCGGCGCGCAGATATTTACGCTCAAGGGCGCCGACCAAGCCTACCGGACACTAGTCGAGGAGATGAGCGAAGGCGCGTTGACCATGACTGAAGATGGCGTGATTTTGTACGCCAACCGGCGCTTTGCCGAGATGCTCAAGATGCCGCTCGAAAAGGTAATCGGTGCTTCAATCCACACCTGGATTGCGCCTGAGAGTCAGCGGATTATTCAATCGCTGCTGAGCACAAGCACAGGCAAAAAACGCCGTGAGCAATTTGATCTTGTTGCCAGCGATGGCACACGGCTACCGGTCTATCTTTCGCTGAGCAACCTGCCCATCAACGGCATGAACGATGCTTTTTGCATGGTGGCAACCGATCTGTCCGAACAGAAACGCAACGAAGCTCTTTCAGCTTCCGAAAAGTTGGCGCGGCAGCTGCTGGCAGCTGCCAACCAAGCACGCCGCGAATTGCTGAGTGTGATTGAAGACCAGAAGCAAGCGGAGGAGTCACTGCGTCTGCTCAACGCAGAGCTTG
>Ga0209211_10003540_pt1 | contig 25286 bp, 26 predicted proteins | sample RifGroA2_FD_183992 | JGI IMG/M metagenome (GOLD analysis project Ga0209211, IMG submission 183992) | Groundwater microbial communities from Rifle, Colorado, USA - Groundwater A2 (SPAdes) (version 2) | ecosystem: Environmental > Aquatic > Deep subsurface > Groundwater | place: Rifle, Colorado...
TTATACGCAACCGAGATAAGTTATGAACATTCAAACTGAAAAAAATGAAGAAGCCTCACAGAAGCCTCAGCCTCTTACGCAAATGAGGATACTTTCTATTGAAACATCCTGTGACGAAACTGCTGTATCGGTTATAGATGCAGAAGGCTCCTACCATAACACTACCTTTCAGGTTCGTGGAAACGCACTCTACTCACAAGCGAAAAAGCATGCGGCATTTGGGGGGGTTTACCCTTCTCTTGCGAAGCGTGAGCACGCGGCGAACCTTGCACCCCTCCTTGGCACTGCTCTGCGCGAAGCAAAACTGTCTATTGATATCAATACTCAAAAACTTACCAAAGAACAAAAAGAGTATCTCCAGAAACTCTTGGTACGTGAGGAAGGACTCTATCATGCACTCGTCACCTACCTAGAACACATTGAGAAACCTGCACTTAATGCCATCGCTGTGACACATGGTCCTGGACTAGAACCAGCACTCTGGGTGGGTATCAACTTCGCACGCGCCCTCTCCTACATCTGGAATCTCCCCATTCTTGCCGTGAACCACCTTGAGGGGCACATAATCGCGAGTGCGGTACACGCAGAAGACGAGAGTGCTCAGAAGTATTCCGTAGAAGAAATAACCTTCCCTCTGCTCGGACTTATTGTCTCAGGGGGTCACACTGAGTTCGTCTATGCAGAGGACTGGGGAAAATACCGTGTTGTCGGCGCCACCCGTGACGACTCTATAGGAGAAGCGTTTGATAAAGTGGCTCGACTGATGGGGATACCCTACCCTGGTGGTCCTGAACTATCAAAGCTCGCGAACAAAGGTCGACAGGCACTTATCACGCGTCCGGCACATCTCATGAGTGTTATCAAAAAAATGCCCCGCCCTATGCTCCAATCTGGTGATTTAGACTTTTCCTTTTCTGGATTAAAGACCGCCGTACTGTACCAAGTGCAGGAACTTGGTGAACTCAGTGATATTCAAAGACATCTTCTCTGTGCAGAATTTGAGGATGCAGTGCGCGACGTAGTTATAAAGAAAACAGCACAAGCACTTGAGCAGTTTCCTGCACGCACTTTCGTACTAGGAGGCGGTGTCTCTGCCAACACCCACATCAGGAAGGGTTTAGAAAAGATGTTTGCATCAAATGAGCTCGATTGTACACTCCGACTCCCTGCAGAAGGTCTCTCTACAGATAATGCAGTTATGATAGGTATGGCGGGATACTTTATGCATCTCAGGAATGCGCCGATGCTCGACGCAAAAGACGACCTCTCTGCTTCGGGAAATTTAAAATTCTGAGTTGAACGTTATAAAGTTAAAAGTTAAATGTTGAAAACGAAAGACGAGAGCTTCCCCCCGCCTGTTTACCCTGAGTTTATCGAAGGGTGGCGGGGTAAAAAGTTATAAAGTTGAATGTTGAAAGTAAAACGAATAACGAGCTTGCCCTGAGCCAGTCGAAGGATTCGAAAGAAAGAAGACGAATTCTGAGTAATTCAAAAAATACTAGTATTATTACTAGTATTTTTTGTAATTAATATAGCACGCAGAATCGGAGTTCGTTACGGGCTTTCTCGTCATTTAAAATTTAAAATTAATTTTTCATCCCGTTAGAGACAGCCCCGCCTTGGCGGGACATAGTTCTCATATTTTACTTGTTTGTTTCCTGTATGTTTTTCATTATTTAAATTGATTTCTTACTACTTCAATTTTCATCGTCTCTAACGGGATTCACTTCAAATTTTAAATTAAGTATTTCAAATTAGTATCCCCATTCCGCTTTTTCCATTACTTTCAACTTTATAACTTTCTACTTTTTCTCTCGTTACTCACTACACACCTACCCCCAAAGGGAATCTGACTCCATCAATGTTGCCTGCAAATTTTTTGAGCTTTTCTTGTGTTTGCTGTAAACCTTCAACTGCCACTGCTTGCGGAACGGATGCGATTGCCCCTTTATGGATACTCGCATGTGCAACGTTTTTTGAAGGAACCACACCATCCATAGAAAACTGAGTTGTTACCTGCTGATGCAGTATCTCTGTAAAGGCGTCAGCATACCATGTCGTACGGACACCATCACATGCTATTTGTTGTTTTGTTCTCAATATTGAAGTCATGGTATATGTTTACTAGTATATAATCTGCGCTACTATTGAAGACTCAACTTTCTCTTCAATCTGTACGGCTTTAAAACGGTAGTCATTTCATATTCTGTTTCTTGTTCTTGCAGTTCTGTGATTGCTGTACGTTTTGCACCTTTCTCAAGAATTGAAAGAGTTGGTAACAATTTCTGAACGAACACGATGGTGTAGTTGATACCGAGCATAAGAAGCGGTATTCCTACGAGCACCATAACTCCTATCACGTTCGTAAGCATCTGAACAAACACACCGACATATGGCACTGTTACTATTGCTGTCCTTCCAAGCTCTACCGCAGGGACCGTAAGTACCTCGGGTGTAAACGCACTAGCAAGTTGGTAGTACGTCATACCATCACGTCGCAACACTTCATGTACTGAGTACACCGAAACTTCACTTTGGAGTGCTGCGCTCCTCACAACACTGCTCCCAACTGTAGCGGTAACCAGAGGACGAGTGAGGACGAGTGAGGAACCAAAACCCTCATCGCTCCACGAAACAGACAAACCAAAAGGTGCGGTGTTTTGAACAAAGAGTATAAGCATTGCGGAGAAAAACATCACCACAATAGCAGACCTGTAAACGTATGTAAAAATTGCTTCTTTCATATTTTTTATGTAATTTAGAAAACTTGTCTCACGTCCAACTGCCGAGGTCCGAAACTTCCTAAGAAGGGTCTTAGGTCGGACCCCGCGTAGCTGAAAATCAGCCCCCTGATCCAGTCACGCTCTAAAAAGCAAACGAAAGTCCTTGTCAGAACCGTTTGCTCTATGTATATGAATACCACCATATATACAGAGTACCAATGTGTATATGTACTACACATAAGGACTGGTCTTTGAGGTCAACAGATGTCTCTTGTCCATTAAAAAGAGTATAATTTGCGCGGTATATTCTTAAAGTCTCACATGTCCTTCAACATGACTTTGAGATATTGGAAGAAAAAGAGAGAGATAAATTAAGTAATACATAGTAAGTAATACGACGAGGGCTCACCCATACCAACAGGAAGGATAAATTTTTTAACTCTGGACTCTGGACTCTGGACTTTTACCCCGCCTTAGCGGGGCAAGCTCTGTACTCTCATGTAGTAGAGTAGCTCCTCTTCTTATGATACTATCCAATAAACCAACAAAAAACCAACAAACCATATAATATGCATGAGAAATTTTTAAAACCATACAACCCAGAGGAGAGCGAGAAAGCAATCTATAAAATATGGGAAGACTCAGGGTTTTTCAACCCTGACGTATGTGTAGAAAAAGGCGTGACGAGAAGTGATGCAGAGCCTTTCTCCGTAATTATGCCCCCACCAAACGCCAACGGTTCGCTTCATGCAGGACATGCGCTCTTTGTGACACTTCAGGATGTCATGACCCGCGTCGCCCGTATGCAGGGCAAAAGAACTCTCTGGTTCCCTGGAGCTGATCATGCAGGATTTGAAACACAAGTTGTTTACGAAAAGAAATTGCAAAAAGAAGGACGCTCTCGTTTTGGTATGGAACCAAAGGATCTATATAAAGAAATACTTGACTTCACCCTCTCAAACAAGAGTTTTATGGAAGGCCAACTTCGTTCTCTCGGTGCATCCTGTGACTGGTCTCGAGAACTCTTCACCCTTGATGAGCGCGTGGTACACACAGTACATGACACCTTTAAAAAATTAGATGACGACGGACTCTTGTACCGGGGTGCACGTACCGTCAACTGGTGTCCTAAGCACCAAACCTCTCTTTCAAACCTAGAGACCGAGCACGAGGAGCGCACCGAGCCGTTCTACTACTTCCAGTACGGACCCTTCGTCATAGGTACCTCACGACCAGAAACGAAGTTTGGTGACAAGTATGTCGTGATGCATCCCGACGATACACGGTATGCTGAGTACACCCATGGACAAAAAATTGATCTCGAATGGATAAACGGTCCTATAACAGCAACGGTCATCAAAGATGTTGCGGGTGATCCTGAAATGGGCTCGGGTGTGATGACCATCACTCCCTGGCACTCTGGTATAGACTTCGAAGTTGCAAAACGACACAACCTTGACTACGAGCAAATAATCAATTGGCAAGGCAAACTGCTCCCTATCGCGGGAGAGTTTGAGGGTATGTCTATTAAAGAGGCGCGTGAAAAAATAGTTGAGAAGCTTGAGAAAAAAGGTCTGCTTGTGAAGATTGATACTACGTACAAACATACCGTACCTGTGTGCTACAAGTGCGCTCGAGAAATAGAACCGCAGATACGCCAGCAGTGGTTTGTGACCATGAAGCCTCTCGCAGATAGGGCGCTCAAGGCACTCGCTGATGGTGAGTTCCGTATTCTAACTGAGCAACATGAGAAAATATTTCGACACTGGCTCACTGGTATAGAAGACTGGAACATTTCACGACAAATAGTCTGGGGTATCCCTATCCCCGCAAAGATATGCGCGAAATGTGACGCAGGGTACGTCGACCTCACAAACAGCATTGTTACATGTACTGCGTGCGGTGGAGAAGTTGTAAAAGATCCAGACACCTTTGATACATGGTTCTCTTCGGGACAGTGGCCCTATGTCACGCTTGGTTTCCCTGATGGTGATGATTTCAAAACTTACTACCCTACGACAGTCATGGAGACCGCTGCAGATATCATTTTCTTCTGGGTGGCACGCATGGTGATGTTTGGTCTCTACAGAACTGGCAAGGTTCCCTTCCGCGATGTATACCTCCACGGGCTTGTACGGGACAAGCATGGGAAGAAAATGAGTAAGTCAAAGGGCAACGTCACCGCACCTACTGAAATATCAGAGAAGTACGGTACGGATGCGCTCCGTATGGGACTCCTCATAGGAAACACTGCAGGTACCGACATGAACCTTGATCCCGACAAAATAAACGCCTACAAAAAGTTTGCAAACAAAATCTGGAACATTAGTCGTTTTGTGTTGAACGCTGTTGCTGATGCAGGGCTTGACCTTACTCACGCATTGCAAAAAGAAGATACCATACTACTCTCAGAGGTGCAGGAGCTTGCTCGTGATGTTACTACTGATGTTGAAAAATACCGCCTCTACATAGCGGGAGAAAAGCTGTATCACTACACGTGGCACCGCTTTGCTGATGAGGTACTCGAGGAATCAAAACAAATTTTGCAGGGGGACGATGAGTCTCTGAAAAAAAGCAGAGTCCGCACACTCTATGAAGCACTCATCATCCAACTCAAGCTACTACACCCATTTATGCCTTTCGTCACTGAGGAGATATGGCAAGCTCTTCCCGAAAGGGAGACTGGGCTTCTTATGGTAGCGAAGTGGCCGAAAGAATAAAGTTGAAAGTTATAAAGTTCATAAAGTTCAAAGTAAAGTGAATTCTGGGTTCGCATTTGTGAGCTGGTAGCTTGCTGCACGCTTGCAGGTAGCTATCCACAACCAGTTTCCACTACTTTCAACATTTAACTTTTAACCTCGGACTTTCAACTTTATAACTTTCAACTGTATACGGGCGTGCCCTCTCTTTGGTACTATAATAATGTATGCTATCTGGAACTATACTTTTATATGCCTTACTTGGTGGCTTACTTCCTGCCCTCTTGTGGCTGTGGTTTTTTCTCAAAGAAGACAGTCAAGCACCTGAACCAAAATGGCTCATTCTTGCCGCTTTTCTCTCAGGTATGCTCGCCGTATTGCTAGTACTACCTATCGAGATGTTAGCTAAATGTGTCTCAAGTGGCATGTGGCCACTTGATTTCTCAAATCCATTTTATACCGTCAGCTTTTGTCGTGACTTACCAGCAGAAATTCGCCCCATCTTTCTCTGGGCTACCGCAGAAGAACTTATAAAATATTTTGTTGCCGTAGCTATTATCTTGTGGCGCAGAGCCGTGGATGAACCCATAGATGCCATGATATACCTCATCACTGTAGCATTAGGTTTTTCCGCATTAGAAACAGGATTGTTTCTCCTTGGACCCTTGGGTGTGGGCGACGTCGTGGGTGGGATGGTGACGGGTAACTTGCGCTTTACTGGAGCTGCACTTATACACACACTCTCAAGTGCGGTCGTCGGTTTTTCCATAGCAATAACTTTTTATCGATCCTACTCGTTGCAGTTTATTTCATTATGCACAGGACTTGTGCTTGCGTCCGTATTGCATGCACTATTCAACCACCATATAATTACAGGTAGTGAGAAAGTGACCACAGTTGTGTTCTTCTCCGTGTGGCTTGGAATTATAGGGCTACTATTACTATTCGAGCGTGCTAAACGTATCACTCGTCCTCGTTTTTAAAAAAACAGTACATCATGCCAAAACAAAAAAAATCTTTTTTTCAACGTCTAACAGGAGCGGTAGATATCGACGACGGATACGATGATGCATACGAAGAAGAAGCTCCTGTGCGCCAAACATCTGATACTCGAAGCCGTGGTGGATCTGCTACTGATTTAAGAGACGGGAGAGAAGAGTGGCTTGAAGAAGAAGTGGCAGAAGGTCAACTCACTGTTGACGTGTACCAAACACCTGACGAAATAGTGATTCGAAGTATTGTGGCGGGTGTGCGACCGGATGACCTAGATATCTCAATATCTCGTGACATGGTAACCATACGAGGATCTCGTGAAGAACATAAAGAAGTGACTGAGGACAACTATTTCCACAAGGAACTTTACTGGGGCTCGTTTTCACGAACTGTTCTCCTCCCTGCTGAAGTTGAGGTGGAGGATGCGTCTGCTCAAGAGAAACATGGACTTCTCACTATACGACTTCCAAAAATTGATAAAGAAAAACAAACCAAGCTTAAAGTAAAAACAGGATAGGAATTATATTTGAAAACCACCTTGATACTTCGTACCAAGGTGGTTTTTTAGTAATGAACCTTTTCATCTTACTGGGCCTTACGTTGTTCACGTAACATTTCAACAGTAATAGCATTCTCCGGTTCAGCCTCGAACGAAGCTATCGCAGTACGCGTCTCATCACTCAGGGAGTATGTAGATCTTACAAGTACCGCATACGCCGCGTCGACATAGTCGAGGCAGACATTTTCATTGCGCATAAGATCGACGAGTACATACTCCGCATATAACTTGTCACTCTCATGCTGATGCGGGTCTTCCAATATCTTCTCCAGTCGCGCAATGGCAATTATGACCGGATTTTCGACTGACCCTTTGTCAACCCACACAGTGCATGTGTCACATCCTCCAGATGCACAGTGCCACAAAATAAAGGAGATAATGCTTCTGACTTTTGTTCCGATACCTGCTTCACACATACTCAACACCTCTCACTTTTGCACGGAATTGTGCGTACTTACAAAAAACTTTTTCCTGGGAAAGAGTACCATTTTCGCATGTTCAGTCAAACTAAAACAACAAAACCGCCTTTTAGGCGGATTGTTGTGTGTGGTGCTGAGGGCCGGGCTTGAACCGGCGACCCCTCGCTCTTCAGGCGAATGCTCTACCAACTGAGCTACCTCAGCAAATGAGTATCCTGACCTAGACAGTATACTCATTTGCTGACATATCCGAAAGTTCTAACTGCCTGCCCCGTAGTGAGCTTTGCTCTACTACTGGGGAGCTACCTCAGCAAGCAAGCTCTAGTCTACCAAATAACTGGGATAATTAAAACCTACCTATCACTGGGTATATATTGTTAAAAAGAATGGTTACATTCTAAACTTTTCTGACATAGTTTTGGCCGAATCAACACCTTCCTGCAATTCCTCGTACATTCCTTGAAGATTAACAACATACTCTTGCAAATACGTACGGTAGGCGTAGTACGCACTACCAGCTAGTACAAGAAAGAACACAATACGCATCCAGAAATTGAGTACTCCTGCACGATGCATCTTCTTGAGAAGCTTGTTGTTCTCTTGCGTAAGGCGAATATTTACTCGCAATAACTCTTCAACATCCATGTCATCTAGTTGATTCATAGTGTAAGTATACGGGGAAAGTGACAAGAGAAAAATGCAGTATTGTCTGAAAAGTATATTTACAATACCGCAACATAGAAATACCCAAGCAAAATAATACCAAACGTTGTGACTCCGTAAAAATACGAAAGAAACCTCATGGTCATAACCTTACGAAGTAGGATTCCTGAAGGAATAGATAAGGCGACCGCAGCCATCATAAAAGAAAGTACTACCCCAAGTTCAATCCCTTTCCCTACCAAGACTTGTGCAATAGGAAGGATTCCTGCTGCATTTGCGTAGAGTGGCACAGCTATTATAGCAGCGAGTGGTACTGCAAGTAGTGGGTGAATATTCATATATTCTTCAAAAAAACTAACAGGTACGAAACCATGTATAAAAGCTCCTACGCCAACACCGATGAAGACATACAATCCAACACTTTTAATAATACCCAACGACTCTTTGTATGCGTGTCCAATATGTTCTTTGCTAAATAAAACACTTCCCTGTACCACTGGTGCAGTAACTCCTCCTACTGAGCGCATTTCAAGTACCCATGAAGTGAGATATCTTTCAAGACGCATTTTTCCAAGAACATACCCTCCGACCATAGCCACAACAATACCCGACACCACATACACCAAAGCGGTCTTTACACCAAACATACCGACAAGCATCGCTATTACGACGGAATCAACCAAAGGTGAGCTTATGAGGAAAGCAAGTGTCACCCCAAGCGGAATACCACCTTTCACAAAACCAATAAAAAGTGGTACTGATGAACACGAGCAAAAAGGTGTTATGGTGCCAAAAAATGCTGCAAGAAAATAATCTAGCCCAAACATTTTCTTTTGTGTTAAGTAGTCACGCACCTTTTCAACAGGAAAATACACATTGATAAGCCCCATACCAAAAGAAATAGCAAAGAGGAGTAAAAATATTTTGAGTGTGTCGTATACGAAGAAGTTCACACCATCTGCAAGCCTAGTCCCATGCACTATTGCAAAGAGGTTATACGTCACTCTATCAGCTATCCATTGTAGAGGGTAAAAAATGTCCATAGTGTGTAAATATATGCACTAACAAGAACCGCCACACCCGCACTTAGACGATTCCCCCTCAGCAGAGCAAGTGTTCTCGTCTCTTTGCACGAGGAGTGTTTTAATTTTTTCAATATCGTTTGTTGCACCTGTCATGACTGGGACATTATTTACCGCAAGCACAGGAGTCTGCATAATACCCATTGCGACTATTTTCTGAATATCCGTTACGTACTCGACTTCACTTAATAAACCAAGTTCTTTGACTGCTTGTGTGGTAAGCTCAAAAAGTTTTTTGCACGAGGGACATCCTGTACCCAATACTGCTATTGTTTTTATTTCTTGTGACATACACTATTTTTTTATTAATACTTTTTACATCTTTCTTTTTATCAGCACGAAATACTACATTTCTTTTTTGTAGTCATATGAACAGCACTATTGTCTTTAGTCATAAGAGTAGAAAGTGCTGTTTGACATGCGCGCAACACTTTTTCATCTCGACTGTAGAGCATTTTCACACCCACCTTCCGACTTGTAAGAAGCCCTAACTCAGTGAGGACACTTAGATGATGGGATGTAAGATTTTGAGAAATATTAAGAGCACTATAGATATCACACACACAAAGTTCCCCTCCCTTAAGCATGAGTAATATGTCTAAGCGCACAGGCTGTGCTATGGCACTAAGATAGCGACGAACTTTTTTTACGTCAATCGTTGTTCGATTCATATATTTATTATATCAATATATATTGATATATACAACAAGATGTATCTATCTACACTTAGTTCAAAAGGATAAAGCCATACGAAGTGATGGGAACAAAGCAAAAATGAGGAAAATTTCTTTTTGTGCTCTCAGTAGGAATTGCCTCTCCCGATGGTCGAGATCAACGTTTACATTGTCGCTTCGCTCTGTGTAAACGTTAGTCCTACGGTTGACCAATTTTCTTACGACTGAAAGGAGTTAGAAAAATGGAAATGCCCTTGTGGTGCAATTCCTACTGTGACACATCTCACTTTGTTCGCTGTGCTCTCAGTAGGAATTGAACCTACATCTACCCCTTAGGACGGGGCTGTTCTATCCGTTGAACTATGAGAGCATTACTTCTATTCTATTCTTGCACGCTGTAATTCTGAGTCTTGCGAAGAACGGAGGCTGAGGAACTACAGAGGCAACTTACAATCGTTACTTAGTATTTGTATCATACTCATCAACACTTTGAAATAAGGAGCGTTTTTTCTTACCCGAACCCTACACATTCCATAAGGCAACTTTCCTTGTTTTTTCCTTGTAAAATATTAACGCTTTGAATATATGACTTATTAACTTTAAGAATATCAACCCAATCCCAATATTGTATAACTTCATCGCGATTTGTATCTTAATTATAGTATATAATTATATAAATCTACCACTAATATACAGTAGCTACGTGAATAAAAAAACGTACCTTAGGGCACGTTTTTTATTCTTACGTTCAATATTTATTAAACACCCAAACCAAGAAGTGTATCTATACGAGGCTTATCAAAACCAATAACAAGCTCATCTCCTATAAGTATTTGCGGTACTCCCATTTGACCACTTCTGTTCATCATTTCTTGACGGGCTTCAAGGTCAGTAGCTACATCATGTTCTGTAAATTCTATTTTATTTTCATTAAAATAGTCTTTTGCCATGTGGCAGAAGTGACATGTGGGAGTGCTGTAAATTGTTACTTGCTTTTCCATACTGTTTCTAGTTTTTGAAAATTGGTAAGTTTTTAGTTGTTAAGTATACCACATTTATATTTTTATCCATTACACTCCACTAAAACAGGACATCAATAAAACGATGCCACAAATTTGGTCTAGATTCTGGTAAAACAGGTGGCGTTTGTGTAGAAGATTCTTCTTCAACAAGAATAATCACCTCCTCCCCTTCCCATCCCACATCATATCTACTTCTGAGTTCAGTCTCTATCCCTCTCGGATCTTCAAGATTTTGAATATTTTTTTCAAGTTCGCCTGACCTCCTCTCAAGTGCCACAAGCTCCTTTGCTAATTCTTGTCGTAGCATACTGGTCTCACGCTCCCTCTCGTAAGCGTTGTAGGCCGCATAGGACATAAATCCAACAGGAATACACATAAACACCAAAAAAGCCTTGGAATACAGGAAACTTTTGAATTTTCTTTTTTCATGGAAACCAAACATACATTGCACCCACACGCCTCTGTGGTACTATCTATCTTACCTTGCTTGTGGTTTTTAGGCGAATCACCATAAACAAATACCTTAAACTTTCATTTTGTGATGAAGTTCAAGGCAATGAGGAATTATATTCACGAGCAATATTACAGATATTGTGAGTGAATTAATGACGAAATTAACGCAGAAATTCGCACAAAATGAAAGTTTAAATATGTTTCTATTCAATAAAAAGACACGTAATATAATCAAGTACATGTGGGCAGTTATGGCTGTACTCATAGTATTGAGCATGATTTTTGCATACTCTGGCTTTACAAGTCTCACACAAACTACCGCAAACCAACAGCAGATAGAAATACCTCCTGAGGTGCAGGCACAGCTTGATTTGCAAAAAAATGGTAGTACTACTGTAAATGGAAAAGTTACAACTCCTGAAGAGCAAGCTGTTCTTGATGCTATCAACGAGGGACGTTTGGATATAAACAGCACGACTACATCTACAGGTACCCCTCAAGCAGAACAACCTGTATCAAACACTCCTCCTGCAGAAACCTTGAAACTAGAAATATAATATAAAAACTGTCCATTCGCTGGGCAGTTTTTAGGTTTGTTTTTCACACAAGATTTTTGCGTGATGTTCTTCGTTAGTCACCCCAAACAACTCGACACTTTTCTCATCACTCAGACGTTTTTGTTCGATACTCATCTCCTGCCAATTTTTCCAAATGCGTTCCAGCTCTTCGAGACTTGGCTCTTTGTGGATGAGCTCTATTCCTGTTTCTGCCCTCCAGCAATGCACGGGGTCAGCGCATAATGCATCTGCTTTTTCTGGATACTGTTTTCGTATCTCTTCGAGAGTTAACGGCGGTGAGTACATATCTGATTCACTTAGAGTTTTTCATGCCTATTTACGCGAGAGCCATGCATCGAGAAAACTTTCTATATCTTGGTTCTTCTTCCACTGTTTAGACATGAGAGTAAACATTTCTTCGCAACCTGGGTATGGTTTGACTTTCTTGCTGTACGAGAAAATATTTTTATACGGACTCCAGTTTTCTATCACAGTATTGAATGTTTCTGAAACCTGCCATACATATTTCTTGTTTTTTCCTTTTAAGGAGTCGTTTTCTTTTATTCCAAGCTTTTTTTGAATGTAGTCAAAAAAGATAAAATGCAACATCTCATGCGCTATTGTACTTACAGGATTAATTGGTCTTTGAGTATAAGGAAAATAAAAAGTCTTCTCTTGTATATTTCGAGGAAACATTAAATACACAGACGCGTAGCCAATGTATTTCCCTTGTGGCCACGCATGACTTTTAAAAATCGTATCAACAAGTTCATAAAACTTACTCTCGATTTTTGACCACTGTTCTTGCACCTGCTCAACACCTTTCTGTATATCCCCCTCCCTTTCTGCGTGAACATGCTTTGTGTATTCAGTAATAATCTTATTTCTCTCTGGAGTAGAGAATTTTTTACTTAAAATATATTGAAAATCTTGAGGCAAAAACCATTCCACAAAAACACCGTCGTTCACAAACCACTTTGCGTTTTCAATATCTTTTTTTATATCGACAATAAGTTGTATTTTTGGTTTCATAAACGTTTTGAAAAAACGACACACTTTTAACTCAATACTTTTTACTCCGTACTGTTTTGCTTTTAACCCCAGTACCAAAGCAGAGCTTGGTACGGGGCATGCTTTTAACTTTGAACTTTAAACATTCAACTTTCAACTTTTTTACTTCTCTCCCCCTCGCATCATCTTCAAAAATACCTCATGTGGAATGTTCACCTTGCCTCTCGACTTCATCTTCTTCTTTCCCTTCTTCTGCTTCTCAAGCAGTTTCATTTTGCGTGTAATATCCCCTCCGTAGAGCTTCGCAGTCACATCCTTGCGAAAAGCCTGTATCGTCTTTGACGAAATAATACGCCCCAAGGCGACGGCTTGAATCTTTGACACAAACATCTGCCTCGGCATGACCTTATGAAGTTGGTCTACCATCTCTATAGCTTCTTCATCCACTCGACGTCGAGATACCACACGGGTAAATGCTGGTACTATCTCTTCTGCTACAAGTATGTCGAGTCGACATACATCTGCTGGACGAGTATTGATAAACTCATACGAAATAGACGCATAGCCTGAGGTAATACTTTTTACTTTATCAAAAAAGCCACGCATCAATTCTCTGAGGGGCATCTCTATCACAATCTTTGTCCTATCATCTCCAAATGTCTCAGTTTCTTTACTCTCTGCTTCATGCTCGTACAACATCTGCATTACAGTCCCTACATACACGTTTGGTGTAATAAGTGTCACCTCAGCCCACGGCTCTTGTACATTTTTTATCTTCCCATACTCAGGGAATTTGTGCGGAGAATACACAGTCTCTACGACTCCATTCGTGAGCTCGACAAAGTACGTAATACTTGGGAGTGTAATCACTAGTTCAAGGTCAAACTCCCTGTGTAATCGCTCGGTAATAATCTCAAGGTGAAGCATACCTAGGAAGCCACAGCGAAAACCCCGTCCTAAAGACCCAGATGTTTCTTCCTCAAAAGAAAGTGACGAGTCGGAGAGTTGAAGCCGTAAAAGGGCCTGCTTGAGGAGTAAAAAGTCATCCTGACTCTCAGGGTATACTGACGCCCAAACCACTGGGGAGGGCTTCATGTAGCCCGACAGAGGCACTCCAGTGCCGTTTGTAGGCATCACCGTGTCTCCGACACCTGCTACACCTGGTTCCTTTACGCCGGTGACGATGTACCCTATTTCGCCTTCTCCGAGACTGTCTGTGGGCTTTTCGTCGGGCATAAATACACCGACTTCGAGTGCCAGAAACGTCTTTTTTGATGCGCCAAATTTGAGCGTCGCCCCTTTCTTGATAATGCCATTCACGACTCGGACATACACAATCACTCCTCTGTGGTTGCTGTACTGGAAGTCAAACACGAGCCCACGAAAGGTTTGCGTTGTGTCGTGCGTGTTTGGAGACGGCACCTTCTCAACAACCGCTTGTAGAAGTTCAAGAACTCCTTCTCCCGTTTTTCCACTTGTTTCGTACACTTCGTCTATATCCGTTATGATGACCAGATTAAGCTCTTGTGCCATTCTGAGTGTCGTGAGCGTCTGCGCCTGCACCCCCTGTGTAGAGTCTACGAGAAGTACGACACCTTCCACAGCCTTCAGTGCGCGAGAAACCTCATATGAGAAGTCTATGTGCCCCGGCGTATCAATAAGGTTCAGTACGTACTGCTTGCCGTCTATCACATGCTCCATACGCACCGGCTGCATCTTAATCGTGATACCTCGCTCACGCTCAAGATCCATACGGTCGAGCACTTGATCCTTCATCTTGCGCGCCTCAATAGTATGCGTCACCTCAAGCATGCGATCAGCCAGTGTTGATTTACCATGATCTATGTGAGCAATGATACTAAAGTTTCTAATATTGTTTAAATCCATACTGTTGGCAATAAAAGTTCTTTGTTGAAAAACAAAGAACTTGTATAAGCTCCTCGACTCGGAAAGAAAAAATGCTTTTTTTGTTTCTCTCGTTCTACGTCGCTTATAATGACCTACTACAGTCATTTTGTCTACACTACGAAAAGTAACGCGTACTAAGTTGCGAGTAAACTAGGTACTCAGTAACTCACTACTCGTTACTAATTTACACCCCTTCAATAGACCCGCGTACTTCTTCAATACGGCTTTTTGTCAGTTTTTTTTGAAGTGCTGTCCAAGCAACAACGATATCTTTATTTCCAAGGCTCACAAGTACGACCGTCCAGACACAGACTCCTACAGTCCCTGAAAGTAAACCTTGTACTCCTATACCGAAAAGCGTATCTAATTGAACAAACTTAGTAACGAGGTTGAGTGCGAGATACGTCGCAAATCCGGCAACAAGCGCAGAGATCAGTGATTGCCACAAGGTCGAGAAGAGCCCTTTCCAAAAAGAGGGATACGTCCGTTCAAAGTATACAAGCAACAGCAATGCAGCCACCATTGCACCTACCGAGTATGCAATTGCTATCAGAAGCACCTCGGGGCTTAAAACGTCACGCACCCGCATGATATCTGCAAGCCACGTGAGTTCCAGGAAACCACGTGAGCTAAGATGGAGCAAGGTTACTGCCAAAACTATTGTGAGCGTAGAACTTACGGCGGTAATCATGAGAGGTATCTTCGTCTTACCTGCTGCATAACATGCTCGTACCAAAAGAACAGTTACTCCTTGTGCGACCAGCGACAATGCAAGCAGTGCGAGAACAGCTGCAGTCATTTTGGTCGCATTCCAATCAAACGCCCCAGTCCCCAGAACAACACGCACTATTTGTGCACGAAGCACAATTATAAAAACCACAGCAGGTATGACCCAGAAAAGTATTTGTCGAGCTGCAACAAGTATAAGATTTTTGTACTCTTCCGTCTCACCATTTCCAAAAAGTCGTGAGAGTTTTGGAAATGCGGCTACCGAATAACTCACCCCAATAATTGCGAGGGGAACAGACTGCAAGTTCCATGCAAAACTAAACGCAGACACCGATCCAGCAACATATCGAGAAGCAAGTGCAATCATGACAAGTACGACTACCTGCTGTGCAGAGAGGGTTATAGTGCGCGGAATAGAGATTCGTACTACCTCGAATACATGTTTCCAATTCGGAATGGTGAACCGAGGAATCATGTTGTTGATAACCATAAACGGTGTCTGCACCCCCAAATGTAACACCGCACCTAGCACCACACCCCACGCCAAACCATTCGTACCAAAGAGGGGCTGCAAAAAAAGAATACCTATGATAATACCGATATTGTAGAGAATAGGTGCAATTGCATACAGAAGAAAACGTCCGCGAATTTGTACATACGCTGCAAAAAGATTTGATATTCCAAGCAAGAGAGGTTGCAGTAAAAGAATCCGTATCATAGGAACTAAGTCTGCTTGCATTGTCGGAGAAAAGCCACTGTAGAGTAGCTCAACTAGCTGAGGAGCGAACAACCATGCAATGCCCCCCACCCCAATCAGGGCAAACGAAAAAAAAGAAAACATATCTGACAGAAAGGCTTTCAGAGCAGGAAAGCCCTCTTTCCCAGCTGCTTCTAAAAACGGTATCAAGACAAAAAGCGAAACCATCGAAGCAAGAAAAGCGTACATAGTATCAGGTATGCGAAACGCTGCGTAAAAAACATCAAGCGTTTCTCCTGTACCAAACGAATATGCAAGCATCCTATCGCGAACAAGTGCAAATAGTTGAGACCCAAAGGTAAAAAACGCCAAAAGGTACGCGGCTTCATGTAAACCGCGCACCTCTTTATGTAATAAGTCTATGACCCTACGTGGTGACATACGTCACTATTCAGAAAGTGGACCAGTTTCTTCTGTTTTCTGTACCCCATCATCAATATTCTGAATAGGTGCACCTGAAATAGTTTGTAGTTGATCGGCATTCTCAAGATTTACAAAAGGATCTCTACCTGCCTCTAGGTTTACTATAATAGCATTCACATTAGCGTTTTCAGGATTCGTCTTCTGAACCTCTTTAAACTCTGCAAGAGCACCATTGGTATTGCCTAAGCGCCAATACGAAAGACCGAGGAAATAATGTGCATTTGCATAGTCAGAACTAATGGAAACAGCACGTTGGAAATTTTGTGCAGCTACTGCAAAATTCTCTACCCCATAATGAAGCAGTCCGAGTTGGAAAAATGCAACAGCGTTACTAGGATTAAACAATGTAATAGCCTCAACAGAATTTATAGCATTTTCAACATCATTCTCCTCAATCTGAATTTGTGCGAGCAAGAAAATAGCGTCAGTGTACTGATTGCGAAGCGTAATAGCCTTCTCAACATATTCACGAGCTTTTGCGTTGTCACCACGTGACCGTTCGAGTACTGCCTTTGCGTAGTAAATAGAAGGTGAGCTTGGACGTAGTGCAAGTGCTTCATCGTATGCAGCTACTGCACTCTCCACTACTCCCCCGACTCCTATAGGTATAACGCTTTGATAAATACTTCCAAGATTTACCCAGTTCTGATAATCTTTTTCATCAAGTTTCGTAGCTTCAAGCGCATTTCCAATAGAAGTAGAGAGGTACCCTTCAAACTCTGTTTTTATTTCTTCTACAGGTTTGTTTTGTGCGATAAGGTTTTGAACCCGCACCGCATCAATATTGCTTACCAGCCTATAATATACATCCGTTTGATGAAGCTGCAGTGCTTTGTTTGCAAGAGCATACGCTCCAAGTATGTCTCCATTAGTCGAAATAACATCTGCTGACTCTTGGTATGAAGCTTCCGCAATATAGCGCACCGTAAGCCCGTAAATACCGCCCGCAGAACCTAGAAGGAGTAGAGTGAGACATAAGGTTGCTACAAATCCCACACGAGGATTTTCACGTACTGCCAGTTTGAAATATGTCGTGTGTGAATTTGAAACAAAACCAAGTGAAGCTATAAATACTCCCGTAAGCAAAGCTGCGTATAACACTAGGGTTGGACTAGGTACTTGAATCACCGTATTTATCCACAAATAGAGTGCTGCAACAAACGAAGTTACGCGTACATAGTTTGCTATATCATTCTTGTCCCCATCTTTCGCGAGGATAAGGTTACGAGCTCCGCGCCATATAAACACAACAAAAAAGACTAGCCATGCAATTGCTCCTAATAAGCCTGTCGTTATTATCGATGTTGGAACAAGTCCAATACCATAGAAGAAATCAGTGAGCCAAAACGCACCTACATTGATACTCAACGGCATATAGCGCGCCCACTGGTGGTAAAACGTACCTGGACCAGTACCAAACACCAAACCACCATCTTTAAACGCTTGGCTACCAATTGATACGGTCGTACTCCAAGAAGGTCTAACATCAAACTCTCCGATATCAACCCTGTGTGCTACATATGCGGTTATGTTGCTGTTTCCAGCTTCATCAACAACTGGCGGTACAGCTATGAAAAGGAAGGAGAGTAAAAGAACTGCAAGTGAAGCAAGAGAAATGTTTTCCAACCCTTGAAGTTTTTTTGAAAAAGTTAGAGACGATATGCTATACACAAAAAATGCAAGGGCAAATGCACCAATTATCCACCAGAGTACAGTTAGATTTACTGCTGTGAGAAAAAACACAGAAGCTGTGAGTACTATCCATAATACACCACGAACGATTGAAGTGACGGGAAGTAAAACGAGTGAAAGTAGAACGAATATCGTAATGAGTCCAAAAAATACTCCGAGATCATTGAGCGTGCCGACAAGTGAGACTGATTGCAAACCAAAACTTTGTACACTAGATGGCACAAAAAATACATAGAGTTCTATAAGGGTAAGAAGTGTAGCTGAACCAAGCATTGCAAGATAAATCCCTAGAGCTTTTTTCGTTGTTGTAAGAGTAATTGCTGTAATCGTCAGCGCAAGAGCAGAAATAAGCATAAATGAAAGACTGTCCATGGTAAGTCGTTCTCCAAATATTGACTGGTTGCCGGAAGATGCAAAGAGTGTTGAGAGGAGGTACGCGATGGGAATGAGCCACGCGACGCCTAAGATAGAGGATTTAGGCAGTAAGATTTCTTGCGCACGAATATGAGCAATGACGAAAAATACAGCAGTTACAAGGACCAGTACACCACCGGCAAAAATTTTAGTCATGAGTGATGGAACCCCTGATGAATACAGTACGCACACAGGAAGTGCGAACGCAAGAAGGAGAAGTGTCCAGTACCCAAGAGAATTTATTAGTTTTGATGTTTTTGAAACGTTGCTAGTGTTGAACATGTCCATGTATTAATATAAGTGGTTTTTACCACTCAACAGATAATAATGTTATAGGACTTACGCAAACGGATGTACCACAAGGGCATTCCCATTTTTATAGTCGCTACGCTCCTTAAAAATTAGGTTGCACTTCTTCGGCGCCAGAATAAAATAAAACAAGTTGTATGGGCAATACTACGAGAGATATTTTGTGACGGGCAACGATGAAATGCGACCAATTTTTCTTATGATTCGCCAGCTGGCGAAAAATTAGAAAAATGAAGTACTCCTGTGGTGCGCCGTTTGCGTAGGTCCTATGCTAATTGTACACAAAGAGAGAGGTTGTGCGCAAACAAGCTTATACCACTTCTTTAGTCTATAACAAACACCACTGGGACAGTCTTGTTTTTCCTCTTTCCCGCGAGAGAAATGTCCTCATATTCAAATACCAACACGCCGCTTGTTGCTGTTTTTTCATCAAAAACGAGAGAAACCTCAAAAGGGGTATGCTCGTCTGTGCCCCATGTCCCCTGTGGTACTATGGGGACTTCTGCAAGTACTTCGCCACCAATCGCTTCAAGTCGCAGTGAAATATCTCCCTCAATAGAACTAGGGAGTTGACCTCGCACTGAAAGAGGGCTTGATATTATTTCACCATATTCGGGACTCAGAACGACAATTCCACTTTCATTTGCAACCGTCTCTTCAGTAGATGATGCAGATGTGTTTATAAACGTAAAGCTTTTAAGTATTTCTTCCTCAATATGACGCACATTAGCATCAATAAAGCCACTTCGTATCATGACGTCCCCCGATGTTGCATTGAATTCATTCTGAGAAATCTCGATTTCCCCTCGCATAAAAAGTAACTCTTCTTCTTCGACCAAAGCTCGCGCGAACACAAAACCGGCATCAGTCCAACTTGAAGGACTCTTATCAAAAACGGCTTTTGTTGCCCACGGTCTACCTGTATTTAAAACGTAATCTATTGCCGAAGCCTCAGGTATTGGGATAATCACTATACTCGCAAGCATTTTTCCGAATACTTCTTCTATTCCAGCACCATGTGGATATATTGAGACATGAGAAGTGACCTCTTCCGGACTGACCACGTTTGATGTAGTACTCGTAGCAACAGCTGGAAAGACACTCACTACAGGCTCTCCTGTGTTCAAGGTTCCAGTTGCCACCATCCAACCTGACGGATATTCAAAAGAAAATTCGTATGTGTCATTCACATAGGTTCCCCATCCTTCTCTAGAATTTTTCTCCTCCACTTCTTCACTCACTTCTTCATCTGCTACCTCAGGTGTATATATAGGCTGATGAGATGACTTCCCTAGTACATACAAAACCACCACACCCGCAAGTATAGAGACTGCAAGTCCAAGTAGAGTCAACGCTACCGCGTTCCCCGCTTCTGTATGTCGTGCCCTTGGTATGTCTGTGCTCATTATTTACTTGAGAAGTGTTGTTTTTTTCTGATTGAATACACTAAGTTTCTTCCCTTGTTTGTAATCAAGATATCGATTGTACAACCATTCTGCCATGGCACCCAGAACGTACGCAACACTCGCATTTAGGAGAATAAATAATGGATACATCGCCCAAGGAAATGGTAGGCCCAAATCCTCAACCCAAATAAATGCCCAAGGCATAACTGGTAAAATAATATACACACCACACGTACTACTCGTGCAGTAAAAAACGAAAACGTATACTCCAAGTGTAAAAAGAGCGTACGCGATAATAAAGTATTTCCCCACCAATGATTCAAGCATGTTATTCATTACCAAAGCTTACCTTGCTTAAAAAAACAGTCAACCCCGTTAGAAGCAAGTCGCCTAGGCGACTGCCAAAGCTCTGCTTTGGGCTTCTAATGGGGTCAACCCCGTAGTAGAAATTGACAATGCGCTTCGCGCGCTCGACTCGCAGTCGAGCCTTGTCAATTTTCACTACGGGGCAACCCTTCCACCTAGCGTAAAAAAGACGCTTTTCAGCGTCTTTTTTAATTATTTCTTAACAAATACTTTGATTTTCTCTTTTTTCTTTCCTTCCGTTTTAGGCATGATGACTCTAAGCACACCATCTTTGCACTCCGCTTCAATTTTTTCATCATGCACCAATTCGGGGAGTCGAAGCGTACGCTCAAAGCTTCCTCGGCTTATTTCCTTGCTATAGAACTGTTTATCTTTATGCTCTTTTTCTTCTTCACGTGTTCCTGCAATGCGCAAATAGTTTCCTTCAACAGTAATATCTATTTTTTCTGGGTCAATACCTGAAACATTCATCTCTGCTACCAGATTGTTTCCATCTTCATATAAATCAACCGCCATGTCTCTCCCAAATTTTAAAAAGTTTTGTGTGGGAAAGTCATTAAAGAAACGGTCAATTTCACCAAACGGTTCCCATTTGATTATAGCCATAGTGCTTTAATTATTACCCTTATAATATATAAGTATAAATATATGCAAAAAAAAATTCAAGCATGGCATACGTACCACACCATATCCTTTTCTTACGTAAAAAAATAAGAAAATACAGGCTCTCAAGTGAGTGAAGCGTCAAGCTTCTTTTTTAATGCAATAATGTAAAGACTTTCTGACCATCCCAGTGGATTGTTTTCGTTTGGTTCATCTGTCTGGCTGTAATATAGCTCGGGGAGTTTACCTTCTGCGTCACATGCACGACGAGCTTCTTCTAGCCAGTAATCAGCGCGTTCAGTATCCCCTCGTTCGCGGTAAATGATAGAAAGCCATGGGAAGCCCATAGTCCATTCAGCTTCTTCACTATACCCATCGTCATTTGCATTGTAGTATCGATCATTTCGATACCGCACCACACCCTTGTCTCGCGCGAGGTGATACTCAAGGTTTGCTAAAATCTCTTCCTCTTGTTCCTCACTCACCACATGATAAGGAAAAATAAGAGAAAGGAGGGCTAAATCAGTAAACTTGGTAATTGATTCTCGGGGCAATCGTGTGTTGAGAGATTCTTCTCCTTTTTGTATTGACGACTCAGGTACCTGAGCAAGTCCGGACTCTTTAATTTTTTTCAGCCCTGCTACACACGCACCGACAGATGAGGAGTGCACTTCTTCGTACTCTTCCCAGACACCATTATCTCCATCATCCCAGTACTCTATGGAACTTAAATAATCAACCAGACGCTGTACGATTCGTTTGTCGTCTTCTCCACGAATAACACTCGTACCGTTTAACTCATGAGTACCAATAGCAAAGAGAATGCATCCGACCGCGTCATTTTGTTTGTTACCCCACTCTTCCCAAAACTCCTCAAATGTTTCCGGGTTGTAGCGTGCATGTATGTACTGGTAAGAGAATTGAGGACGCTTTTCTATTGCCCAATTTATTTTGTCCTCATGTTTAAGAAATATATCAAGTAGTGCGTGCCATGTTTTTTGACTCACCTCAAAATCCCCTGTTTCTTCAAACGCCATGACTTCATAGAAATTGTCACGTAGCCAACTCTTGTCGTAACCTGTGGCAACACCGACATCGGCTGCGGCAAGGAACAAACCGCTTGGCGCAATCAGCCTACGCAAAATCGAAAGATGCACGTCTATTTCGCTTTGAAGGTTCTCATTCATTGTCCTCTAATGTTACTCTACAAACTCTACCTGTGGCAAATCTCCACCTTCCCCTACTTCAACACCTTCAATTACTTCTTTTAAAAAAGGAGAATCTTCAATAATGTCCGAGGCAAAATCCTCATTCACTGTTTTTGCATCAAGATACAACGCTGTTATTGTTTTTTCTGCCTGCATTTTTTGAATATACATTGCCATAGCACGCTCTTTGTGCATCTCACCTTGCTGAGCAAATTTTTCCTTCAGGCTTTCAAGTGAGCCAATAAGCATTTCATATTGACCAATAATGTACTCTTCTGACGTCTTTGCAGGTCTTTCTCTATAAATAATTTCTTGAGCCTCAGGGACAACCTCGTAAAGTTTTTTAATCTCTTGACGAGCTTCAGCGTAAGATTTTTTTTTCAGTCCTATGTATCCTTCCTCCGTACCTTGCGTACGTTCTGTGACTGGAGCTTTTTGTTCTTCTGCCTGAGAAGGCACACCTTCGTTGTTCATTACTCGCGACTATAGCATGTTGTTTTTTTCACGCCAGTAAATTTTCCACTTACACAAACGTTTTGTACAAAAAGCAACCTTTGTGTTCTGGAAAATTACTCATTCGGAGCACCCTCTTTCCAAAAACTCCTCACGCGATACCATGCAAATTTCGCTATCACAAAGACGACGACAAGAATGATACCGGCATATATGATTACCTGCACCAAACCGAGCAAAAGCACAAACACTCCCAAAGTTAGATCTTGTAACGTGGTGTTGAGGTTTGCAATACTAGCACGCATGCCACGTACCCAAGAATCTTTAAGAGACGCGATATCCACCACTTGATACTTCTCTACCTGCAGAGAGAAGTACACATACTCAATCATGTCTGCAAGCTCCGCGCGTTGCTGCGCTATTGCATCTATCTGTTGCGAAAGGTTCACCCGTTCACGAGTAAGTCGCTCAATCGTGTTTAGCTTACTATCAATAATTTTGGTCAATGATTCAACGTCTTCCACCGAAGTTGCAAGTGTTCGCAAGTCATCGTAGGCGGCAACCGCATCGGTAAGGGTGGTTTCTAAGAGTTTTTGTTTACGAAGCAAAATATCCAATTGTCCTTCGTACTCTACCACCTGTTTTTTTATTGTTTCTGTAGCCGCTGAAAATTCTTCTGGATTGAGGTTTTGTATCTCCGTCACTATGCTTGCAACATGTGCTCGTTCAACTTTAAATTGGTAGCTACAATGCAAATCATTCCGTACCGCTTTTTCAAAAACCACATGCGCAAGAGGCTTCCATGATTCTATAGAATCACACACCGCATCAAGATTGCTCTCTTTGAAAGAACCATAGTATGAGAGTGACTCGTACGATTTGTAGCTTGGAGCGCCACTCGGTACAGGCGCGTATGGTGCCATCTCAGCAATACCAGATCCCGTATTGTTAGACATGCGGTACGAATCTGTGACTGCCATATCTCCTGTGTAGCTCTGCGGTAGGAGCGTTTTTAAAATAGAGAGAACAATCGCCACACCAATGAGACCTACAAATCCAAGTAAGAATAATTTCCATGAAGGCTTCTGACGCCACGAACCGTTTGTTAGAGGATTATCCATATTTTTTTCGATAATAAATAAATACGTATATACACGTATACTTTTTTACAGTATACCAACAAACTAGTGCGGGTTACTGTCTATATGCACAGAATTAAAATAGTTCTGTTTTATTCACTACCACAACTTCATAGCCCACTCTAAAAACATGTTCCGGCAACACTCCAACACGGGTCACTAAACCAAACACCGTCCCTTGTGGAGGTTGTAAAACACCTGATGCATTGGGGAGCACATTCTGCTCTCCTTGTATAACAATAAAGAATTCGTCAAGCCATAGAATGTCAACTGCCTGATACGAAAGTCGTAGTTGTGGTGCATTTTCTTTTTGCGAAAAAATAACAAAAATCGCATCTTCCCCAAGTACTGGGGCTTGTGTTGCGGGCGCAAAACGATCAAGGTATACAGTTGTCGCGTACAATTCTTCCTCACCAACCCAAAGATGCAATGTTCCATCTATATTTCCATAGTTTGCGACTTCGGTCACCTGCGTTGCCCATGACCAAACAAGAAATCCCACGAGCGCAAAAAAAACTGCAAACACAGCAAACGCCCAAGGGTAATTTCTTGGTGTCAAGGATTTTTTAAGCACTATTGAGTTTGAACTTACGTGAACAAGCCTATTTTGAGATGTTCCCTCTTCAAGATCGTCTGCACTCCGCATATCGTCGTCGGAGGTTACCCCGAGGCTCCCACTGCATGCGGCACATATCACTCTTATTTGATCCAGACCATCATCCGAGTACGTACGAACAAAGCGAACATTGGGGTCATTTGGTGAAATGGAAAACGTCGCGTACCCGGAGGAATCATCGACTTTCATCTCAGAATCACAGAGAGGCGTCTCACACCCTGCGCAAAGATATACACCATTGTAGTTGGTGTGGGCATATGCACCCGTGTGCGGTGCCTCTAGTTTTCCAAGACGAAGCGCTTCGTATACTGGACGTGAAAGCTTTTTCTGCCAAAATTCTTCTGACTGTTCTTTTTCTCCCATAGGTAGGTACATACAGTGTATCACAAAAACGCACTGTTACTCTGC
>Ga0209211_10003541_pt1 | contig 25278 bp, 29 predicted proteins | sample RifGroA2_FD_183992 | JGI IMG/M metagenome (GOLD analysis project Ga0209211, IMG submission 183992) | Groundwater microbial communities from Rifle, Colorado, USA - Groundwater A2 (SPAdes) (version 2) | ecosystem: Environmental > Aquatic > Deep subsurface > Groundwater | place: Rifle, Colorado...
TGGGGTGTGCTCCCCACCCCCAGCAGCCTAACGGCTGCTGTGGTATTTATTTTTTACCAAAATAAGAGATTCGGGACAGAGCCACATTGACCGCAACCTTTTTAAAACGGGATATTCTCCAATTGCCTATGGAAGGCACAATAGTTCATTTTCGGGGAAGCAGAAGGGTCAAGAGAAGCAACCAGATGGTTCTGCAGGTCAAAGGCGTTGACAATAAAGACAAGGCTTCCAAGATGATAGGCAAGAAAGTTGTCTGGAAGACTTCTGCAGGCAAAGAAATGATAGGCCAGATAACCAACATTCACGGCAACAAGGGAGCTTTGAGAATCAGGTTTGACACAGGAATGCCGGGGCAGAGCATTGGAACAAAAGTAGTTATTGAATAGGGTTTTCTGATATTAATTTCTCTTTAATCCTCTTAACGCACCTTTCAGCCACAGTTTTCAAATTAATAATGTCAAACTCATTGTATTCCACTAATAAATTCAGATAGTATTCATCTCCGGTTGCGCGGTACATTTTCCACAGTGTCAGGGCATCTCCACCGTCAAATTCATCAACAATTTCTTTTCTTTTGATATTAAGGTCTTTTTCAATTTTTTTTAATCCTCCAACAAGTCCAAGCTGTTTTGTTAATGACCGGACGTCAAAATTAGGAACTTTAGGCAGCAGCCCCGGATATCTTTTCTCTATAAAAGGCAAATCAAAACAGGCGCCATTAAAGGTAACAATTAATTTATATTTTTCCAGCTCTTTTTTTAATTCATTATAATTAAGGTTTATTCCCTGTATCATCGTTTTTGTGTTTATTCCGTCATACAATCCAAAAACAGTTATGTCATCGTAATTTTTGCTTAACCCCGTTGTTTCAATGTCAAGAAAAACTGAGTCTTCCTTAAAGAAATTATATAATCTCCAGTTCTCTGACTGCGGAAGTATATTCATAAAATAAGCGGAATTTGAATTAAACAACTCTTTCCTTGCTTCCATTAATTTTCTGTCATAATACAATTTTCTTGATTTTGACAGTCCTTGAATATCTTCTTTCTTAAGAAAAGATTCCCAGTCAGGAATTCCATTGCTCCAAAGATTTTTTTCTAATCTGTTTCCGACTCTTTCCAGAAAAATAAAGCTGTTTCGTATCACAGGATAAGAAATAAAAATTCCCCTTTAAATAGTTTAGGCACAGATGTCCAGTGGGTTGCAGTTAAAAATTATGTTAATTATTGAGTAGTAACTATAACAAAATGTTTATAAAAAGAGACTGGTTTAGACCTAAAAATGACCTCATTCGTTGATGATTTAGTTCCAAGATTAACGGTAGTAGCAGACAGAGAAACTTTTAATTTGGAATCCGTAATTTCAAATTCTAACAGGAATCCCAATGATTTTAGATTATCTGCTATACTAACCCCATTTAGTGAATTAGATCCAGAAATTATAGATTTAATTGACAGAGTAAGTGATATGAGGCAAAATGGAACTTGCATACCTTTAGATATAAGCGAGATGTCTTCTCCATTTTTAATAGAAGGAATACCTTCCCCATTTGATGGAACATTCGACAGAAATTTGCATTTCTTTAGCACGGATACTGATATAAATTATATTCATGTTCCTTATAAAAAAGGGATGAGCGAAGCAGAAAGATTGATTTATAGCGTAGCTTTATTGCAAGTATTACAATTAAACCGGCCTGATGTAGTATTTCTTTCCAACTTCAAAGCGATCCTAGATGGTATTATTCCAACTTCCCTCCCGTATAAAATAGTAAATGTTCATCCCTCAGTTTTGCCTTACAATAAAGGATGGAGAACTGAAAAAAAAGCTCTTGACGGAATTAATCCACATGCAAGCGGGTATACGTTTCACGCAGTTGTTCCGGAGATTGATGAAGGCCCTACTTTATTTCAGCAAAAAGTTTCTTTGGAAGGCCATACAGAAGAATCATTACGCTTGGCAACAATAATAGCCCAATCTCATTGGACTCCTCAAGTATTAAAACTATACGCTTCCGGACGTCCGGTTGCAATTGTAAAAGGAATGGAAGCTTTTAAAGTTGAGAATAGGGAATCTGAGTATGATGGCTCAGAAGAACACCAAAAATATTCAAGAATGTTATTCAAAACTGGAATCGGGCAATATGTAACTATGGAAAAAATTCTCGGCGCACCTGAATATGCGGCTGAACAAAAAGTGGAGGCTGTCAGCACTTATCGTTTTAATTTGGATGAAACTGGTTTAGCTGCACAAAGAAAATTTGGCGGTTTAATAACAAAAGTTCAAAGTACCGGCGGACTTTTAAAATCAAGGTATCTGTCCGATGCGGCATCAAGAAAATGGTGTCAGATACAAACACTTAGAAATATTGGTCCTATTCTCGATTCAGAAGGAATAAAATATGAGGTAGTACATTCCCCAGTTAGTGTAAACGCACCAAGATTAGAAATCTGGTAAATTAATTTAACATAGCTTACTGCATTATATAATACCCGTGAGGGTCTCTTTTTAAAAGGGCTGATTTTTGCAATTCGAAAAGAACACTTGGGGCTTTAACTGTAGTTAATTCTAAACCACTTAAAACTAAATTAGCATCAGTCAATAGCAATCTAGGGTCAAGTTGATCTCCTTTTTGATATTTCTTCTGCAAATCCTGATAAATCATCTCAGCAATCGCTTGTGTAACATCTTGGATACTTTCAGCCATAAAGCAAAGAAAACCGATTTAATTTATAAAGTTTATTATTAACATTATCACAATATCATATACGGCTTCATCTTTAATCTCAAAGATTCTTCAATGTTCTTCTCATCTTCAGAAGTCAGGTAAATATGCCTTTTCTTGTGCTTGTCATACTCTTTTATCTTGGCTTTCATGATTTTCTGGTATTCTTTAACGTAATCATAAGGGTGGTGGTCGATATAAAGGTCAAGTTTCGGCAGGTAAAATGATGCCCTGAAATCGTCCTTGTCTGCCCATGTTGCGACCGTATTGTACTGGAACAGCAAATTGTTGTCGAACAAAAAGTTGGCAATCATCATCTCTGCCCTTGTTTTTACAAGATGCCCTGTTTTTGTGTGGAAATTGGATTCCGCGCTTTCGCTTCTATCAAGCAATTCGGAACCCTTGACTTGTATTCCCTTCTCCCTTTTTATCTCGTCAAACAGCGGAATTGACTCCTTGTTTTCATAATTCTTGTTGATGCTCAGGACGCCGTCAAATGACTGCACAGCTTCTTTCACTTTGCCAAGCAGGACTTCCATGTGGCCTTTGCTGTACCACGCCTCCACATGATTTTTGTCAAGCTCCGCCGCATTTGTAAAACAATTATGCGCCATTTTTATGAAATTCGTTTTCTGGTCCTCTTTTTTGTAATCTTCAATCATCTTGTCGCTTACTTCCCAATCAGTGTCCATTGAAATCCTGTAGGCGCCGGCCTTGTACCTGCCTTCAACGAACATCTTTTTCCTGTAATAAACGCTGCCCTTGCCCATCCATGCCCTGACTTTGTTTTCATCCTCTGCTGCCTGCACCTGAAGCGCCCTGTCAAAGAATTCTATTGCCTTGTCAAAATTATCAAGATAAGAATAGCATGCAGCCATGTTATAATTACATTTGAAAAGAAATTCGGCAGCGTTCTTGAACAAATCCTGCTCATTGCCCTTGTAAGGGTAAAACTCCAGCGCCTTAACATATTCCTCTATTGCCGTCTTGTACTGTTTCAGCTGTGCCAGCCGGTCCGCTTCCCTTTTTATCTCCTCGGCCTTGCGCATTTCTTCGGTTTCCCGGAAAGACTCGGTTTTATCTTTTTCTTTCCTGCGCTCTTCCAGCTTTTTCTTCTGGTCGGCGAAAAACTTCCTAATGTGGTGGATTACCATTGTTGAGTAATTTAACTAATAGGAAATATTTAAAGGTTATTGTTTTGAGAAAATAGGGCGCCAAAAATAATACAACAAATGTTTAGAATTAAAATTAATCTTCTTCTTCGCTTCTGCCCATCAGGATTATTGCAACTAGCACAAATAATATCGACAAGATTAATGTGCTGATTAATATCCAGAACCATCCGCCGCTTGCTCCCCTAAAAAATAATTGTATAAATGGTATCTGGATGGTCCTTTCTATCGTCTCCGTGCCGTATAGGCTGGAGCTTGCCGATGAAAACCCGGTTGTTATCGTCTGGTTTACCTGCCTTATTCCCCCGCAGCCCTGCAAATTGAGCTGGATTGTTTTCGTGTCCTGCAAATCATTGTTGTCTGAGTATACATTAATTGCCAGAGGATAATCTCCGTCTCCGATTGCGCCGGTTATTTTAAGCGGAATTGTTTTTGAGTAAGTGTTGCTTTCAGTTCCGGACTGGACTGCAATGCCCCTGCTGAATGCATCAATTTCCAATTCATCACTTTTTACTTCAACATAAGAGTTTTCCTCGTCTTCGCTTCCTAAATTGATTATTTCAAAATTAAGGTTAAACCCTTCGTTGCAGCTTATCTTTGCCTTGTTCAGGCTTAGTTTCGTGAACCTCAAATCATGCCTGTCCTTTTTCACTTCAAGGATTACATTCAGCTCGTCCCTTTGGGTTGTTCCGTTTTCATCGACTCCTTCGGCTTCAATGAGGACGTTGTAATCCCCATCATCAACATTTAATGGAAGGTTATAGTCATTAAGTGTTACGGTTTTTTCTGATTGCGGCCTTAGGTCAAATTCGCTTGATTCGTCTTCCAAATCATCGCCGTCGTCGATGCTTTCTATCGTTGCCCTTACAGTAACATCTTTTATTACCAGCCCTCCGCTGGTTGAAAAAAGGTTTTTTGTTTTTATCCTGAAATCAACGCTGGACTGGGGCCCGGCATCCCTGCTTATCCTCTGGCCATCAGACGATACATGGCTCGTGCGCCCGTCGACTTTCGCCTGAACATCAGTTATTTTCAATTTAGAGCCGCTTGGGGTTGGAACAGAGCCGCCGCCGGAAGAAACTGTTAAAGTGCCGCAGTTGCTTGATGATGATGCGCCCCTTGAATCAGTTGCCGTCAGCAAAATATTGAAGCTGCCTGCATTTGGATAAGCATGGCTTGCTGAAGACGAGGAGCCTGCCGATGTTGAACTGTCTCCCCAATTGACTGATGCCGTAAAGCCGTCACCGTTCGGGTCTGTAATCACATAATTAACTGTAGCTGTGCCGCCCGGTGAAATAGGTGAGCCTGCAAGAGTGCATGATGAAATCGCTGGAGGATTGTTGCCTCCGGTTGGCGTCACTATTACAGTGCCGCAGCTTCTTGAGGATAATGCTCCTCTTGAGTCTGTTGCGGTTATAGTTACTGTAAATGTTCCGGTGCCAGTATAAATGTGAGATGCTGAGCTTGGGCTTCCTGCTGAAGTTGTTCCGTCTCCCCAGTTTACTAAAACTGTAAATGAATCTCCATCAGAGTCTGTAATTGCATAATTGATTGTTGCAGTTGTTCCGACAGTAACAGTTGACGGGGAATTGCATGAAGATATTGTTGGAGGATTGTTGCCTCCTGAGGAAGTCACAATTATCTGCCCGCAGGACCTTGATGATGATGCTCCTCTTGAGTCTGTTGCGGTTACTGTAACAAAATAAGTTCCGGCTGCAAGATAAATATGCGCTGCTGAAAATGGGCCGCCGCTTGATGAGCTCCCGTCACCCCAGTTGATTGTAATAGAAAATGTATCACCATCAGGATCTGAAACCGAATACTGTATTGTTGCAGTGGTTCCGACAACAGCAGTTGACGGAGGACTGCACGAAGATATAACTGGCGGATTATTGATGCTGATGGGCACAACAACTATATTGCTGCAAGACCTTGATGAAGATGCGCCTTTTGAGTCTGTTGCTGTGATAGTTACAGAATAAGTTCCCGTGCCGGCATAAATGTGAGATGCTGATGACTGTCCGCCCGAGGTTGTTGCGCCGTCGCCCCAGTTTACTGTGACGGAAAATGCATCTCCATTTGGATCTGTAATAACATAGTTGATTGTTGCAGTTGTTCCGACAACTACCGGAGAGCTTGAAGGATTACATGAAGATATTGTTGGAGGATTATTGGTTGTAGATACTGTAATTGTACCGCATGAGCTTGTTGAAGAAGCACCTCTTGAGTCTGTGGCTGTAATGCTCACGGTATAAGTTCCAGGAGCATAATAAATATGAGTCGCTGATGACTGTCCGCCCGAGGTTATTGTTCCGTCGCCCCAGTTTACTGTGACGGAGAATGTGTCGCCGTCAGGATCTGAAATAACATAATTTATTCCCACAGTCCCTCCGGGGCTTACGGTTGAGCTTGATGGGCTGCATGAAGATATTGTTGGAGGGCGGTTTACTGTTGGAGTAACTGTTATTGTTCCGCACGATGAAGAAGCTACAGCGCCTCTTGAGTCTGTTGCGGTTATAGTTACTGTAAATGTTCCGGTGCTAGTATAAATGTGAGATGTTGAGCTTGGGCTTCCTGCTGAAGTTGTTCCGTCGCCCCAATTAACCCTTACAGTGTAGCTGTCCCCTTCAGGGTCTGCTACCGAGTATGAGATTGTAGCTGTCTGTCCGACTTGAACTGGCGTTTGGGACGTGCATGAGGATATCACAGGTGGCTGATTTGACGGGGTTATTCTATCAAGAGCAACACAAATAGGAAGTAGGCTGTTAGGGTTTGAGCTGGGCCAGGCAGAATGCCGCAAAACAAGTGAATTGACATTTTGTGAAATTAATAAATTATAATTAACAAATTGGACTACACTTTCAGCATTATCCGAAATATCATCAGTAGAACCAGATCTGGCTATTTCCCGGTTACCTGAATTTAAGAACTTAACAAAAAATTGCTCTCTTGTCTGATCTGGCTGAACTTTAGCAAAGTGATCGTCCCACGAATGAAGGCCGATGTCATAATTTCCTGCCAGAATGTACACTCCGTTAATTATTTTAGTAGCTTCATTCTCCCCATAATCCGCCCTGAGGCCGCTATCTCTGTCAAAATTAATAATTGTTCTTCCAGACCGCGGAGAAAATCCACAGGCAGGCGGATTGCTTTGAACAGTTTTTTTAACACTGAACGAAGTTCCTCCATTACAATAAGCTCTTTCAGGCGAAAAAACAGGGTCAACCCAAAAATTATAATTCCTTCCTGCCTTTACAGGAACGCTTGTTATCCTTGTTCCAGTTATGCCATTTTCACAGTAATAATGGGGGCTGTCAGGGCATGTCTGAAAGCGAGTGTCGTCATATCTGCTGCCAGTTCCGTCATCAAGCCGGACATTATAGCTGACCGCGCCAGGCACAGAATTCCACGACAAATCTATGTTTCCGGTATCACCAGAAATTGTTACAGTCGAAGATGGGTTAAGCCCGGTAGGTGCCACGCACGGCTGCTGACAGTCAACACCATAATTTATCACAACACCAAGAAAAGTCCTAAGGTTTCCCTGGTTGTCCACGAATACACCATCAACCTGAACCCTACCGCAATTGAAAGAGTTAGTGTCATAAACAAAAGTGGTTTGGCCATGTGCGCCTTCCTGATAAGTGGTCGTGCCGCCCATTCTAAACAGATCCGGATCGTAGTTATCGCCCGTTGCTTCACAGCCGGCCTTTGGATTGTGGTACCCTTCATTTCTCATCTGAACTGCACCAGGACCGTGATTTGTAATGTCTGCGACCCACGTAAAAGAATTGCTTGTATGGGGATTCAGCTCGGCGCAGCCTCCCGGATTAACGGGAAAACTGTAATCAACAGAAGGATTAAAAGCATAGGAGTCTAATGAGAATGAAATTAATGTGAGCACTACAGCCAAAACATATAAAAACATTAAATTTTTTGATTTAATAGCACATCCCCAGCTGCATGTAAGATTCTTTCTCTATATAAACCTTTTGAAATTGTTACCATTAGCTAATAGTATTTATGAAATTTCAAACAGGAGCAGTAGTTCCAAATTAATGGTATAAAAAATCGAATTTAACAGTCAAAATTCAAGAATCAGGTATTTATGCTCACAGCCGAAGAAGCGCTTTTATCCAATAGCGAGCTGCCAATTCCTTTTCCGACATAAAAAGAGGACTGGCTTAACGCGTCTCCAAGAACATCAATCAGCCCCCTGTGTTTCTTGTATTCAACAACATCAGCCGTAATGTTTTCCTTTTTCTCAATGTAGCTTATAACTTCAGCCTTGCCGCCGAGCTCGTCAACCAACCCATAATCTTTTGCCTGTGAGCCTAAGTAGAATAATCCGTTAGCAATTTTATCAACGTCTTTTTTGCTCATGTGCCGGTTTTTTGCAACCTCGCTCACAAAATAATCCCGCATCTCGTCAAGAGTTTGCTGAAACACCGCTTTTTCCTCAAAGGTCATTTCCTTAAAAGGGCTGCCTATGTCCTTGTATTTTCCCGCAACCAGCCTGTTGTAAGTGATGTTGTATCTTTCCAAAAATCCCGGAAATTCAAGGTAAGATGCTATGACTCCAATGGAGCCCGTTACTGACGCTCGGTTCGCAACGATATGGTCGGTTGATGATGCAACCCAATAAGCGCCCGACGCGCCAACTTCCCTTATCCACGCGACTTTTGTCTTGTTAGCTTTTGCAACTGCATCTGCAATTTCCTGGGACGCGACAGCTGAGCCGCCGGGGCTATTAATTTCAAGAATGATTGCTTTTATGCCAGGATTTTTATCCGCTTTTTCTATCATTTCAATAATATCCGGAGAAGCTGCAACAGCGCCGCCGAACGATAATCCTGTGTCTCTTGAGCCCGTAATCTCGCCTTCAATCGGAATCAGGGCAACATTGCCGCCCAAAGATGTGGTGTCGACTCCGGCAAACAAGGATAAAATCCCGACAGCTACAAATCCGAGAACTGCAAGGAGCATAATCACAAAAACAGCATAGCCCCACCTGAAAGCCGGCGCCTGCGATTCCTGAGGCATCATTGCTCACCATCCTTTTTGAAAGCCTGAAAAATATCTTTCCTTCCCTGCTTCAGGTTGTCAAGTATCTGGTCTTTTGCCATTTCAAGAAATCCTATCACTTCCTGCGGAGTCACATTCTGGGTTTTCATTGTCGTCTGTATATTATTCTGGTTCAAATCGACTCTTAATACAAAAACTTTTTGCTCATCTGCCATTTTAATTATTTAAATTTTTTATTTTAAAGTTTTTCTATTATTTGTATTAAATTAACTTTTATTTTTTTCTTAATTTTATTTTCTAAATTTTATAATTTGTGATTCAGGTTTATTATTTTTATTTGATTTTTTTCTGCTGATTATTATTTTAATTGCCGATAAGCTTTATTTATCATTAGATTATTATCAATAAACCCATTGTTATAAATTTACGGCTCCAAAGAGTAGATTCCTATTACCCTGGTTTTGCTCAAAATTTCACTCAGCCTCTGGTTTGTCTTCGTGAACATCATGAACAGCGGGTCGAGAATCCACAAAAGGAAAAACGGAAACAGAGGAAGGAAAACGAGGTTTCTCACCAAAACCTGCCATAATTTTAATTCTTTGCCATCGCTTGCTACGTAAATTTTCATTATCCTCTTGCCGATGGACTGGTGCATCTTTTTCTCAAGCATGTAAAAATAAAGAATGATAAAAATCCCCATCACAAAAGATACTAAAGTTATTAATTCAGAATTATCAGTGCTGCTAAGCAGCTTGAGAGTTCCTAAGAAGGAATAATCCGCCGGAAATAGCTTAGCAAGAAGCGAGCGGAACGGGAGGAGAATTACAAGATTGATAATCGCCATGTCTATCAGAAACGCCGCAATCCTTTTCCAAAGAAGAGCCGGCCCCGCAAACAATTTCTCTTTCGGAAGATTCAGTCGCGCCATGATTTTTGGAAGCTCCACTTATTTATAAAAATATTGGTTTTGCCCACTTTACTATCGGGCACCGCCCTATAGAAACATATTTAAACAAACAAAAATTCAAATTGCTTAATGAGCAAGAAAAAAGTAGAGCTGGCGATGCAGGAAAAAATCCAGATGGAGATTTCCAGAATCAATCTTCCAAGAGGCTTGCAGTCATTTGGAATCATCGAGCAGCGGCTGGGCGGCTCGCGGATGAGGGTAAGATGCCTTGACGGCAAGACAAGGATATGCAGAATTCCCGGGAGGCTCACAAGAAAATTGTGGGTAAGGGACGGGGATATTGTTGTTGTCGAGCCATGGGAATTCGGCGGAGACGCAAAAGGAGACGTTGTCTACAAATATACGCCGACACAATTATCGTTCTTAAGAAAGAAAGGATACCTAAAGCAGTTTGATGAGTACGAGGAATTCTGATTCAAATTTTGTTCTTATTAATTTTTTATTAGTTTAAAATTTAACTTTTAATCACGGAGGGAAGTTCTAACCGCACTCGCTGTTAAATTGATAGCCCTCCAGCCACCCCAATATGCTAATCCAAATTGTGCATAACATGTTTTCTTAATTTTCCGTTTAATCACTACTATAAAATAGATATAACAGAAATATTTAAAAAGAGCAAGGGTAATCCAACCAGTATGGAAGCGCCAAGGCTGAGTTACTTTGCAATGATTTTCGTTTTGCTTCTTACAATTATAGGCTTCATATTCGTAGTTTTTGATTTGAGGGGAGCTGCATTTGCATTCGAGCTCGCACTGCTGCTTGCGTTCATGTTTCTGCTGGCATTTGCAATGTTTTTTCTTTACCACCGGAGAAAAGGAAGCTGGGGAATCATAGGCTCCGTTCTAATCGTGCTGATTTTTGACACTCTGATTATCGCGCTTTTCAGGAGAGTATTCAGCGCATCATATGCTTTGACAATCTTGTTTGCTGTAATTGGGCTTATAATCGTTCTGTTCAGCTATCTCACTGCCCCGAAAGAGCCAGAATACGTTGAAAAGCAGTATGACAAGTCAAAATATTATTATTCTTCTGTTGATAGGATTGAAACAAAAGAGGAAATAAAGGAAGAATTAAAGCAGGAAGTAAAAGAGGAGCTGACGGCAGAACAAAAAAAGGCAGCTCTAATGAAAAAGAATTATGCTCTTGGAAAATTCATTGCCAGCAAGAAGGGAGAAACTTTTCACGTTCCGCTTTGTGTTTGGGCGGATAATATTAACGAAGAGAACCAGGTTTGGTTTGATTCAAAGAAAGATGCAATCGCAAAGGGATATGCAGAGCACAAGTGCGACGTAATCACAGGCAATACAACAGCAAAATAAATTTTATTTCTTCCACAGCAAAATAATCAATAAAACAACGCTTACACTCACAGCGCTGTCTGCAACATTAAACACAGGCCAGATTCTAAAGTCAATAAAATCGATTACAGCGCCGATAGAAATTCTGTCAATCAAGTTCCCGATTGTTCCGCCTAATAATAATCCGATTGCAATCTGCATCATCTTTTCATTTTCCTTAATATTTTTGAGATAATAAATGACTACACCGATAAAAATAACCAGGAAAATTATAAAGAATAAATTAAACCCCTGAAAAATGCTGAAAGCCGCGCCGGTGTTGGTGACATAGGTTATATGAAAAATATTCCTTATTATTGAAATTGATTCACCTAACTTAAAATTTGCCCTTATAAGGAATTTTGTAAGCTGGTCTAAAAAAACAATTGTTAATGCTGTCGATAAAATAAAAATATTTTTTTTGCCCATCAGAACGGAAATAAAAACAGGAATATAAAAATTTTGTTAATAATACCTTCTCCTTTTGTCTTCCTGCTCCCCTCTTGCAATCGACTCGATGTTTGCGACTCTCTGGTTTAGTGCATCGAGCGATGCCTTGAGCGCGTCCAACTTGCTCGAGATAACTTCCAGATTTTTTGACGCGATGTAAGGGTCGCTCGCCGCGCTCGGATAAGCGGGCTGGTACGAAGGCTGCTGCATCGGCGCAGAAAAATTCTGCTGGCCCTGAAAAGAGGGATATTTCTGAAACTGCTGCTGCGGCTGGCCTAATGGCTCAAGCCCCGCGCCCAAATCCGGAGAAGGCCCCTGGTCCATGCCAAAATCCTTGCCCAAATCCAAATCCTTTCCCAAGTCATCAAAATCGTCCTTCTTCTTGAAAGGATTCAGCTTGCTGAAGAAACCCATTATACCTAACACCTCTTTTGCTTGACTCTATAAGAAGAAGTATTTAAAGATTGTGGATTAAAACCAATTTAAGAAAACTAAAAATCAAAAATTTTATTTCTTCTTCTCTTCCTTCTTTGGCGCTGCCCCTGTTGCCGGCGCTGCCTTTGCCCCTGGCGCTGCTGCCGCTCCTGCTGCCGGTGCCGCTCCCGGAGCTGCCCCTGGCGCTGCAACTCCCTCTACTGGCAGCAATTCCTTTATCATTTCGTCCGGTATGCCTGCTGCAACCAGCTTTACTTTTATTTCTCCTCTTGCCTTGCCAGCCATCTCTCCAATGATTGCCTTTGCAATCTTCTCGAATTCAGCCTTTCTCTTTGCAAGATCTTCAGCCAATCTCTGCTTCTCCTGTTCAAGGTGAGCGAGCTCTTCCGCTGACAATTCGGTTTTTTCCAGCCTTATTTCTTCGTCAAATTTCCCTGCCTCAATGTCCCTCATTGTGTCCCTGGCCATCTTTCCTTCAACCAGGATTCCCATTGACTGGCATGTGCCTACTATCTCCTTGACTTTTTCCTTCAAAGTTTTTCCAAGAGTGGCGGTTTCTTTCATCTTTGCAATTTTGATAACCTGTTCGATTAGAATGTCAGCAACCATTTCGTGCTTTGCCTTTCCTGATGCTTTCTCTAAATTTGTTTCTTTCTTGATTAATCCCGAAGCAGGAGGAGTTCCTATTGTGATTTCAAAGGATTTTGATTCTGTATCTACCTTGACAGTTACTGGAACCTGCATGCCGTTAAACACTGCCGTCTTCTTGTTTATTTCCATGACCACCTGGCCTATATTAACGCCCAGTGGTCCAAGAGCCGGGCCTAGCGGCGGCGCTGCTGTTGCCTTTCCGCCTTCAACAAGTGCCTGTACAGATTGTGTTGCCATTTTATTTTGGATTTTTTAATCCGATATTTTTTATTTTTTGAATTTGATTAATGTTTTAGTAAATAATCTCCATTTAAAAATATATTTATAATGTGTCTTCCCCTGAATCATCATCTCTCGCAGGAAGCGGTGAGTCTGTGTCCCTTCTCACGACTTTAACAGCATCCATCTTGACAGTTATAGGAATCGGAACAGCTGCTTCCAATAATTCGACAACAACTTCTTCCTTTGCCTTGTCAATTCTTGTGACTTTTGCATTTTCCCTTTTGAATGGGCCTGAAATAATTTCAACAATGTCACTTTTCTGGATGTTCATCTCGTGCTTGACCTGCTCAAGCATGTGCTCAATTTCAGAATACTTGACAGGCGCTGCCAAAATTCCCCTTGCATAAGGGATATTGAAAGCTGCCTGCTCTGCATCCACTTTTGTAGCTGCTTCTATGAAGATGTATCCTCTCATGCCGTGCGGCCTTATTACAGAATAGACCTCAATCTTTTTCTTGATTGCATTGCTTGCAACAAAGTCCATAACTTGGTCTTCACGGTTTGCTGTCGTTCTCAGCGCAAAAATTGTCTCGTCTTCTCGTGTCATTTTAAGTTTTAATTATTATGGTTTACGAACTAGCCATTTTCTTTTTAAGGAAAAACTAGAATTAAGCCATTGTATAGGCAACTTATATATAAAGGTTTTTATATTGATTATTGGCGTGCATTCTCGGCATTTTTCTTTCTGAACTCAAAACTAATCCTGTTCAGCAGCGGAACAAACAAATTCGCAACAGCCAAAACGAAAGGAATTCCAAACACTGGGTTGTAGATTTCAATTCCAACCAGCATGAATGCAACCAAAATTCCGTAAAATATTCTTTGCCTTTTGGCGGCGGGGTTTGTTTTCGGCTCTATCAGCATAAACATCGCAAAAAATAGAACCGTGCCGCTTTGCGCAACCAGGTTTGAAAAGTGCTGAAGCGGCGAAACATCCCTTAATAGAAGGTAAAAATGAACCAAATAGTAAGTTAATAAAAAACTCAGCCCCAAATCAAATCTTTTTAATTTCCACAAAATAAAAAGCCCGAACAAAATTACCAGATAAAAGGGGGATGATATCCACCATGTATTCGGGGCTTTGAAAATAAGAAAAACAAGCAGGATTCCAAGATTTGCCGGATTGAAAATATGGCGGTGATTAACCTTAATAAGATGTTTTGACACAATTGCAATTATTCCGGCAATAACATAAATATGCCAGCTTAAATTTTGAGTCAATAATCCGCCAATAAAAATTCCGGAAATGAGCGCAGAGTATGGAATTTCCCAAGTTTTAGACCAAAAATAATCAATCAGCAAATCCAGAATTGCCGCCGTTAAAACTGCAATCAAGACCGGGATTAAAGATGATATTCCAAAATCATAAAAAAACGCACTTGCTAAAGTCAAAATTATCAGGAAAGCGGACAGGTATTGGTAGATTGTGAATTTGCTCATTGCCGATTTAAAATCCAAAGGTATCACCTTTAAAATTATTATCAATCAAACTGTTTATTTCTTTCTTGCCCTTCCGCTTCCACCGGCTTTATAAGGTGAATAATTCCCTTTCGCTTTCTGGCTTGTTTTCTGCTCGGGATAGACATCATAAACAACCCTTTCATCAAAGCCGCAGTTATTGCACTTTATTACGCTAATTCCAAGGTAGCTTAATGACCTAATATTCTTAGAGCTGCATTTCGGGCATTTAATCATAGAATAAGCAGGTAATCCGCGAATTTAAATTATTTTCTCTTTTGTCTCCTTATTGACAATATGAATCACATTAACAGGGCATGAATCAGCGGCTTCCTTGTTTGCGGCAAAATCCTTATCACCAATATCAAGCTCTTCTGTCTCATCATCTTTTTTTACCGAGCCGATTATGTCCGATTTGCCGTCTTCATTCATTTCCCAGAAATCTGGGGCAACAGCAGCGCATGCGGCGCAGCCTATGCAGTTCGGCCTGTCGTGCTGTATTTGAAATTTCTTTTCGGTTTTTATTTCCTGGGTTTGCTCTGCCATCTCAAAAATTAATAATTACCCTTATATAAAAGTATCGCAGAATATCAACATTTTGCGGATTTTTATATTAGAAAATCGTGATTTTCTTTATATACAAGTTTGTGTTAATTTCTTATTATATGCTGATAAAAATGATTCCTGCAACCACAAATGCAAGGGCAAGCATCTTAACCAACACGCTTTTTTTGTGTATATCTTCCATTATTATATTAGGAAAATACAGAGTAAATAATATTGCAAGGACAAAAACAAACAACGGAAGCGCTGCATTGCTCAATGCGCTTACAAGCGACACAGGGCCGAGAAATATGGCAAAATCAGAAGCTATGAAAGCAATGGAGTCAATAAGCATCTTAAACCCGATTAATCCCCTGATTTTATTTTTCATAGATTTAAACGTTTGAACAAAATCCTTTCTGACACTCGGAATCAGCAATACTGACAGCGCAACAAATCCAGTAACTCTCAGCCACAAAACAGCGCTCCAGAATCCAGTGACATTAAAGACGTGTTTTGCTGAGATATAAGCAACAGCAATAGCAATATTTGACGCAATCATAAGATAAAATGCCTTGCTTAATACAAACCTGTTATGGGATTGTTTATATGCAGCGATTATTCCAGCGCAGAGCAGCAGTAAAAATCCAAAAAGATGGTAAGGTGACAGGGATTCACTCAAAAAAATCGCGGAAAGCGCAAAGACAAACAATGGCGTGGACTGGTAAAGCAAAGTGATTCTCGATATTTCCTCGTACTGTATTGCCTTATAGTATAAAGTTACACCGATAGCAAATCCGGCGCTTGACAGCAGTGCAATCATAAAATCTTTTAGTCCCAATGGCTCAAAATTGAAAAAAAGAAGCAGGAATATAAATGCAAGGTTGGTCAGTCCGTTTATAACAATATAAACTAAAGGGTTTGAGATATGCTTTTTAGAAATTATAAATTTATCTATCATTGTTGTGAAACTCCAGATAAACTGCGCCAAAAGAACAAAAAATATCCAATTTTCCATTTTAATTCTGATGCATCACGCTTTTTTTTAATCTTTCCAAATAATTGCAAGCGCTGCATGTTTCATTTGCGCTCGGCTCGCCGCATTTCGAGCAGGCCTGAGCCATTTCCCCCTTGAACTTCTCTTTCAGTATAGGCAAAGTTTCCAAAAATGAATTGACTATGGAATATTTCGTCCCGGCAAATTTCTGCTCCATGCCATTCAGCATGTCCCTAACCTGCGCCCTGAAAGAATGCGCAACATTTGGGCATTCGTTGAAATTATCCAATAATCCGTTTATGAAAGCGTAAGTTGTTACTTCCTTTTCCATGCATAAATACAATGGCTTTATCCTCTGTGAAAATTTACCATCATCGCTTACCCCGACTTTGGGTCCTAATCTTGCCGAGGCTCCAATATTATTTTTCATCTGGTTCATCATTATTGACTGGCATTCATCATCAAGATTGTGGCCTGTTGCCAGTTTCGTTAATTTTAACTCTATCGATTTCTTATTCAGCAAATATCTCCTAAAAACGCCGCAGATGCTGCAGGGCTTCACATCCAAAATCTTGAGCATCTCATCCAGAGTTAAGCCAAACTCATCTTTATAGGAAAAAATATTCAGTTTAATATTGTTTTCATCGCAGAATTTTTGCGCTGTGGCCAATGTTTTGTCCCTGTAGCCGGCAATTCCCTCGTCAATTGCAATCGCCGTTATTTTTATTTTTGGATTTTGTTTTGATAGCTTGTTTAGCAAGCGCAAAACGGTCAGCGAATCCTTGCCTCCTGAAATTGCAACTCCTAAATTTTCCTCTTTTCCAAGCAAATCAAACTGCCTTATTGTCTTAAAAACCTTATTTTCAAAATATTCATTGAAATGATTCTTGCAGAGCTTCTCACCGGCAGTTAATTGGATTACTGGCTTTTCGCTGCAGCAATTTTTATTATTGATGTTTATTTGCATTTTTCAGCCGCCAGAAATCACAGATAAAATTTTTATTTTGTCCTTGTCGTTTAATTTTTCATCTTCTAAAATTAACTCACTGTTTCTTGAGACAATTACAGTTACGGGATTTATTTTTAATTTTTTCAGCAAGTCAGAGACTGATGAGTCATCATTTAACTCAGCATTTATATTTTTGTTTTCCCTGTCGATGAACACGGCTATTTTTATTTTTTTCACGGCAATAGGGAGAATTTGTTTATTAATAAAGGTTATTGAGAAATTCTTAGCCGACAGAATGCCCGCATCCGCACGTTCTTTTTACATTAGGATTATTAATTTTAAATCCAGCGCCTTGCAGTGCTTCCTTGTAATCAAGAGTTGAGCCTTTCATGAAAGCAATGCTTTCCGGGCTAATAAAGAGCTTTACTCCTTTGTCTTCTATCACCAAATCATTTTCTTTCGGAGATTTTTCAAGCCCCATTTCGTACATATAGCCAGAGCATCCGCCCATGACAATGCCTATCCTAAATCCATAATCTTTCTTGTTTTCCTTTTCCATGAAATGCTTTATTTTTGATGCTGCTTTGTCTGTTAAAGTTATTGGATTTTGAGCTGTTTGCTGCATTCTAAGCCGCCTCCTCTTTCTCAAACTCCTTATACTCATCATATCCTCTCGCTTCCAGCTCATGCGCGAGCTCTTTTCCGCCGCTCTTTACAATTTTTCCCTTCACCATTATATGGACGGTGTCCGGCGTAATATAGTTTAGCAGCCTTTGGTAATGCGTTATAACCAAAAACCCGGTGTTCGGGCCTACTAAAGTGTTGACTCCTTCCGCAACAACTTTTAATGAATCAATATCCAGCCCGGAATCAGTTTCATCCAGGATAGCCATATCCGGCTGAAGAACCGCCATCTGCAGTATTTCAGTTCTTTTCTTCTCTCCGCCTGAAAACCCTTCATTCAGGTATCTTCTTGCGAATTTATCCTCTATTTTGAGCAGGTGCATTTTTTCCTTCAGTAATTTCACGAATTCAGGCACCGGCAGCGGATTTTGCTTGACCGCATTGTAAGCCGTCCTCAAAAAGTTTGAAACCGAAACTCCCGGAATTTCCTGCGGATACTGGAACGACAAAAACAATCCCAGCTTTGCCCTTTCATCCGGCTTTAATTCAAGAATGTTTTTTCCCTTGTACCACACTTCTCCTTTGTCTACAACATATTTAGGATGGCCCATTAAAGTATATGCCAAAGTTGATTTACCGCTTCCGTTCGGCCCCATCAAAGCACAGACTTCCCCTTTCTTCACAGCTAAGTCTACTCCATTCAGTATTTGCTTGCCTTCGATGCTAACGTGCAAATCTTTTATAATTAATTCATCTGTCATTTTTAACCCCTCCGAATTTTATGAAGGAGTTCCGATAAATCGCTATGCGATTTTCAATAACTCCGTTTAATTTTAAAGTTTTAATTTTTGAACTGTTTTTTTAAATTATTTTACTGGAATTAGTTTTAATTTGTTTCTTAAATTTAATTTTTTACCTTTCCCTTTTAACTCCCGGCTCTTTAATATATTTTTCAAAAATCGTAATCGCGTTCTTGAACAGCACCATTGACAGTAGCGCGCATTTCAGCCTCGCTGCGCTGACTGGAATGCCAAGCATTTCCAAAATATCCTCTTTCTTCAGCTTTTTTATTTCATCAATGCTTTTTCCTTTTACTTTCTCTGTCAGCATCGAAGCGCTTGACTGCGAAATTGCGCACCCGTGCCCGTAAATCTTAACATCGGCAATGTTTCTGCCATCATCTATCAAAAAATAAACATCAAGCTCGTCACCGCACAGCGGGTTTTTTTCATGATGGTGGACCGTTGCATTCATTATTTTCCCAAAATTCCTTGGGTTCTTGTAATGGTCCAAAATGTTTTCCTGGTACATCTGGTCTATTTCTTCCATTTTTATCGACTTAAACTCCAAAAATTTTCTTAACTTTGTACAGTGCCTCTACGAAATGATCAACTTCTTTCTCTGTATTGTACAAGTAAAATGATGCTCTTGCAGTTGCCGGCACTCCCAAAACGCCCATAAGCGGCATGCAGCAGTGATGGCCCGCCCTGACTGCAACTCCATCGCTGTCAAGTATCTGCGCAACATCATGGGCATGAACTCCCTTTACATTGAACGAGATAACCGCGCCCCTTTCCTTGGGGCCGTAAGTTTTTATCCAATCAATTTTTTTCAATTTTGCCATCGCATAATCAACCAATTCTGCATCATGGTTCCTTATATTTTCCATTCCTGTTTTTTTTAGATAATCAATTGCGGCGCCTAATCCTACGGCTTCTGCAATGTTCATAGTGCCCGCCTCAAATTTCCAGGGCAACTCGTTAAAGGTAGTGTCATCAAATTTTACTTCCCTTATCATTTCGCCGCCGTATAGGAATGGCTGCATTTCTTCAAGCAATTCTTTCTTGCCGTACAAAACTCCGATTCCTGTCGGGCCAAGCATCTTATGCCCGCTGAAAGCAAGAAAATCTGCATCCAATTGCTGGACATCAACCGGCATGTGCGGAACCGACTGGGCCCCATCAACAACCACCATTGCCCCATGTTCATGCGCAATTTTTGCAATATCTTTTATTGGATTTATAGTTCCCAAAACATTTGAAGCGTGGGTTAATGAAACTATTTTTGTTCTTTTAGTTATATTTTCTTGAATGCTTTTTTTATCCAGATTCCCTTCTCCGTCGATTTTTATGAATTTTAATTTCAGCCCCCTTTGCTTTGCAAGCTGCTGCCACGGAACAAAATTAGAGTGATGCTCCATCTGCGAGATTGCAATCTCATCTCCTTTTTTCAGTTTTGAAGTCAGTGAATATGCCAGCAGGTTTAATGATTCTGTTGTGTTTTTTGTAAAAACGATGTTTTGGTACGAATCAGCATTAATGAAATCCGCAACTTTCTCATGCGCTTCTTCATAAAGTTTTGTTGCTTCTTCGCCAATCTGATGGATGCTTCTGTGGATGTTTGCATTTGAATTTTTATAGTAATTATCCATTGCATCAATGACCTGCTTTGGCTTTTGGGAAGTTGCGGCGCTGTCAAAGTAAATCAACGGCTTTCCATGGATTTTTCTAGTTAAAATAGGAAAATCTTTTCTGATTTGCTCAATATTAAGTTTTGTTTTAATCATCTGAATCCTTCAGCCTAAAAAATGCCAATGTCCATCCATAGTCAACCTTGATTTCAGCTTTTGAACCTGCCGGCAAGACACCAACGAGCCAATTTTCGAAACTTCCGGTTAGTTTACCCCACAATGCCCATTCTGAGTAAGCCATTTCTGTCCTTGGCACTATTTCTCCAGTAGCCGGATCAAAACGGTATTCGCCTGCAAGGGATATATGATACAATGCCTCGGGGAATCTTCTATGCATATCGCGCAAATTAATTTCAAGTTGATTCATCATTTCCTCACCAATTCCCTTATCTTTTCCTTCAATTCTTCTGATGGAACTTTGTTAATCACCGGCTCGAAAAATCCTTCAACGATTAATTTTTCTGCTTCCTGCCTTGATAATCCCCTCGCCATCAGGTAAAACAAGTGCTCCTCGTCAATCTGGCCGACTGTCGCGCCGTGCGATGCTTTTACGTCGTTTGCATCAATCTTCAGGCTTGGAATTGAATTAGCCAGTGTCTTGTCGCCTAATTTCAAAATGTGATTCGCAAGATAAGAATTTGTTTTCTGGCCTTCTTTTGGAATCCTGATTAATCCGCGATAAACTGAAGAGGATTCATCTTTCAGAATTCCGTCAACCAAAATATCATTTATTGTGTTTTCGGCATTATGGTAAACATTTGTCGTGAAATCAATGTGCTCTTTTCGCTTTCCCAGGAATATCCCGATGTTGCTGCATTGTGAGCCCTGCCCGTTAAAGTTTGTGTCAATTCTTATCCTGTTTAGCTTTCCGCCGAAGCATCCCGAAACCCAGTTGATTGAAGCGTTTCTGTCTGCTGTTCCTATAAGATTGGTAAAGCTGCGTACATTATTTGTCCAATTATTTATATGGTAAAAATTTATTTTTGAGTTGGTGTTTGCAAAAACCTCGGTAATGCAGGAATTTAGCTGCTCTCCAGCCGTTTCCCTATTTGAGTACTGCTCGATAAAATCCAGTTGAACATTTGATTCAACTACTATCAGATTATGTAGAATGCTGTTCATCCCTTCCATCTCAAAATTAACCCTTATCGGTTCTGTCAGCTCAATATTTTTAGGAACATACAGAAAAATGCCGTGATTGAAATGCGCTGCTGACAGTGCAACAAATTTGTCTTTGTCTATTTTACAAGATTTAAAAAAATAATTCAGTGCTGCTGGATATTTTTCAAGAGCTGAGTTAATATCAGTCAAAATAACTCCCTGATTTATCAAATTCTCGCTTAACTCGGATGCTGATATTTTTACAGCCGATTCAAACGGCGCAAAATTTTCCAATTTTAATTTTTCAATCTCAGTATATCTCCAGTCTTCTTCCTTTTCCTTCGGCATGGGAACTGAATTAAATATTTCCAGAGCGTCCTCTTTTCTGCTTTTGGCAAAATCACTATCCTTTTGCAGCAATTCCTTCATGGTATTTTTCATAATCAGATTCTCATGTTTAACGGCAGTATTAACCATATAATTTTCCCCCGAAAATCAGCCTACTGATCCTTCCATGTTCATTGCTATCAGCCTGTTCAGCTCAATAGCATATTCCAAAGGCAGCTCTTTCGTGAATGGCTCCATGAATCCTGAAACTACCATTGTCAAAGCCTGGTCCTCGCTTAGGCCGCGGCTCATCAAATAGAACAGCTGCTCCTCGCCGACTTTTCCGACAGTCGCCTCATGCTCGATGTTAACATTCTTTTCATTTATTTCCATGTAAGGGACCGTGTCAGAAGCTGATTTGTCATCCAGAATTAGGGCATCGCAGGTCACATGGGACTTTACGCCGTGGCAGCCTTCTGCAACTTTTAGCAATCCGCGGTAAGTTGTCCTTCCGCCGTCTTTGCTGACTGACTTTGAAACAATTCTGGATGTCGTGTTCGGGGCATAATGCAATATTTTTCCGCCCGCATCCTGATGCTGGCCCTTGCCCGCAAAAGCAACGCTTAAAATTTCAGCTCTTGCCCTTTCGCCAAGCAAATAAATTGACGGGTACTTCATCGTGATTTTGCTCCCTAAATTCCCGTCAACCCAGAAAACTGTTGCGTCTTCGTAGGCGAATGCCCTTTTTGTCACGAGATTGTAAACGTTATTGCTCCAGTTCTGGATTGTCGTGTACTGGATTCTTGAGCCTTTTAATGCAATTAATTCAACAACTGCTGAATGCAATGAGTCTGAGGAATAGATTGGGGCTGTGCAATTATGAACTGCAATTCCATGAGCAACGTAGGATTCATCTTCCGCAACGCTGAAATTGTAAACTTCAACATCACTTACAGTTTCTTTTCTTATTTCTTTAATTGGAACAAATGCGTAATTTTCTGTTATTTGAGCATAAGAAAGCAATTCTTGTTTTAATAATAATTCAGAATTGTTTTCACTTTGATTAATATTTTTACCAACAACATTTGCAAATTTACCTAAATAAGTACCTCCGACATAAACTACAAATGAATTATTTCTTGGAGCTTTTTTATTCCAAACATTTATTGATGCAAAAATATTCAATCTTAACAATAAATCCCTTGTTTGTCCAGCGAGCGATTCCGAAATAGTGTTAATTCTAAACATCCTCTTAAATCCCCATGAATATTCTTTATTAGTGAAGCTTCCATCCCCGCTCCAGTAACCTTTGATAAATTCCGCCTGCTTTTCAGGAGCTTCAAGCATAAGCCATTTTGGAAGTGATTTATTTTTAGCTCCGGAATTAAATTCCTGCTTGAATATTCTGGCTGCAACAGTGCTGCATAACACTAGTGATATTCCGTTTTTGTATTCTTTGTATTCCAATGGAGATTTTCCAAAATATTTTTCAAGCAACTCTGCAACATCATCCAAATATTTTCTTTCATTTTTGTTAAAGGTGAAAGATAAGTAATTTTTTCCCATTACGCTGCCTTCCGCCATGTAATAGCCAACTAACCTAAAGAAATCCTTGTCTGTGCTTATTTTAAATTGGATTGTCTTTGCAGGATGTCTTCCTCTTCCGATTTTTACTGAGAAGAATCTTTCATCTTGGGAAACAACAGTTCTTTCAATTGGAATTGCAACATAATCTAATTTCTCTAAGTCTTTTGACTCAACCCAGTCTAGCTTCCATTCTGTATTTTTATATTCAGCTTTTTGCCTCTTGACTGCAAGAACTGGATGCCCCCCGGTAATCTTTATTTTTTGCCTTGAGTCGCCATAATAATTTATTGTGCAAATCACTCCATCGTGCTTTCTTTTCATTGTCTTGTAAACTTTTTTGTAAGAATGCGTATGTGTGAAAACAACATCTCCTTCTTTCACATCCTCGATTTTCTTCATACCATCAGAAGTTTTTATTGGAGCACCTTTTTCAAAGCACCCCTCGATATAATGCACGCTTGAGCCCGGCTCAGCGATAATTAAAGTCCTTTCAAACTGGCCTGCATTTTTTGCATTTATCCTGAAATATGCCTGCAGAGGCAAATCGACCTTGACGCCGGCCGGAACGTAAACAAAGCTTCCGCCGGACCATACTGCTGAATTCAATGCAGCCAATTTGTTGTCATTATAGGGAATCACAGTTCCAAAATATTTTTTCACGATTTCCGGATACTGCTTTAAGCCGTCGTCCATTCCCAGGAAAATGACTCCTTTGTCTTCCAAGTCTTTTCTTATCTTGTGGTACACAAGCTCGCTTTCGTACTGCGCTCCAACGCCTCCTAAAAATTTCTGCTCGGCTTCCGGAATTCCCAATTTGTTGAAAGTGTCTTTAATGTAAGAAGGAACATCATCCCAGCTTGTTTCTGACTTGTCAGAGGGCTTTACGTAATAATGAATATTTTCAAAATCTATCTGGTTTAAATCTGCCCCCCACTGGGGCATCGGCCTTTTCTTGTATTCCTCAAAAGATTTCAAGCGGAACTTCAACATCCATTCAGGCTCATTTTTCATCCTGGATATTTCTTCAATCAGCTCTTTTGTCAATCCTTTTCCTGACTTGAAAATGTAGTCTTCCTTGTCATGAAAGCCGTACTTGCTGTAATCCTTTTCGAATGTTTGCTCCTGTGCCATTCTATTAATTTTTATTTACTGATTGATTTTTTTTATTTTTCTTACTAGTGATTTATAAAAAATTTAGGAATATGCTTCTTAACTTCTTGTTTTAACTGCCAGCAGCCCTTTATCAAAACACACATTGCAGGCAGACAGCTCTTTTGACTGGGAGCGGTGCAGTTCGCATAAAACCTTTCTGACTTTTGTAAGGCTGCTTATCCTGTACATTTCCCCCATCATCTTTTGCTTGCTGCTCTTGCCTGACAAAACTTTTGCCGCAGACTTCCTTATCTCATCGATAATGTCCTCGCTGAAAACAACTTCCGTTGCCCTTTTTGAGTGCTGGTACTGCGAAACAGCGGCTTCAGTTAAGCCTAGAAGCCTAGCCGCGTCTTTCTGGCTAAGGTTGTGCTCTTTGATGAAAATTTTAGCCAATTCCCTTCTGATAGCCGGCAGAATATACCTGACTTCAATCTCCTGCGGCATAGTTTCCTGCATAATATTGTACAATAAGGAATCTATATATAAAGTTAACGATTGTTAACTTATTTGCAAAGATGATTATGATAAAATAATGGATAGTTGTAGGACTAATTATTTATAACTACTGTATAATAACAAAAAATAGTAAGGTTTATATATAAAGAAAAACTACTATAAAGCATAATGGCAGAAGGGACCGTAGATTCAAAACTAAAGAGCACAACACCCACAATCAAGGAAAGCAGGGTCTTGGATATTCTAAGTACTGGTAATCTAAAAAGGCTTGTACTGCAATTTACACCAGATTCGTTGGAAGATTTAATAAAAGTGATTGGCCATGAGGCAATGAGTCTTGCCAATTATAATCGTTTTGGCATGTTTTCCAATATAGCAATTGAAACCACTTCAATATGTAATAGGCGCTGCGATTATTGTCCAGTTTCTATAAGTGACCTTTATCAAAGCAGGCCGCTTAAGCCAATGGATGATAAGACTTATCATAACGTGATTGACCAGCTTGCGGCTGTAAACTACCAGGGAACTGTGGCTCTGCAGCACTATGGCGAGCCTCTGCTTGATCCA
>Ga0209211_10003543_pt1 | contig 25275 bp, 29 predicted proteins | sample RifGroA2_FD_183992 | JGI IMG/M metagenome (GOLD analysis project Ga0209211, IMG submission 183992) | Groundwater microbial communities from Rifle, Colorado, USA - Groundwater A2 (SPAdes) (version 2) | ecosystem: Environmental > Aquatic > Deep subsurface > Groundwater | place: Rifle, Colorado...
AAAGATCTTATGCGGACTGTTGCCGACACTTTTGATGAGGTATACATAAAACCACTCGCCCACGGCCAGCGCCAGGCTCAAGATTCTAGATATAAGAATTGGCAGAGAGCACTCGTTATTTATTACGAAAAGTTGGGGTTCAAAATCACCTCAAAACCGGACGAACCGATTGTGATGGTGTGGAAGAAAACGAAAGAATCCATATGAAAACAAAGAAACCACACGTCATCATTTTTTCCGGCTACGGTCTCAATACCGAGGATGAGACCAAGGCCGCGTTCGAGCTTGCGGGAGCAACGGCGGATATCATTCATATCAACGACGTCATCGCGAACCCCGCCACTTTGAAAAAAGCGCAGATACTCGTCGTGCCGGGGGGATTCTCGTACGGCGACGACACGGGCGCGGGCAAGGCGTACGGCAATCGAGTGAAACAGCATCTTGGCAGAGAAATCGAGAAATTCCTTGCGCGCGATACGCTCATGATAGGCATTTGCAACGGATTCCAGATAATCACCAACGCGGGGTTTGTGCAGGGGGCCCTCATCGCCAACGACTCCGCGCGCTACTCTTGCCGCTGGGTGGACCTCGAAGTCACGGGAGAGAGTCCGTGGCTCAAAGGGATTACGCGTATGAGCGTGCCCATCGCACACGGGGAAGGGAAATATTACGCGCCGCCGGAAATGCTCGCACAACTCAAACAGGACGGAGCGATAGCGCTCAAATATGTGGAGGGGGAAACAGCAAAGCATTTCAATATGCCCGCCAACCCCAACGGCTCGCTCGAAAATATCGCGGGGGTCACTTCGCACAATGGTCGCGTACTCGGCCTCATGCCGCATCCCGAACGCGCCGTGCGCTTCACCCAGCTTCCGCATTGGACGAATCTGCGCGAAGAGTATGCGCGGAGCGGGAAGCCACTCCCCAAAGAGGGTCCGGGGCTACAGATCTTTAAAAATGCGGTAGAATACTTCGTATGAGCGAATTCAACGAAAAACCGTTTACAGTGTTTAAAGGCAAGACAGCAGAATCAATTAAAGCGGCATATACGGGTGAGCAAAAAGAAGATGCAGAGAAGATTTTAGCTCTGGTCGATTTGCGGAATAACCTGAGGCATTTTCTCGTTCAATCGGGTCAGATGAGTGGTTCTGAAGTGGGGCAGGGAGATAATTTTCGTGAACACGACGAAGAGGACCCCATGGAGATTCTGCAGGAAGTGCAGAAAATGCTCGGTGTTGTGCAGAAAACCACGAAAGAGAATCGTTTTGATCCTACCCCGGAAACGCTCGCAAAGCTGGATAGTATTCTTGAGGACGAAAATATCAGAAACGAGGTTATCCGTATGCTTCTTGATGGGAAAACGTCAAGAGATGTTCGTTGGATGATAGAGAAGAAAACCGATAGAACCGGAGCGTCTGTCGGTCGCGCTATAAGCCACCTCTTTGCCCACAGGAACAGGGCTATCGAATTTATTAAAAAGCACCGCCCGGAGACAACCGATAGTGAACTAGAAAAACTTTATGCAAGACTTTCCTAAAATACTTCTATGACAGATAAACCACTTGTCGGCATACTAATGGGTTCTGATTCGGACCTTCCCGTCATGCAAGACGCTGCCAAGGTCTTGGAGGAATTGGGCATCACTTCGGAAGTGCATACGCTCTCGGCGCACCGGACGCCGGAGGCGGTCGTCGAGTATGTGCGCACGAGCGAGGCGGAAGGGTACAAAGTATTTATCTGCGGCGCCGGAGGCGCCGCGCATTTGGCGGGCGTCGTCGCCGCGCACACCGCACTTCCCGTCATCGGCGTACCTATCATGAATAAAACGACTGCGGGCGTGGACGCGCTCTTCTCGACCGTCCAGATGCCGCCCGGCATCCCCGTCGCCACCGTCGCCATCAACGGCGCGAAAAATGCGGGCATCCTTGCGGCACAAATAATCGGAGCGGGAGATTCAAACGTTTTGCAAAACGTTAGAACGTTTAAGGAAAAGATGGCGAAAGACATCACGGTAAAAGACGCAACGCTTCAGGAGAAGGGATTTAAAAAGTATCTCGAAGATGCGGGACTCATATGAGTAACAGCGCATACGCGAAAGCAGGCGTTGATTACACCAAGATGGAGCCGTTCAAAATGGCCATGGTCGCCGCGGGCCGGAAGACGCTGAAATTTCCGAATAAACGCGGCGTATTCATCAACGAAGACGCCACGCACGCGCACGGCGCGGTGTTCGAGTATCGTGGCAACGAACAGCACATCTGGTGCAAGACGCAGGAGGATTTGGGCAACAAAAATTGGATAGCCGAGTGGATGTACGCGAGGACGGGCAAGAGTTATTACGACGCCATCGCCATAGACACCGCACTTATCGTCGTCAACGACGTCATCGCGCAGGGCGCGCTTCCCGTGGTATTTACCGACCAGCTGGAAGCGAGCGGAAGCGAATGGTACGCGGATGAGAAACGCGCGGGCGATCTTGCCACCGGATTCCTCAAAATTTGCGAAGAGGTCGGCATGGCGATGCCGGCAGGGGAGTCCGCCAGCGTCACTTACCTCGTGAACCCGAAAGCTCCGGTCAAGCAGATTGTCACCTTGAGCGGCTCCGTGACGGGGATTGTCGCACCCGGAAGCCGCCTTGTGACGGGCAGGAAGCTCACGGTCGGCGACGCGATACTCGGAGTGACGTCGTCGGGCCTCCACGCCAACGGCGTCTCGCTCATTATCCAGAAGGCGCTCGAATTGCCGGAACAATTTCTGACGAAACTTTCGAGCGGCGCCTCTATCGGGGAAGAAGCGCTGACGCCGAGCCGTTCCTACGTCGCGCTCATCGAAGCACTCCTGGAAGGGAACGTCGACATCCACGCGCTTTTGCCGGGGACGGGCGACGGTGTGGGCAAAATAGCATTCGACAAACGGCCCTTCACGTACCAGATCCGCAATTGGCCGCAGGTGCCGGAATTATTCCGCTACTATCACGAGGAGCTCGGTGTCGGCATGGAGGATTGCCTCAAGGCGTTTAATTGGGGAGTCGGGTACTATATATTTTTGCCGAAAAGCGAGGTTGACCGCGCGCTCAAAATCGGAGGGGATGCCGGATACGACATCATGCCCCTCGGCTTCGTCGAAGCGGGGGAGCGGAAAGTGGTCTTCGAGCCCGAACGCATCATCCTCTCACCGCCAGGCGAGTGATTGACCGCTTTAGTAAAATGGAGTATACTTGTTTATGATAGAAGTACTGAAGGAAACAGACTTCAAATTTCTCGGGGCAAAAAAGACAGGTAAAGTGCGGGATATTTACATACAGCCCGACCGGCTGATATTGGTGACGACAGACCGCCATTCCTCCTTCGACCGCATCATCGCGCATATCCCGTGGAAGGGGCAGGTCCTGAATCAGATAAGCGCGTGGTGGTTCGAGCAGACCACAGACATCATCCCCAATCATGTCCTCGCCATACCCGACCCGAATGTGACGGTGGGGAAGAAATGCGCAATGGTGCCGGTCGAGGCGGTGATGCGCGGATATCTGACGGGTGTGACCGACACCGCGATATGGACGCGCTATTTGAAAGGGGGGCGGACATTCGGCGGCGTGACATTGCCGGAAGGCATGAAGAAAAACCAAAAGTTGTCGGAGCCCATTTTCGACCCGACGACCAAGGAGGAGGGACACGACCGCACCATCACACCCGAGCAGATGATCGCGGAGGGTTTGATAACGAAGGAATTGTTCGACGAAGTGAGGGAGACGGCAACGAAACTATTTTTGCGCGGGCAGGAGGTAGCCGCACAGCGCGGGCTCATCCTCGTCGATACCAAGTACGAATTTGGTACTGATGAGAAAGGAAACCTTGTACTTATCGACGAGATCCATACTCCCGACTCATCGCGCTACTGGCAGATAGAAGGGTATGACGACGCAATGGCGAAAGGCGAACAGCCCAAGAGTTTCGACAAAGAATTCCTGCGCCTCTGGTTCAAAGAGAACTGCGACCCTTACAAGGACGCGACGCTTCCCAACGCACCACCTGAGCTTGTAGAAGAGCTCTCGCGTCGCTATATTCAGATGTATGAACAGATCACGGGCGAGAAATTCGTCCCCGGCGGGCTACCGATCATCCCGCGCATGGAGAAAAATTTGAAACAATATGCCATTTGAACCACTCACTGCCATCAGCCCGATAGACGGACGCTACCGGGATATTTCCGCGGCGCTGCTCGAACATTTCAGCGAATTCGGGCTCATCCGCAAACGCCTCTTCGTCGAGTGCGAGTACCTCATCGCGCTTGGGGGCGCGGGCGTGGGAATGCGGAAGCTCCGCAACGAGGAGAAAACCATCCTGCAGCAGCTTTCACAGATATCGACCGAGGAAGCGCACATCGTAAAGAAGATAGAAACGGAAGGGTACGAAGGAATACCCGCCACGAATCACGACGTGAAGGCGGTCGAGTACTACCTCAAGATGAAACTCGCGAAGACGTCGCTCGCCGATATTTCCGAATGGACCCACTTCGCGCTCACGTCCGAAGACGTGAACTCTATCGCGCACGCGCTCGCACTGCGCACCGCGCTCCAATCCACTATTCTGCCGGCTCTCGACGAGGTCAGGAGTGCGCTCCTTGCATTGGCGAAAGAACACGCCGCGACACCGATGCTCGCCCGCACGCACGGACAGCCCGCGACGCCCTCGACCTTTGGGAAAGAAATGCGTGTATTCGAAGCGCGCCTCGCGCGGCAGCTGGAGCAGCTCAATGCGCGGAGTGTTCTTGTGAAATTCGGCGGAGCCACGGGCAATTACAACGCACACGTGGTCGCCGCGCCTGACACCGATTGGCGTGCATTTGCCAAGAAATTCATCGAGGGCCTCAATGTCGGGTACGATATCCGGCTGGAATTGAATGAGGTCACGACGCAGATAGAGCCGCACGACACCTACGCGGAAATGTTCGACAACCTGCGCCGCATCAACACCATCCTGCTCGATCTCTCAGAGGATTTGTGGCGCTACATCAGCGACGGATGGGTAGGGCAGAAGGCAAAGGAAGGGGAGGTGGGCTCGTCGGCCATGCCGCACAAGGTCAACCCGATAGATTTCGAGAATGCGGAAGGCAATTTCGGCGTCGCAAACGCGCTTTTCACACATTTCTCGCAAAAGCTTCCTGTCTCGCGATTGCAGCGCGACCTCTCGGATTCGACCGTCGAGCGCGTATTCGGCACCGCATTTGCGCACTCGCTCATCGGCTACCGCTCGCTCTTGCGCGGGCTCGGAAAAATAAACGTCAACAAAGAGGCGATGAGGTCTGACCTCATCGCGCATCCGGAAGTCATCGCCGAGGCGATACAGACGGTCTTGCGCAAAGAGGGAGTGGAGGCACCGTATGAAAAAATAAAAGAACTCACCCGCGGCCGGAAAGTCACGCTCGACGATTTCGCGCAGTTCATCGACGGCCTCTACATCAGCGCCGACGTCAAAAACCGCCTCAAAGCCTTGCGGCCCGAAAATTATATCGGGCTTGCGGCGGAAATCGCCGAGGGAAAAACGTAAGCGCGCCTGCGGTGTTCAAGAATTCGGTCCCTCGTGGCGCTCCCAGTAGTTGAGATGGTCAATGTAAAGTTCCGCAACGGCGAGCAAGTACGGAGCGGTCTTTTCGTCGTCAACGTCCAAGCTGTCCAGTATGCTTTCGAGCTGGCCTCTCATGAATGTTAGCTGCTCGTGTTCAATGTGTCCGAGGCCGCTCTTGAAGCGGTCCAACCTCTCTTCTGAAAAGGAGGCGTATTGTTCGGCGTTGTATTTCCTTAAGCCGTATTTTGCGATGATATCTTGGGCCTTTTTCTCATGTGGGCCGAGGGTTCGTTCTGGAATCTCGACGCCCGTCAGTACAATGCCGCGTTTCGCGCAATAGGCTGAAGCGATTACGTAAAATAACGGCGAGTTTTTCCTTGTAGCGATAGGCGAGACGCCAATCCACGGCGTAAGTTGGGCCGCGTTGACCTCGGGGTTATCGAGTGCGGTCTTCAACTGCTCCGCGTAACTCTCCACAAGATCACGCGTAATCCTACGGTCGGCCCTTAGTTGTTCCAACATCTTGACCGCTTTTGCATCGAAATTGCGGAGTTCTTCTTCTGTTGCGGATATCTCACCTGCGCGCTTCTTCGCTTGTTCCTCACGAGTCGCGAACGGGAGGATAATGCCGCGTTCGCCGTCACCCCCATTGTCGTTTGCCATACCTAATTATATCGGAAAGTCAGTCTCTACGCTTTCCCGAATCGCTTGATGTATTCCGCCGCGGCGGCCTCCATGTCGGCGATCTCTTTACCCGTCAGGTTCGTAGCGTCAGTCGCTTGTCGTTGGTCTTCGATTATTCTTTCCAGTTCTTTTCGTGACTTTCCGAGTGCGACCTTCCGCGCGCTTTCAGCCTCTTCATCGGTGGGTTTCAGGTTGGTATCAAGCTGTACGAACGCCATGAATTTGATGAGACTTCGTGCGCTACTCACAAAATCCTCCACCCGTCTCTTGTTGTCCCGCACACGCTGTTTTTCCCGGGCATCTTTCGCGCGATGGGCATCTGCGATATAGGCTATGTTGTTCGGGATTTTTTCTCCTCCTCCGCCTTCTCCCATGGTCCTATGGTATCACTACTTCAAAACCAACTCGTACTACTCCGCCAATGTACCGTCTTGGGACAATAGCCCGCGTTTTTTCAGATAGAGTTCCGCGATCAGAAACACGGAAGACTCCTTTTTGGTCCAGTGCTTGCTGTCTATACTGAGATATGGCCCGAATTCTTCCGGTTCGAAGCCCGTCATCATCACGGAAATTCCCGCACGCTCTATCTGCAGACGCGAATTGTCTTTGATACTCCTGTGTTCCCTAAGAGACAAGTACGTTGTGCGAGCCTTCTCGTCAAGACCCTTCAGGAGTTCCTGATTATTGTTCCGGACCCTGTCGCTGGGATGCTTGCTCGCTGAACGCAGTTTGAATGGTCTTACGGTATCACCGTCCAAGCCATCTTTTGCCATAATGAAGAGTGTATCACTGCTTCAAGCCCAACCCCGTGCGGATGAGGTACCAATTAATGCCCGAGAGGACCGCTATCATAGCCATGAGGACGGCGAGGGATATCCAGAGCGAGATATCGGCTATTCCGAGGAAGCCGTAGCGGAAGCCGTTGATGAGGTAGAAAACGGGGTTCACGTACGTGAAGCTTTGCGCCCATGCGGGGAGCGAATGCACGGAGTAGAAGACGCCGCCGAGGTACACCAGGGGCGTGAGGACGAATGTCGGGACGATGTTGATGGCATCAAGGGATTTTGCGTACACGCCGTTCACAAGCCCCGCGAGCGAAAAGACGAGCGCCGTGAGAACGGCGAATCCGAAGATGATGAGGACGCTGTGTATCGCGAGATGAAGGCCCGTAAAAAAGGCCGACACGAGGAGAACGATAGCGCCGACGAGTATGCCGCGCACGATGCCTCCGGAGATAAAGCCCATGATGAGGAGCCACGGCGGTGTGGGCGAGACGAGTATCTCGTCGATGCCGCGGAAGAAGAATTTTGATTGAAAGAAGGTGAACGAGGTGTTGGAATAAGCATTGGTCACGATGGCGAGCATGACCAATCCGGGGACGACGAACGACATATAGTCGACGCCCTGCATTTCCCCGATGCGGCTACCGAGTACCGTGCCGAAGATGAGGAAGTAGAGGCAGGAGGTGATGACGCTCGGCAAAAAGGTCTGCACCCAAATACGGAACATGCGCACGATATCCTTGCGGAGCATGGTGTAGAACGAGATCCATTTTTGATACGGAGACATATTATTTTTCGCTCGTGAGCTGGAGGAACACTTCCTCAAGTTTTCCGCCACGGATGCCGCCGGCGTGTGCGGACTCGTCATGGAGCGCGAGGATCTCTTCCATAGTTCCGCCCGCGACGATCTGTCCTTTGTTGATGATGGCGACATGCTTGGCGAGCTGTTCGGCTTCTTCGAGATAGTGGGTGGTAAGCAGGATGGTAAGTCCGCTTTTGCTCAATCCCGTGAGGTAATCCCACATGCCGCGGCGCAGCTCCACGTCCACACCCGCGGTCGGCTCGTCGAGAATGAGAAATTTTGGTTCATTCACGAGCGCCCGCGCGATCATGAGGCGCCGCTTCATGCCGCCCGAGAGCGTCATCGCATTTTGGTCCATCTTTTCGCCGAGCCCCAAGTCGGTGAGGAGTTTCGTGGCACGGGGGATGGCTATTGAGCGGGGGATACCGTAGTAGCCCGCCTGGTTGACGACGATGTTGAGGGTTTTCTCGAAGGGATTGAAATTGACCTCCTGCCCGACCAATCCGATCTGCATTTTGGCAAGCTCGGTTTCCGTATCAATATTGTGACCGAAGACGGAAACGCTCCCGCTCGTCTTGTTCACAAGCCCCGTCGTAATCCCGATGATGGTCGTCTTGCCCGCGCCGTTCGGCCCCAAGAGCGCGAAAAAATCCCCTTGCGGTATTTCGAGCGATACGCCTTTGAGGGCGACAGTGCCCGTGGCGTAGGTCTTCTTGAGGTCCGTGATTTTTAGTGCGGGGGGCATGTTATTTTGCAAGAAGTTCGGATAGATATGCGAACGTTTCTTTGTAATCTTTTACCGCCTTGGTAGGGATAACACCGATGACCGTCTCGTCGTTGCCGCCCGGAAAGAGAGCGTCGCCGACGTAGACCGCATCCTCATCCCGCCATCCCATGTGCTCCATGAAGGCGCGTACATTAAACCCCTTGTTCTTGCCTTTTTCCATGAAGTCGAGGACCGTCGTCCCGCCGATGCGTACCTCGATATTCTGCGCCCCCAATTCCGCGACGTCGTCGCGCATTTGGTCGAGTATCTTTTTGCGCCGCGAGCCGTCGGGGTCGAACGCTTCCTTCTTCCGGATATCTTCATGGTGACCGATGAGGCTGAACGCGACCTCGCAACCGCGGTCTTCGATAATGTCATCGGGGTCTTTCACCGGAAAAGGAAAACGCTCGCGAACCTTCTCGATGAAGGCGTGCGTCGCCGCGACTTGTTCGACTGATAGCTTGCGCTCCCACAAGATGCGCCCCGTGGGGTCTTCGGCGTGATTGCCGTTCTGCGAGAGGATGTAGTAGCGTCCGATGAGTTCCGGCCCCAAGTGCCGGTGGATGGAACCTTCGTCGTGCCCCGAGACGACGACGACGACGGCCCGCTCCGTGAGCCGGACCAATATTTTCATGTGTGCCTGCTCGATGTGGGATTTGCTGCGCGTCAGCGTGTTGTCCAAGTCAAAAAAAAAGTGTTTCGGCATACGGTCACAGATCTTTCAGCGGCAAGCCGCCGATGTAGTCGTCCTTGCCGACATCCACGCCATTTTTGCGCAGGATGGAATAGGCGGTCACGAGGTGGAAATAAAAATTCGGCATCAGGTACTCGGTCGCATAGTCGAATGCCGTGAGGTATTTGTCTTTCCAGTAGGGAAGCGTGACGCGGGTGTCTTCTTTGCCGACGAGTTGTTCCGGCTTGATGGTCTTCAAGAAATCGGCGGTCTTCGCGAGACGCTCTTTGAGTTGGAAAAAAGTTTTCTCCGTATCTTCCATGGCAGGAGCTTCGATTCCTGCGATGCGCGCGACGCCGTTCTTCGCGTTGTCGGAGACGCGCTGTATTTGCATGAGAAGCGAGAATTGGTCGAAAATGAGGTGGTCGTTCAAGAGTGCGGCCTCAAAATAGGAGGCGGGACGGCGCTCGGTCGCCTTGCTTGCCGCGTGCGCGGCGGCTTTGTCGAGTATCTTCGAAAGCGCCCCGAGCGCTTTCATCATCGACGGGACGACGGTCGTGTAGAGGTTTGTTTCGGACATACTACTTCGACGCGCGTTCCCAATAATCCGCCGAAGCAGAGACGTAATCGGCGACACGACGCTCTGCGGCGGCGGCGAACTGCAACGTGAGCGCTTCGCACTCATCTCTCGGCTCTCCGTTCTTTATGAATGTTTCGAGCGCATCGATCTGCGCAGGGTTTGAGAGCGTTAGTCGCCGTCCTTTCGCCGCCGCACGCAAGAGCGTCGGACCGCCAATATCCATTTTATCAAGTACGTCGTGTGGTGTTGATGAAGTATCGGCTATCGTCTTTTCGAGCGGATAGAGCGTCACATAGACGAGGTCGATGCGCGGCACGCCGAGCTTCTCTAATTCCGCCGCATCCGCATCGGTCGAGAGAAGCCCCGCGAAAAGTTCTCGCGAGAGCGTGACCACGCGATGGCCCAATATCGGCGCGCCCACTATTTCCGCCACATCGCGGCATTCGATGCCGTTTTCGTTCAAGTATTTGGCCGTCCCCGCCGAGCCCAAGAGTGTCCAGCCGCTCTCTATCAAAAGCTGGCCCAACCGCACCAGCGCCGCGTCCTTCTCATAACTGGCCAGTAGAGCCGTTTTCATGAGGGAATTGTAGCAAAAATTACGGATTTCCCCAAAATAGAGATTTGTCCCCACACGGGCCGCACTTCCGATGGTACAATCTTTTGCATGGATATCACGCAAGGTCGCAATCTGCAGCTTGCGATAGGCGGGGTGCTTGTGCTTCTCATTGCCGGTGCTGTGTATTTCTTCTACACGCCGCAACAACAGAACAATGCTGTACCGGCGGCAGAACCCGTTTCCGCCGCTACCACCACCGACACTACGGTTGACGTCTCGGCCGAGGTCGGGGGAGCCGTAGCGACCCCTGCGGACAAGCTACCCGGGACGAATCCGTTTTCGGGGTACAAGAATCCGTTTGAATAACATGACACACGAAGCAAGGCTCACGGGGGTACGTATCTGCGGCGCGACGGTGCTCGGCATGCTCTTCGTCCTCTCGGCGGCGCTCGTAAGCGCGCAGGAATCCACGGTCACATTCCCCGTGCCCGAACTTGGCAATTGCACGAGCAAGAGTAAGTGTCGTGCATACTGCGACGACCTCACGCATGTCAAAGTCTGCGTCGCCTTCGCCGAGAGCCACGGGCTCATAAGCGCCGAGGAGGCGCGGCAGGCGCGCGAATTCGAGCGGCTCGGCGGCAAAGGCCCGGGCGGCTGTACTTCCAAAGATTCGTGCGAATCCTACTGCGAGAACCCGGAGCATATGCGTCAGTGCCTCGATTTTGCCAAGCAATCCGGCATGATGAGCGGCGAAAAATTGCAAGAGGCGGAAAAGGTAGCCGCGTACATCGAAGAGGGCGGCGCGATGCCGGGCGGTTGCCGCGGGGAAAAAAAGTGCCGCGCGTACTGTGAAGACAGCGCGCACGCGGAAGAATGCGTCGCCTTTGCAACCAAAGCCGGTTTCATGTCGGAAAAGGAGGCCGGGATGTTCAAAAAAACGGGCGGCAAGGGTCCGGGCGACTGTCGAGGCAGAGCGTGCGAAGCTTACTGCCAAGATGAGTCGCACCGCGAGGCGTGCATCGCCTTTGCGATTGAGAATGACCTGATGTCGGAAGAAGACAAGCAGAATATGGAGCAGGGCAGAGAGCGGGCGAAGCAGGCGCTCGAAAAGGCGCCGCCGAAAGTGCTCGAGTGCATCGAAGCCCGCATCGGGAGCGAGCGGCTGAAAGCGATACGGGACGGGAGCGGATTCGTCGACCAGAAGCTCGGCGAAATATTGCCCGCGTGCTTCAAAGAAGTGATGGGCGATGGGCCGCAGAGCGGGCCGTTCGGCCCCGGCTCGGCGGCGACGGAGTGCATGCGCAAAGTGTTCGGCGAGGATTTCGAAGACAAGATACGAAAAGGCGAAGTGGATCCGGGAGCTCACGACAAAGAAATCCGCGAGTGCATGATACAGCAGAGAGGCGAAGGGTTCCTCAACGATACGGGGCAGTGGGAGCGGCCGCAGGAGGGAGAAGCGCCGCAGGAAGGTAAGCGAGGCCGCCCACCAGAGGGCATGCCGCTTGGTCCGCGCGAGGACGAAAGTCGCGACGATATCGAAGCGCAGATGCGCGCGCGATACGGAAAAGAGTTCGACTCACAGCGTAAGGAGAGGGAAGAGAAGATGCGCGCGGAGATAAAATCACAAATGCGTTCGGGCAATTTCGACAGGAGCAAACTCCCGCCGGATTTCCGGCCGGAAGGCGCATTTCCTCCGCCCGAGGCCTACAACCGTCCGCCCGATGGTTCCATGCCGCCCCCCGGCACCATGCCTCCGCCCGGAGATTTCCAACGTCCGACGGAAGGCATGCGGCCGCCACCCGAGGGTGCCGCTCCGCCGCCGTCAGAGTTTGCGCCTCCTCCCACAGAGCCCGCGCCCACAACTTCACGCGAGCCTGTGAGTATGGGCAACCAGTTCGTCGCAAGCGTCATGACTATCTTCCAAAATCTCCTCGGTGGCCGCTAATCACGAACCCGCTCCCGCCCGCATTTTTCCTCAAGCGGCCAACGCCATATCTTTCTCATAGCCCGCCAACAGCGCGGTTTTCGTGCGCGGATTGCAGCAAAAATTACGAGTTGCCCCAAAATGATATGGGAAGGACGCGTTTAGATGTAAATGCTAGGAATCTTGCAGAAACTACCTAGAAGCGTACAGTTTATGAAACTCTAATTTTCTCTATGACCTCTAATGATCCAACAGAGATTCCGAGGCACGTAGCAAGAAAATTCGCTCATTTAGCGGTTGTTGCGAACGACCCAAACGCGCTTCACAACTCTATCGATTTTCTCGTCCAAGAAGTCCTTTTAGAAAAAGGTGGCGGTAACGCGAGCGTGGTCAGAAGAAACCTTGAGGAGTATTTTCATTTGAAATTCGAAGAAGAAGAAATCTCAGAATCTTTACAGCGTTCCAGAGAGGCTGGGAAAGTCCTTGAAAATAGAGAAATTTTCACTTTGGATTCTGCCCAAGAGGGATATTTAAAAAAACTGAACTCGGACACGCGCGCTGTTGAAAGAAAAATATACCAAAATTGGGCTGCGGACATATCTCAAAAGTATCCCGAATTGACAGAGCTAGAAGAAGGCGCGCTGGTGGACGATTTGAAGGTTTATCTATATAAACTTTTTTTGCACAACGGAGCAGAATGCATGGCTCTCGTGAACCCCACTTTCGACGGTCAGGTAGTTGATAGGTCTTCGGCGGAACTGTTGCGATTACTGCCACCCCGCACGCCTAAGATTAGTCATATCAGACGGATTGAATTCCCCAGGTTCTTAGGAGATGCTGATGCGGAAAGACGACGCTACTTTGCGACGCTTCTGGACGGGACTTTTGTGTATCAGATTATCCAGACTGATCCTGAGACCCTCAGAGTCATTAAAGAGAATTTCAAAAGTTATGTTCTTTACCTAGACACTAATATACTTTTTTCAGTTCTGGGTCTAAGGGACCTACGGCACGCAACTACCATAGGGAGAGGTCTCGATTTGGCGAAAAGTTTCGGAATGAAATTCGTGGTTTCGACGAAGACCGTCGAAGAGCTTCAATTTTCCTTGCTGTCTCAGACGGAGTCACTAATGAAAAGTGCCCCTGTTAGAAGAGATTTGGCAGAAATCGGCGCAGACATGTCAGAGGAGGATAGTCTTACGACAGCATACTGGCGAGCGTTCGCAAAGACTGGGATAACCAAAGAAGATTTTCTTGAACGCCTCCGTCACTCTTCCGACCTTTTAAAAGCAAAAGATATTGCCGTAGTAGATGATCATTTTATCCCATCTAAAAAAACCCTAAGAGCAGAAAAAGATTTACTGAATAAATCTATTTTAACTAAGAAACCTGAGAACGTTGCGGAGCATGATGCATATCATAGTTTATTGATAAATCACTTGCGGGAACGTGCCATCAAAACCAACACGTCCAAGCGTTTTTGGTTTTTATCATGGGATTTTCAATTGGCTCGCTATGCGAACAGGGTTCGTAAGATCGGTGAAGCAGGCTTTGTTTATTTACCACATCAGCTTGTTCAAATGCTCAGAATATATACTGAGCGAACTGCCGATTACGACGAAACCTTCCTTGAGTTGTTCACGCGGCCACAGATTAAATCTGCTCAGAACGTCATTCCAAACGATTTTGCTGAGAAGATTCTTACAAAAATCTCCAGTTTTGCAGACCTGCCAGAGGAGCTTGCTGTAAAAATCATGCTCGACTCGGGTTTCATTGCTCGGATTGAGAACAAGGAAGATTCTGAGATAAATAGCGAGATTAGTAAAGAAATTGAGCTCCGTGTAAACAAACAGCTGAGTGATTTGGGGGCGCGCGTACGCGACTTAGAAATTCGAAACGCCCAATCGTCTAAGGAAAAGGAAGAAATTCAGGCCACTGCTTCTACAACAATCGGCGCGAAAAGTAGAGAGTCAGAACTCTTGCGAACTGCTCTCCTTGTAGTATCGGTATTATTCTTTTTGTTAATCGCCAGTCTCTTTTATGACAAGTTGTGGAATCATCTCTCGTTGATACCACGGTTAATTGCCTTAGCAATATTTATTGTAGGGATATTGGGCATTTGCAGTTTAAAGTGGAATGTCGGGGTGACCTTAGGACACTTAAGCGCAATTGCCGGTATTGGAACCGTGGGATTTGGAATTGCATATTTTAATCTCCCGAAACCAGAAGAGGCGATTGTGGATACTTCCAAACAAGAAATAGTAGCTACATCCAGCACTCCTGAGATTCAACTTGGTACAAGTACGGATGGAGACCTTGGTCGAGAATAACTTCCTGTCCTGCAAGAATGCATCTTGGACGGGCGATTCTTGCATGTGGTAGCATTGGGCGCATATGAACAAGGCTTTTCTCTACATTATTGTCGGACTCGCGATTATCCTTGGCGGGTGGTATTGGTATGCGGGGCAGGGGGGTGGTGCGGCCGCACCGAAGGTCGAACTCAACGCGGACGTCTATCCGCTCTATTCGGGTGCCACGTGGGGAGATTCACACGGTAAGACGACCGATGACGGACCGGGGTACGAAGTAGTGTCGGAGCCGTTTACCGACGTGACCAACATCGCCGCGGTATCTACGCCGTTTACGAAATATTACGAAGAAAAGCTCACGGCGGCGGGTTGGGTGCGCGATATGAGCCGCGAAGCGGGCGGGCCGGGGGCGGAGGTATCGGTGTATACCAAGGGCGAACAATTCATCGTCGTCATGTTCCAGTCATTGTTCAAAGTGAAACACGCGGACGCGCCATCGGAATGCCCGTGCGACGTAACGTTCTCGCTCATGAGCGGCACGCAATAGCCTATTTCCCCGATTCTCTAATTCGCGCGAATAGGCGAATAGCGGTATCATGTGGGTATGACAACAAAAGAACTTGAACGCATCTTCAAAGTTTTCGGGAACAGGCGCCGCATTGCGATCGTCGTGTATCTTCGCAAAAGGAAAGAGGCCACGGTAGGTGATGTAGCGGAGCACATAAATTTGTCGTTCAAAGCGACCTCGAAGCACCTCATCATCCTTGCGAATGCCGGGGTTGTCGAAAGCGAGCAGAGGAGCTTGCAAATGTTTTACACGATATCGAAGGATCTCTCGCCGACTGTCCGCACCATCCTCACCATTCTTTCTATTCTCTAATTCGCGCGAATAGGCGAATAAGGGTGTTTCCAACCTAGCGACCCCGCACTTCCCGCAGGTGCTTTCGTTTTTATTTCGACAAAGAATCTTTTTTGAGCAGGGAAATCGCTTCTTGCACCGTGGTCATGAACTGGGCGGGGAAGATGATGGTGGAATTCTTCTCGACCGATATCTCGGCCATGGTCTGGAGCGTGCGAAGCTGAAGGGCGACGGGGTGCGCGGTGATGATATCGGCCGCTTCGCCGAGCTTTACCGCCGCTTGGAATTCTCCCTCGGCGGCCACTATTTTCGCGCGACGTTCGCGTTCCGCTTCGGCCTCTTTGGCCATGGCGCGCTGCATATTGTCCGGTAGTGCGATGTCTTTTATCTCTACGGCGGTCACCTGCGCACCCCACGGCTCCGTGTGCGCATCTATGACCGTTTTTATCTGCTCGTTTATTTTGCTCGTCTGTGCCAGAAGCTGGTCCAAGCTGAATTGTCCGACGACGTTGCGTACTGTCGTTTGGGATATCTGATTGGTCGCATCGTAGACGTTCTCAATGGCGATGACGGCCTTTTCCGGATCTGTCACACGATAGTAGGCGACGGCGGCGATGTCTATCGAGACGTTGTCTTTGGTGATTATTTTTTGCGAAGCTATCTGCATCGTGACGGTGCGCATGGACACACGCTCCATCGTCTGGAAGGGAAAGAATATGAAGGTGAGCCCCGGCTGCCGCACACCCGTGAATTTGCCGAGGAGGAACACGACCCCGCGCTCGTATTGCCGCAAAATGCGGATGGAGCTGAAGAGATACACGACGATGACTCCGACTATTCCCCATGTCATAACGTACACTATTGCACGCCGATATACACACGTCCAGCCGTGGTATTCTGTGGCTACGGATATGCGCGACGGGAAAAAGGTGGGCATTACGGCGGGAGCGTTCGACCTCTGCCATGCGGGGCACATTCTCGTATTCAAGGAGTGCAGATTGGTGTGCGACTACCTCATCGTGGCGCTCCAATCGGACCCCTCGATAGACCGGCCGGAGAAGAACAAGCCGGTCATGTCGCTCGAAGAGCGCGAAATAATCCTCGGGGCGATAAAGTACATCGACGAGGTGGTGGTCTACGATACCGAAGCGCAGCTCTATGAGCTTCTGAAAAAGAACGACCTCGGCATCGACATCCGCATCATCGGCGATGATTGGAAAGGGAAGCCCTACACCGGCCACGACCTCCCCATCCCCGTGCATTTCAATTCACGCGCGCACCATTTCTCGACCAGCGAATTGCGCCGACGGGTCTACGAAGTCGAATTGGTGAAAGCGAATAATCAGGCGAGTGGATAACCAAATAGCGCATTTTCACGGAACATTCATACTGTATGCGTATATCTCAAGGTCGAATTAGCAGCGGAGTAAATCTTCTGTTTCGATACCTATGAAATCACTCCACACGGTAACGTTCATACTCGTCATCGTCGGAGCCGTCAACTGGGGCCTCGTCGGTCTCGGTAACCTCCTCAGTAGCGGCGGCTGGAACGTCGTTGACATGATCTTGGGGTCATGGCCGGTCGTCGAGAATCTTGTGTACGTACTCGTCGGCCTCTCGGCCGTCTACGAGGTCGCAAAACACAAGTGGTACTGCAAAGAGTGCGCTTCGGGCGGGGTGGTATAAACACGTCGTCTTTCGGGAACAAAACCCACAAGTCTGACTTGTGAGTTTTGTCATTGTGCGAGGGTACCTGCCAAATATAGCGGGTCGAGGAAGAGCCGCAGTATAGGGGGCTGTGCGTCGCGCCCGCGCGTGCTCGCGCGGGCATGACCCGCCTCATATCGGCAGTAGCCGACATTCGGCCCCTGCGGGCGCCCTCTTCGGGCGGGGTCATCCACACGGGGGGCTTTGCACTCCGTATATATGACGTAGGATTGGGGTAATGCTCAACGTACCCGGACTTGTGCTTGGGGTGTTGCTCGCTTCCGGCACTATGCTTGGCGGATGGTATGTCGCTTTCGATGCGGGAATGGTGCGCAGCAATCCCGCTTCCGCACTCGCGAGCGTGGGAGGTGCATTCGCGTATTACGACGACGAGGAGGAAGACATCGACGTCGATTTTGAAGAGTATTCTGTACAGGACCCAAATGGCAATTCGTCGTGGCCGTCGGAATACGAGGGGGCGGATGGTACCGGCGATGAGTCTTGGCAGTGGCAGGAGGAGGACTCTGCGCAGGGTCCTGATGGCACCGACGACGGCTCGTGGTGGTGGGAGGATGACGACGGAGACGTTGAGCTTTCGTATGATGATGAAGGCTACATTGATGAGCCGTACTACTATGATGACGATACCGATATCTACTACGACGATGACGAAGAATACGAAGTTGTTGACGAGTGGGGGTATGAATACGACACTCGGAATCAGAAGGCGGCCCAGCAAGCCAGCCAGCCGTGGTACGTGAAAGCGTTCCCCGGAATCGGCAGTATGCTCCAGCAAATATTGCCGTGGCAACAGGCCCCCGTGCCGCGGCCATCGCAACCTGCCCCGCAAAGGCCCACGCATCCCCAACCCTCATGCTGGATCTCGGCGCAACCGACGCTCGTCGCTTCGCGCGGTTCGTCCGTCCTGAGCTGGTCGTCTTTCAATACCTCACGCGCCTCGCTCACCGGTTTCGGCGACATGCCGGTCGCGGGCTCGCGCACCGTCCCGAATATCACGAGCACCCGTACGTTCACACTCTCCGTTGCAGGGCAGGGGGGGAACGGTAGCTGTTACACGCGCGTCACCGTACAGCCGCCGGTCTCGAGCGCGCCCTCGTGCATCATCTCCGTCAATCCCGGCGTTATCAGTCGCGGAGAGTCCGCCAATCTCGCATGGGGTTCACAGAATGCCGGCTCGGCAAGCCTCTCCGGCACGGGCCCCGTCCCGACACAGGGAGGTATTTCGGTAAGCCCGACACAAACGACCACGTACACGCTCGCCGTCGGGGGTTCTTCCGGACAATCCAACTCGTGCAGTGTGCGCCTCACCGTCCAGTAGAGCAGTCTCCAACCTCTTCGGAGGGTAAGGGAGCGGTACCCTGCCCCTCCGGGGATTTTTTTGTGTTTTCCACAGTTGTTGTGGACTTTTTATAGTAATTATGTATATTTTTAATATAATTACTTATTAAATTAATATAATTTAGTCATGGATACCAAAGCGGGACTGAGGGATTTTCTGGAGATCCCCTACGAAAAGCTGGAGGAAATGAACCTCAAGGCCAAAGACCGCGCCGAGAGCGCGAGTGCCCCGGCGCTTGAGAAGGAATACACGGCATTTCTCAAGAAAGAGAAACGCATCAAGGCGGTGACGCTCTGCTTCACTGATATCGAGGGCCGGATGCACATGCTCGACTACGACAAAAAATTCCTGCTCGACTCGCTTTCCAACCTGACCTTCGACGGCTCAAGCATCCGCGGCTTCACGCCGCAACACGAATCGGACCTCAGGCTCGAAATTGATTGGTCGAGCATCCGGTACATGCCGTCCGACGTCTTCGGCCCCGGCAAGGTCATTTTCTTCGCGACGGTCCTGAACAGGGACCGCACGCCGTACATTTCGGATTTCCGCGGACGGCTCAAGGCGTACACGGCCGAGCTCAAGAAAAAAGAGGGCCTCTCGGCGTACGCCGCGCCGGAGATAGAGGGCTTCGTCGTGGACGGGGAGAATGCGGAGCAGATGTACCGCGAACGCGGCGGGTTCAAGCTCATCTCCAGCGGCGGCTACTTCCACTCGCTCCCGATGGACCCGCTCCGCGTCTTTATCGACCGCGCGGCGGAGGCCCAGCGCGCGATGGGCTTCAAGAACGAGAAAGACCATCCTGAAGTCGCTCCCTCGCAATTCGAGATGAACTTTTCCTACGCCGAGGTCGTGCGCGCCGCCGACAACGTCCAGCTCTACAAGCTCATCTGCCGCCAAGTGGCACGCAACATGGGATTGACCGCGACCTTCCTTCCGAAGCCCTTTACGGGCATCAACGGCTCCGGCATGCACACCAACTTCTCGCTCGGCAAAAACGGCAAGAACATCTTCCACGACCCGAAGGGGGCGGACGGCCTCTCGAAAATAGCGTGGGATTTCATCCTGCGGCTTCTCAATCACGCGCCGGAGATATGCCTCATTCTCAATTCCTCGGTCAACAGTTACCGGCGGCTCGACCCGCATTTCGAAGCGCCCAATCAGATAAAAGTCTCGGCCATCGACCGCGGCTCGATGATACGGATACCGGTCGGCAATGAGAAAACGGCGCGCATCGAATTGCGGAGCGTCGCCCCCGATGCGAATCCCTACCTCGTCCTCTTCACGATGCTGAAGACGGGCATGGAGGGGAAGAAACTGGAGAAAGACGAAAGCAAGCGCGACCGCCTGCGGTACCTTCCCGACAACATCTACGACGCCATCGCGCTCGCCAAGGCGAGTAAATTCCTTGCCGACGCGCTCGGGGAGGAAAGCAAGGAGAAATTCATCAAATTCAAGCAGGCGTCCGCCGACCGCTCGCCGAAAGCACTCGGCGGCATCATCAAAGCTTCGGAGGTCCTGCATCACCACGAGGTAACCAACCAGCTTCTATGGAGCAACTTCTAAAGGCGGGCAACGGGATGGTGAAGCACGCACTCTGGGTCCTCGCGCTCGGCGCACTTATCGGCTACGCATCGGTCTACTTTGCGGGGGCCTCCGCCGGGACATTCGACGCGGCTTCCATAAACACGGGCGACACCGCATGGGTGCTCATCGCGGCGGCGCTCGTGATGCTCATGACGCCGGCGGTCGGTTTCTTCTACGGCGGCATGGTCTCCGCCAAAAATGTGGTCAGCGTACTCAAACAATCGCTCATCATTCTCGCGCTCGTATCCATACAGTGGGTGGTCCTCGGCTACAGCCTCGTTTTCGGCACCGACGTAGGCGGCGTTATCGGTAACCTGAATTTCTTCGGGTTGCGCGGGGTCGGGTTTGCACCCGACGCGAATTATGCGGGGACGATACCCGCGCTCGTGTTCATGATATTCCAAGGCATGTTCGCCATCATCACGCCCGCGCTCATCATCGGAGCGTTCGTCGAGCGCATCAGATTCTCGACGCTCGTCATATTCACGCTTCTGTGGACGACGCTCGTCTATGACCCCGTCGCGCACTCCGTGTGGGGAGTGGGCGGGTGGCTTCGCGATCTGGGCGCACTGGATTTCGCGGGCGGCACCGTCGTGCACATGACCGCCGGGTTCTCGGCGCTTGCGGCCGCGATGATCGTGGGCCGCCGCCGGACGCTCGGACACATCGGCAGCCACGCCAACAACATCCCGTTCGTCATTCTCGGCGCGGTACTCCTGTGGTTCGGATGGTTCGGATTCAACGCGGGCTCGGCGCTCGCCTCCGGCGCGCTCGCCGCGAGCGCTTTCATCGTGACGAATACCGCCGCCGCCGCCGCGGCGCTCACCTGGACCTTCCTCTCGTGGGCGGAGAACAAGAAGCCCTCGGCAATGGCCGCCGCAACGGGGGCGGTCTGCGGCCTTGTCGCCATCACTCCCGCATCAGGTTTCGTCGGCCCCGTTGCCAGTATCGCCATCGGTATCATCGCGGGCGTCATCACCTACGCGGCAGTCTATATCCGCACGCATAAGATAGGTGTCGACGATACGCTCGACGTCTGGGCGGCACACGGCGTGGGGGGTCTCACGGGCGCCATCCTCACGGGTATCTTCGCGGAGAAGGTCATCAACGCGGCGGGAAACAACGGGCTTCTCTTCGGGAATCCGGGTCAGCTCTGGATACAGATCGTCGCGGTCGCCGCGACCGCGGCCTACGCATTCTTCGCGACGTGGCTCATCCTCAAGGTCGTTTCGTTCTTCTCTCCGCTCCGTGTCTCTGCGGCGGACGAGGAGGAGGGTCTCGACATGGCGGTACACGGCGAAGCCGGGTATCGCCTCTAGAATTGTCAGGGGAAAAGCTATACCCAGGGGCGCTATACAGACTCCTGCGGTGGGGTATACTTGGTCGGTCGACTTAACATCACAGTAATTACATTATCTGATCTATGGTTAGAACAGCGAATCCGGCCCTCATGAAGCCGATGAACCTTTCGCCCGAGCTTGAAGCGGTCACCGGCAAGGGCCCGATGCCACGGGGACAGGTCGTCAAGAAATTGTGGGAGTACATCAAGGCTAACAACCTCCAGAATCCAGCCAACAAGCGGAATATTCTGGCGGACGAAAAATTGAAGGTGATATTCGGCGGCAAGGGCGAGGTCACGATGTTCGAGATGACGAAACTCGTCTCGGCGCACCTTTCCTAAAGCAGACACGGCATATCTATCAAAAAACCCGCCACTGGCGGGTTTTTTGATGGTGAACGACGGGGCGCCGCACGGCCTAAATAGTGAAATACTTGGCGTAGCTGCCGACGAGGGGCAGTTCCTTCTGATTGCCCTGCACGACGTTCACGATGCCGATGATGGCGAGGACCAAGGTCGCGAGATTCACGAGATTGAGCAACATCCACAATTGCCACATCATCATACCGAGGACCCACGCGGCGAGCTCGATGACGACCAAGACAAGCCCCTGTTTGATATGGAACTTCACGAACGGGTCGTCCTTCGCGACGAGGTATGGGATAATGATGAGTATACTGATGTAGCTCAATATCCCCATGAGAAGATTCTTTTCGGCTCCGGCTTGCGGCTTCGCGGCCTGCGGGGGAGTCGCCGGAGCGCCGCTCTGAGGTTGTTCGTCCATAGTAGATTGTAATACGCGTTAGATTGCTAATGAGACCTCCCTCACTGTAGCACCTGATTTGGGACCCCGCCCCGTTTTCCCCAGTATCGGGGATTTTCGCCGGGCCTACGCTCTGGGGTATACTCCGCATATGGCTCACGGACGGCGCGCCCGGAAGGTGAAACGAGGCGACCGTCTCGTGATGCACATGGAAGAGGCAGGCATCAATGATGTCGCGCTCGTCGGCGGGAAGAACGCTTCCCTCGGCGAAATGTTGCAGGAACTCTCCTCGAAGGGCATCCGCGTGCCGTCGGGTTTCATCGTCACCGCCGCAAGTTATCGGCTCTTTATCCGCGAGGCGGGGCTGGAGGATTTTATCAGGCGCTCGCTCGGCGGGCTCGAAGACGGGGACCTCCGGAGCCTTGAGAGCGTGAGCGCGGAAGTGCGCGCCCGCATCAAGAGCGCGCCGATGCCCGCGCAGTTGGAAGCGGAGATAATCCGCGGATACCGCGCGATGGAAAAGAAATACGGCAGGCACATCGATGTCGCCATCCGCTCCTCCGCAACCGCCGAGGACCTGCCCGACGCGAGCTTCGCCGGAGAGCACGACACCTACCTCGGCGTGCGGGGCGACAAAGACGTCCTGCGCTCCATCAAGTCGTGCTTCGCCTCGCTCTTCACCGCGCGCGCGATAAACTACCGGCTCGACAAGCACTTCGATCATTTTTCCGTCGCGCTCTCGGTCGCGGTACAGCGCATGGTCGCGACGCATACGGGCGCCTCCGGCGTGATGTTCACCATCGACACGGAGACGGGCTTTCAGGATATCGTCATGGTGAACGGCGCGTGGGGCTTGGGCGAGACGGTCGTGCAGGGGCGTGTCGTACCGGATGAGTTCCTTGTCGCCAAAAAAATGCTCGGCACCGCGCGCAACCCCGTCATTTCCAAGCGCCTCGGCGGCAAGCACGAGAAAATGGTGTACGCGCGCAAAGGCAGCCTCGGTCCGACCGAGATCGTGAAGACGACCAATGCGGAGCGCGACAGTTTCGTATTGAACGACAGGCAGGTGCTTCAGCTCGCGAAGTGGGCCAAGACCATCGAAGACCACTACACGAAAAAGCGCGGGGTGCTCTCGCCGATGGACATCGAGTGGGGGCTCGACGGCAAGACCAATGAGCTTTTCATACTGCAGGCGCGACCGGAGACCGTGCAGGTCGCCAAAGACCGGAGCAAGATAAAGCAGTACATCAGACTGGAGAGCGGCCACGTGTTGGCCAAGGGCCTTTCGGTGGGCAACAAAATAGTGAGCGGAGTCGCGCGTGTCATCGAGAGCGTCGCGGATATGGAATTGCTGCAGCCGGGAGAAATACTCATTACCGAAATGACCGACCCCGACTGGGAGCCCATCATGAAAAAGGCGGGCGCCATCGTGACCGACAAGGGCGGACGCACATCGCACGCGGCGATAGTCTCCCGTGAACTGGGGCTTACCGCGATAGTCGGCGCGGAGACCGTGACCAAGCACATACAGACCGGACAGGTCGTCACCATCGACACCACCTCCGCCGAAGGCTACGTCTACAGGGGAGCGCTCAAATTTGAAGTGCGCGAGCACACCATCGCCAAGATACCAAAGGTTAAGACGAAAATGACGATGAACCTCGCGACGCCCGACACCGCATTTGAAAAGTCATTCCTCCCGAACAGCGGGGTCGGACTCGCGCGCGAGGAATTCATCATCGCCGCGTCGGTGGGCGTGCACCCGCTTGCGCTTTTGCACTACGACGAGCTCGATGAGGGGCTGAAGCGCAAGGTAGACGAAAAGACGCGCGGCTGGGCCGACCGCGAGGCGTACTATGTCGACAATCTTGCGTTCGGTATCGCTAAAATTGCGACCGCGTTTTATCCGAAACAGGTCATCGTGCGTTTCTCCGATTTTAAATCCAACGAGTACCGCTCGCTCTTGGGCGGCGAGCTCTACGAGCCGCATGAGGAAAATCCGATGCTCGGCTGGCGCGGCGCCTCGCGCTACTACGACCCGAAATTCAAGCACGCATTCGCGCTCGAGTGCCGCGCAATGCGGAAGGTCCGCGAAGAGATGGGGCTTACCAACGTGATACCGATGGTGCCCTTTTGCCGGACCCTCGATGAGGGGAGAAAAGTACTTGCGGCAATGGCGGAGGCGGGACTCTACCCGCATCGCCTCGCAAAGACCCCCGCGCAGAGGAAACATGCGACGAAAGTCATTGTGATGTGCGAGATACCCTCGAACGCGATACTCGCCGATGAATTCCTCGACATCTTCGACGGCATGTCCATCGGAAGCAACGACCTGACCCAGCTCACGCTCGGATTGGACCGCGATTCCGGCATCGTCAATCGCGTCGCCGATGAGAACGACCCCGCCGTCAAGAAACTCATCGCAGATGTCATCAAGGTCTGCACGCGGCGCAAGAAGTACGTCGGCATCTGCGGGCAGGCGCCTTCCGATCATCCGCAATTCGCAAAGTTCCTCGTCGAAGAGGGGATAGAGAGCATGTCGCTCAACCCTGATTCAATCATCAAGACCACCTTCGCGGTCGCAAAAGTCGAAGCGGGGATGAAGAAAAAACCGCGGCGAAAATAGTCCACACATCACACTAGTGTCAGGAATGCGGCAGATGCACGGCTACAGGTGCATGAAGATGCGTTCGCGGACCGTTTTCCTTGGGCTGGTCCTCGTCGCTACCCTTGCCGTAGTTCCTTTTGCGGCGGATGCCCAACGCTATCAGTATTCATCATACAAGTCGTCCCAGCCGTCGTACGTCCAAGCGACCTATATCCTCTCGACCGATTCATACTATTACCCCGGGTACGGAGAATATCCGTACCACACCGAAGATTCAAAGCAAATGTAGAGTTAAAGGAAAAAATTGGTGGATGAAAAGTTGCTTTGGGAGCTTTGTATAGCCATACTCGGAGAATATTTTAAACACACTTGTAAAATATGAGAAAAAAAGTGCGAGTTTTGCGGACTGATAACG
>Ga0209211_10003544_pt1 | contig 25271 bp, 23 predicted proteins | sample RifGroA2_FD_183992 | JGI IMG/M metagenome (GOLD analysis project Ga0209211, IMG submission 183992) | Groundwater microbial communities from Rifle, Colorado, USA - Groundwater A2 (SPAdes) (version 2) | ecosystem: Environmental > Aquatic > Deep subsurface > Groundwater | place: Rifle, Colorado...
TTTAAAGTGACATGAACAGAGGATTAGAGATATTTATTGTTAAATTATTGGAAAGATTTGATAGAATTTCCATAGGGAAATTCTATTTGGGATGTAGCCCTCCTCATAGAAGTATTTTTAAAGATAGAACACAAAAGAATTGTATGTTAACACCAAATGATGTTGCATTGGTTATTCCAACATATAATCGTGCAGAAGATTTAGAGCGTACGCTCCGCGTTCTGATTAAAAGCAAGAATGTTCCGGGGCAGATTTACATAGTAGACCAAAGCAAAGATGGAAAGACAAGAGAAGTCATAAAGAAATATGCAAAACACTGTCCGATAAAATATATATTCTCTAAACAACCTTCTTCAAGCAGAGCTGAGAACATCGGTGTTCAGCTTGCAAAGAAGAAGTATAAACTAATTCTTATATCTGGAGATGACATGGATTATATGTCAGGATATATGAAAAATCTTGTTAAAGAATTCAATGAACACCCAGAGTTAATGGGTCTAGGCGGTATGGATATGCAGGCAGGAGCTGCGCGCCATTTCACAAGATCAAAGATTGCAACATTTATCCTCAAAATGTTCTTCCTCCCTATTCCAGAAGACCACAGATTCAGAATCACGGGACCCTATGGTTCTACATCAAGTCCTGAGATTAAACGACCAATCCGTGACGCGCAGTGGATTCCAGGCTTTAATAACTGTTTCCGCAGAGAAGTCTATGAAGAATATGCATTTCCTGAAAGCAAGGGTTATAGCGTTCTTGAAGACATAGATTGTTCTTACAATGTTTACAAGAAATATGGTGCAGGTAGCTTAGTTATAACTTCAAATTGTAAAGTCTGGCATAGAGAGAGTCAGGCAGCAAGGTATCCAGCTAAGAAAAGAATCCTTGTTAATCACGAAGACCATTTTGCATTTTACTATCGTCATTTTCATACCCCTCTTGGTACGTTGAAGATGTTCTGGTCTTTGTTGGGTATTGTTTTAGGAAACAGTGCTCGTGCTTTAGCAAGAAGAGAAAAGGAAACGTTTTTACATGCAAAATACGTCTTTCAGGGAATCTGGCTTGCATACAAAAATCGTGAGAAAATCAAACGCAATAAGTTCAGAACATTTCTTAACGAAGATCTTTCCTTGAAGCCTGAGTTTGCATAAAAAATTCCTTTACTGCGTTGCAAACATAAACAATCTCATCATCACGTAGTTCAGGGAACATAGGTAGTGATAGAGTGGTCTTAGCCAATTTTTCTGCAACTGGAAAGTCACCCTGTTTAAAACCAAGTTCTTTATACGCAGGTTGTAGATGAATTGGCGTTGGATAGTGGATGTTCGTTTCTATGCCTCGTTCATGCAAATAGTTCTTAAGAGCATCTCTCCTATCAGTGAGGATGTTATAAATGTGGAAAACTGGCTCGATTTTATTGTCACCAAGCAGAGGAATTAATTAAAGTAATCCTCACTTATAAAATGACCATCACTATTAAGAAAGCCTTCAACAATATTCTTTCCTTTCTTCTGCAATATCTCAATCGAGTCATACCATTCACCAATATCAAGCGATGAAAGGAGAGTCATCGCTCCGTCATGGTTCATATCATTTGCAGTGTATTTGTCAATGACAAAGTTCGCAAGCTCTTTACGAGGAATGTATAGAACTTCAGGGAAGATGCTAGGTTTCATGCACTTCTCAATATCTTGTCTGTTCAAGTGTGTGTGCAGTACAGTCGTGATAAGCCCGCTGAAATCAGGGCTTCCAGCACTGTGCACTCCAGTTACTTCTTTAGTTAAAATGTCTTCAGGATTCAATCCAAGTTCTCTCTTTATCTTCTCATGTAATCCTCTCTCAATATATACTCTGTTAGCATCGACAGGCAGAACTCCTGCAGTCGAACAGTCAAAGACACCAGCAACGTGAGTAGCATTGTAAGGTCTGCGATGCACCAGGACTGTGTCATCAGGTAGAACGAGGGCAGCTCCGACCGCTGCAACACGCATAGAATCATAAATGCTCTGGCTCAACGGCTTAGGTTCCTGCTCTGCTGTTCTGCTTGTAGCAAGATATTGTTTATATTCAACATATTCAAACTTAAACTCTGAGTAAATCGAACTGGTCTCAATAAGATTTGCTCTGCCTCTCGGTGTAGAAGTGGAAGTTGGGTTTTTCGGAATTATTTCAGTATCCCAAAAATTCTCGGTATATCTTTTGTCTTGTTCATTGCATCTCTCTGAAAAATCCTTGTTCACAACTTCCATCTTCAAACTATCTATAGAAACAGGTTTCTCAGGATGATAATAAATCTCAATGTCATGTCTCATGGTTAAATTCTCTAATACCTTTTTGATAACTTAAAATCGCCGCTTGACTGACAGGGTTAAATTTTGTGGTGTGGACAAGAATACACTTGAGTATGTAGTTGAAGATAATGCGCTTAAACATGGTCTAACAATTCCAGGTGTGAACATCCCGATTGTCAGTCCGGACAGATTGGCGCACGACACTCCAGATTATGTTGCTGTTCTTGCTTGGAATTTTGCAGATGAGATTATTAGAAAAAATGAAATGTCAAAGCAAAGAGGAATTAAGTTTGTCCTTCCGCACCCAGATCCAAAAATAATCTAAGCAGTCCGGAGTGCTTCGTCGAAGATATACTTCAATTTAGTATTACGTAGTTTGATGGAAAAACGCGTAGAAATCAACTTTCTGCTATTTTTTCCGTACCGCTCTCTCAAACTTTTATTATCAATCAACAGTATAACTTTATTACAGAGATTATCAATGACTCTACGGTCGACATTCTTTATTTCAGCAAGAAATTCCTTAGATCTGATATTACATGGATAGCTTTTATCAGTATATCCTTTGATACGTTGAGATTTTTTGATGAGGAATCCATTATAATTGTTTATTACATAGTCTGAAAATGCATAAGTATCTAGAGCTATAATAGGAAGCCCATAAGACATGGCTTCAAGCATTGCCATCAGATGAAAGTGATGCCCTGGAAGCAAGAAGATGTCTGAATCGAGATATAATTTTTGCAATTCATCTCGAGATATCTCTTTTTCAATCAGAGTTATTTTTTTATTCTTGATAATTCTATCTGCTATTTCATGCGGAATCTTGCAACGGATAGTAAGATTTACATTTCTCCTCTGACATATATTCTCAAAAAGTTCAACAGTTTCAAGTCCACCTTTTGAATAAAAATCTTGAGAGTTTGTAATTGAACCTACAAATAGAAGTTTTACAACAGATTTATCTTTCTTGGGACGAAGATATAAAGGTTGTTCTTTTACTCCTGTTCTTACAAGTATGCACTTTTCAGAAATTTCCTTAGGGAAGTTATTCTTCATATAATTTAAGCAGGGATTATGTGTACAGATAATCTTCTTACAAAAAGGAGAGGAGAGCTGACGCTTTATTTCATCTTTATGCCGCTTGAAAAATTCATACTTATAGCCAGCAATGCTAAAAGGGTTGTCAAGAATTTCTATAACATAAGGTAAATTGCCTTGATATATTTTGCTCATAGCAAAAACAAGAGCGATATTGGAAGGCACTTTTGTAGCAGTCATTTTTTCAAAAAAGATATTGCTCTTAAAAATATTTAAAAAAAGATGATATGCTTCTCGAACAAATCAACCTTACAGGAGAGAATAATGTAGAAAAACTGTTTAAAGACAATGCACAGATTGATGTAGTACTCCATTTGGCTGCAGTCGTTGGGGGAATAGGATTCAATAAAGAGAACCCTGGGAATATTTACTATGAAAATATAATGATGAACACACTTGTTCAGGAATACTCTCGGCTCGCAGGAGTATCTAAATTCGTCGGAGTGGGTAGCGTATGTTCTTATCCAAAAATAGTCCCTACACCATTTAAAGAAGAAAAATTATGGGACGGTTATCCTGAAGAGACAAATGCTCCTTATGGTCTTGCTAAAAAATCAATGCTTGTTCAAAGCCAAGCATACGCGCAACAGTATGGGTTTAATGCAATCCACTTGGTTATGGTTAATTTGTATGGTCCAGAAGACGATTTTAACCCTAAAACATCACATGTCATCCCAGCGCTTATTAGAAAATTCAGTGAAGCAAAACAGAATAACTGCAATGAAGTTACTCTCTGGGGCACAGGAAACGCTTCGCGGGAGTTTTTGTATGTTGAAGATGCTGCAGAAGGCATTGTTTTTGCGGCTGAGAAGTATAACAAATCAGATCCAATTAATCTTGGAAACGGTATGGAAATATCAATAAAAGAACTGACAGGAAAAATATCGAAAATTATAGGGTTCAATGGTAAAATCATCTGGGATTCTTCAAAACCAGATGGTCAGCCGAGACGATGCCTTGACGTGTCAAAGGCAGAAAAGGAATTCGGATTCAAGGCTAAAACTTCTTTTGATTCTGGTCTAAAAAGAACTATAGATTGGTATCTTAGTACTAAAGATTCTCAAAAATCACAGTAAGGTTATTAAATGACCCTTTCTAGGTCAGCCAATGTCAGAAATAGATAAAGTTAGTGAATACATATCAATGGTAACTACCACCTTTTATAATCCAGACATAGAAAGCGACAGAATAAGGCTCGGATTAGCAGACAAAACTATGATGGATGCGAGAAGAAGAGGTATGGAAGTAATTTGTGTGGATGGTGGCTCTTCGGATGAATTTCTTAAGAAGTTGGGGAGTTACGGTGTTCGAGTTTTCATGCAGGAGAAGAAAGGGATAGGTCATGGTCGAAGGCAAGCCATTAGAGAGGCTGTAAATTTAGACAAAGAGATTATTGCTTTTACAGAACCTGAAAAAGTAGAGTACATCAGATATATATCAAAGACCGCATTTCCTATTTTAGAAGGTCAGGCAGATATTGTAGTGCCAAGCAGAAACTCCTTATGTTCATACCCTACTTTTCAAAAATATGCTGAAATTTTGGGGAACATGTTTTGGAATAAACTGACAGGGATTAAATTAGACATGTGGTTTGGTCCTAAAACATGGCGCAAAGATTTATCACGATATTTCTTAGGCGAAAACTCAATTGAAGAAGACCACCAGTTTGACTATGTTAATCTTACCCCTATCATGGACGCGCTTTACGAAGGCAAAAGAATAGTAACTCTAAATATAGATTATGTACACCCAACTGAACAGACATTAATTGAAGAGAATGATTTGGTATTTTATAGAAAAAGAATAGACCAGTTATCGACTCTGACAAAACAATTAGAAACTCACTGGAAAAAATTGCATTCTTCCAAGGTCAGATAATGATAGCTATGTGAGTAAACACACGTTCAATGCTCATTAAATTTTTCTTTTCTGGCAAGAATTTTATCTAAAGCTTTTGTAATGAGTCGTCTTGCAATAAAATACTTGCCGAAGAGTGACTCCAAGAATAAAAAATAAGTATAGGTGTCAATCAGTAAGCGCCGTTGATAATGAAGTGCTCGCAAGTTATTTTCATAAAGAGGAAGAAAAACCTTGTCCATGGAAGAGTATTTTAAAGAAGGCACTTTTTTTCTCTGCACAAGAGGAATCGTCACAAATGCAGTGTTTTTATCAGTAATAAAAGAAATAGGTTCACCTTGAGCGACTGCCTTGAATTGGTCTATGTTCTTGAGGAAATAAGATTTTCGTACCATCAGATGGCTCAACCCTATGACTGAAGAGAACTCATCTGGCTTAAGAATGCGGTGCGCATATTTTGATTGAAAAATGAGATAATTTCCAAGTCGTGGCGTAAAAACATAATAGTCGCAGCAACAAATATCTTTCTTCGATTTCTCCAAAGAATATTTTTGAAAGTATTCTTTATGAGGAAGCGTCTGCTCTTCAGCCGCGGAAAACGCGATGTAATCGCAGTTTTTCACGCGTTCAAGAATGTCTTTAGTCGAGAACCTAAGCTCATGGATAAGTATAGTAATAACCTTCTTCTTAACTTCTGGTAGCCCGTTTGCTTTTATGTGCACTCGATCCATATGCTTGAAGAAAGAACGTAATTCTTTTTCGAGCGTGAATTTTTCAAGTATTTTCTTATGCGCGCGCGCTGCAATTGCTTCTCGTTCTTTCTCATTTTTTAAGTAATATCGTACCAATTGTAACAGCTCTTCTCGAGTCTTGAACATCACAATTTCACTGCCTTTCTTAAAAAAATCATAATATCCTTCATAAAGCTCGCTCAGGACGAATGATTTACAGGCGCACACTTCAGGAACTCGTCCTTTAAAGTGCGGTTTTCCTTCATAATTCTTACTGAAAGAGAGATTTATTCTGCTTTCGTTAACTACTTTGACATATTCGTCAGTACTCAGCAGACCGCCGTAGCGTTCGCAAATCTCAGGGTAACTTTCCCATCCCGCACCAAAGACACGAACATTGATACCGTTTTTAATCAAAAACATTATATACTCATACCTATCGCTTTTCGGAGTCCCGACAAATGTAACATCATATTTCTTCTTTACCTGAAGTGGTCTAAAGTGAGAAGTGTTGACACCATAAGTAATCAAAACATTCTGAATGCCTTCTTCTTTATATTTAGGAAGAAAGTCTCTTTGATTGACGAGCGCACCACCAAATAACTGTCCATAATAAATTGAGAAATTATAGAATAGGGCATCATCGTCCCCGAAAAAGTTGATAAGCTTTGTTCTTGGAAAGATTTCTTTAATACTTAAAAGTGTGTCGATACTGAATTCATCATAGATAAGCCAGAGAAAGACATAATCGGGCTGTTCTTTCTCAAGTAGCGAAAGAAACTGCTTATTCATTTCTTCTTTTCCGTATCGGTACATTGTCTCCTGAGGGTCAAAAGTAACAACTTCTTTGAAGACTTTTGTAAGAGGGATATACCATGCCTGATAGGATGTGTAGTTCTTATTATGACACGCCCAAGCAGCAAATAGGATTTTTTTCTTAAGCTTCATAGTCTTCTGTGTTTTCTACCTTTAAAAGAATGTTGTAAGACACTTAAGCTGTCGCATCTTATTTGCCTTTATAGACAATTCTGTTGGTTGTGTCACGTTTAAACAGAATTGTCTAGACAGAGAATTCAGAACAAAATATGACTTAATCATCAGAATTCTCTGTAATTAAAGCATAACAAACATATGCAGTGAGATTGTGACAGTTGAGAACTTATTGTCTCTCTGTTCATGTCCCGAGTTATAATTCATATACTCAGAAATACAAGTGTTTTTATATAGGGCTAAGAGAGAAAAGAGTATGGAAGCGGAAAGAATTCTTATTACAGGCGGAGCAGGATATCTTGGGAGCGTCATCACTGCCCACTTTCTTAAACATAAAGATAGCATCACTTGCGTTGACACACTACGCTACGGGCAGCAATCTCCACTCCAATTCATGTCAGACCATAATTTCACATTTGTCTATGGAGATGTACGCGACAGGCGTCTGATGTGCGATCTTGTTCCAAAACATGATGTTATTCTTCCTCTCGCAGCCATAGTTGGCGCTCCCGCATGTGATTTGTATTCAGAAGATGCATCCTCAATAAATCGTGATGCAGTCATCATGCTCAACGGGCTAAGAAGTAAAGAGCAGAAACTAGTCTATCCAACTACTAACAGCGGTTACGGAACAACAACAGGAGAAATAGAGTGCACAGAGGAATCACTCTTGAATCCAATCTCGTTATATGGAAAAACAAAAGCAGCAGCAGAGTGTGCACTTTTAGAAGATAGCAAGCCATGCATTGCCTTTCGCCTTGCAACAATTTTTGGCATGTCACCGCGCCCACGCCTGGACCTTCTAGTCAACGATTTAACCTATCGCGCGCTGAGCACAAGAAAGATAGAACTGTTTGAAAAGGGATTCATGCGTAACTTCGTTCATATCAAAGATGTCTCACGCGTTTTTGATTTTGCACTCACTTCTTATGATCGAATGGCAAGAACGCGACTCTATAACGTTGGGAATCCTGAACTCAACATCTCAAAAGAGCAACTCGTACAACGTATTGCCTCGCAAGTGTCAGATCTCAAAATTACAGAAGACACGAGTAGAAATGACCCTGATCAAAGGAATTATATTGTCTCCAATCTTCGTTTGGATACGGAGGGTTTCTGCTGCTTAGAAACGCTCGAGCAGGGTATTAGCGAAATCATTAATGCATATCCTCTTCTAAGCACACCTGCAGTTCAGAATATCTCTTACAACAATAGGAGTTTATCATGACTCTGCCTAAAGCAATGATTCTTGCCGGAGGATACGGCACACGTCTCCGCAAGGTAGTCTTTGACCGTCCCAAGTCCATGGCTCCAATTGCCGGAATACCCTTCTTAGAACATCAGTTACGTTTTCTAAAAAGGCAGGGTATTCAAGAAACAGTCTTAGCAGTAAGCTACATGGCGGATAAGATAAAATCTCATTTTGGAGATGGACGTTCATTAGGTATAAAAATTGCATACTCTGAAGAGGAAATGCCATTAGGTACCGCAGGAGCGCTTAAGCATGCGGAACAGCATCTTGACAAGAGTTTTTTTGTTATAAACGGCGATTCATATGCAAAGATAGACTTGCAAGATTTTTACAATAAACATTTAGAGAGAAGAAGCTCTTGCACACTCAGCGTAACAGAAGTAAAGCATACACTGCCTTATGGAGTTGTTGAGCTGGAAGGAGACAAAATTACTGCTTTCAAAGAGAAGCAAGGTGGAGACTCAGAACTTATCAATAGCGGAGTATATCTCTTTGAACCAGACATTCTTAAGCGCATTCCTCAAAACGAGAACGTATCACTAGAGAAAGATATCTTTCCAAGATTAGCAGCTGAAAGAATCCTCTATGCATATCGATACAATGGATACTTTATGGATATCGGGCGTCCTGAAACATATGAGCGGTTTAAAAGAGATATAATTAACTCCCTCATACTAAAGGAAAATCAGACAATACGCGATGCACTTGCAAGAATTGATGAAAGTGGGATTAATCTTATTCTCGTTGCTGATAAAAACGATAAATTGCAGGGCTTTCTGACAGAACAAGATATCCGAAAGCAGTTAGTCTCCTCACATCAAAGCTCTCTTGAAGAGAGAGTTGTCGAAGTCATGCAAAGAAATGTGAGAATAGCAACAAAAGATACTTCTCCAGAATGTCGTATTCAGATTCTTTCTTCAGGTGCACCATTTCTTCCAATTATTGGGGAGGATGGCAAGATAGATGATGTTGAGTTTCGCGCAGAAGAAATAGCTGCAAAGAATTTTCCTATTTACAGGGGACGCGCTCCTTTGCGTATTAGCTTTGCAGGAGGTGGCACAGACCTTCCTTATTATTTCGACAAGCATGGAGGTGCAGTAATCAATGCTACTATCGACAAATATTGCCATGGAACTATTATAAAAAGAGCAGATCCAAGGATTATGATAACATCTGATTTAATATCTGCCCAAATTTCGGTCGACGCGTTAGAGAACCTTATTTACAACGGTAATCTGGACATGGTAAAGGCAGTCATAAGGCGGATGGCTCCAATTTTCGGTCTTGAGCTATATCTATACAACGATGTCCCCCCTGGACGTGGTCTCGGCTCTTCTGCAGCAGTTGCAGGATTGGTTGCAACTCTGCTGAACAGAACAATGGGCACAAAATACAATGACGAGAAAATTGCTGAAATAGCTTATTTGGCTGAGCGCGAAGAGTTAGGAATAAGGGGGGGCTGGCAGGATCAATATGCAACCGTGATAGGAGGTTTTAACTTCATGGAGTTTTCTGCTGATAATCATAGAGTGTTATCTCTCCGTTTAAAAGAAGATACTATAGAAGAGCTTACAACTCATCTTTTGCTCTGTTATGTTGGCTTATCGCACAATGCTTCAGAAGTGCATCAAGAGCAAGAGAGGTCTTTTCATACGCAAGGTGACAACCTCGACCGACTGAAGAATATGAAAGATCTCGCTTTAAAAACATATGAATCTCTGACAAGAGGCGAGTTCCAGATGTTGGGAAGGTATCTGAACGAATCTTGGGAGCATAAGCGCGCACTTGCATCATATATATCAAATGGAAAAATTGACCGTCTCTATCAAACAGGACTTACCCACGGGGCTTATGGTGGAAAATTGCTTGGTGCAGGCAACGGAGGTTATCTGCTCTTCTTCTATCAACCAAAAAGGAGGAACGAGCTGGTAAATTCGCTCACATCGGAAGGAGGAGATATCCTATCATTCAGATTCGATCAAACAGGGATAAAAGTCTGGGAAGTGCGGGACAGATTCTAAATTCAGCAATCTCTCACTCTTAAATTTATAAAATGACAACTGGCTCTCTAGATAACATTGCCTGTGTATCAATTACAACCCACAATCGCGGACTTTTTTATATTCAGCAAAAAGATGAGAATTACCCAATACTTTCATTTCGTTTGAAATATACATTTTTCGGTGGAAAAGTCGAACCAAACGAAGATGCAGATGATGCGATAGTGCGAGAGCTTAATGAAGAGTTAATGCCTGAAGCAGTAAATCTAATAGTTCCTCATCTAAAACATTTATTCAAAATTAAGTTGTTGCGCAAATATCTTTTGCCGAAAGAAGAGTACTGTATGCTACATCTCTATGAAGCAAGGCTCTCAGATGATAATATCACGAAACTAGAAAAATATGCTGTTAAGGAGGGAAAGTGCGGAGTTATTTTTCCAAGGCATAAATTTCAAAAACTCTATTCCCAGAATCTCTCCATCCTTTAATTGACAGATATAAGCAGTTCTGGTAGATTAGCATAGAAAAACATCAGAGTGTATTTAAAAGATTACAAAGTCCGAGTACATCTTCTTTTTTAAGTGAGGGATAGTTCCCTATATAAAATCCGTAAAAATGTACATGGTCCACATTCGGAAATTCTTTTTTATAATCTATATTTGGGAAGATTTTTCTCATATAGGGCTGTCTTAATTGATTGCCTCCCCCAGAAGTTCCTCGTCTGTGTTCAATCTGATTCGCGCGAAGTGTTTTCATCACTCTATCACGCAATTTATCATCGGGCTCTCTTAAGACTAGCGTGAATGCATAATTACAGTTTCCTTCAGCTGCGAAATCAGTCTGGTAGCGATTGCAGTCAAGATTGCTTAGGAATATGGCAAGGTTATCTTTTCTTTTTTGGTTGTTTTCATCAAGACGTTTCAACTGAGATATTCCAAGAACAGCATTAATTTCAGTGCTTCGCACATTGTATGCAGGAAATGCAAAAATAAAATCAGGATTGAGATCAGGGTACAATTCGTGATATCTCTCTCTGGACTCTGGAGAGTTGTTCTCTCTAACCATACCGTGTGACCTAAACATGCGCAGAGTTTCATATAACCTCTTATCATTAGTGCACACCATACCTCCTTCAATTGTACTCATATGATGCGCGTAGTAAAAAGAAAAATTCGACATTAAACCAAAAGACCCGAGTCTTTTCCCAGTAAAAGTTGCACCATGAGATTCGCAAACATCCTCAAGCAGATGCACTCCTCTTTCACTAAGCAATTCACATTCTCTTAGAAATTTTTCATCGAATGCATTATATCCTAAAACATGAGTCGGAAAGATTGCTTTGGTAGATTTCGTGACTTTCTGCAATGCCTGTCGAGTATCCATGCCAAGTGTGTGTGAATCGATATCTACAAATACTGGAGTAAATCTGTTCTGCAATACTGCTGCAATATCTGAAACCCAGGTAAGTGTAGGTACAATTATTTCTCCTACCCCATAACTCTCGCGCAGCGCTCCTAAAGTAATAAGATTTGCTGATGATCCTGAATTGACAAAAACACTGTATTTTACGCCCAGCCAAGAAGACCATGCTTCCTCAAAAGCCTCAACTTGTTTTGATTGTGTAAGAACTGGATTGCCCTCCAAGAAAGAAATTACTGTGTTTAAGTCTTCACATGTTATGTTGTTCTCCATGAGTGGCCAAGGTATTTTCATACTCTTTCACTCTCTTTATCATTTATAAAATAATTGTCATTGAATCATATGTTACTTTCTGGATGATTCACTGCAGAAAAGATTATAAATGTCTGATGTTCTGCGAGTCCATGGAGATTGTAGAAAAAAGAGGACTTGATCTTTTATTGGTAAATCCTTCAACAAATGCTTCAGTTTATGGAGCAGTTTATAACGAGTCCGCACTAGAACCTCCATTTACAGCAGCCCTCGCTGCAGCACATGTACAGGATAATGGATACAATGTTCAGATTCTTGACGCAAATGTAGAGGGTATGACTGCGCAACAAACAGCAGATATTGTACGCTCCCTCAATCCGCGCCTTGTCGCAATGGTCGTTCACGGACCGCAACCTTCTGCTTCTTCACAACTAATGACTGCAGTTGGGGAATCTTGCCAAGCCATCAAGGGAGTCTCAGATATCCCTATCCTTCTTACAGGTCCTCATCCAAGTTCTTTGCCTGAACGCACCTTACGCGAAGAGCCATGTAATTATGTAGCCATAGGCGAAGAATTTCCAACAATTCTAGGCTTGACAGCTTCACTTACAAATGGCGGAGATGTATCTAATGTGTCAGGTCTTGCTTTTCTTTCAGAAGGGAAATTTAAATCTGTGCAAGCAGCACCCCTCCCTAGAAATCTGGATGAAGCATATCCTCGCGTCGCTTGGGATTTGCTTCCTAGGTTAAGCAGATATCGTGCACATAACTGGCACTCTTTCACAAACTTCTCAAGTAGAAGCCCCTATGTTGCAAGGTATACTACATTGGGCTGCCCATATAAATGTGACTTTTGCATGATTAATATTCAGAATAAGGCATCTACTGCAAGACTCGACAGCTCAGACAATCATTCTGACTTAGCTAATCTCGCAAAACTGGATAATATCTCTGGTACAATGCGTTTCTGGAGTCCGGAGAGGATTGGGAAAGACATAGAATATCTTGTTGAGGAACAAGGCGTAAAACACTTTAAGTTCATAGATGAGATGTATGTGTTAAGAGACCAGCATAATTTAGGTATTGCAGAAGAGAGTATCAAAAGAGGATATGGGGAACATCTAAACATTTGGGCATATGCGCGAGTTGATACAGTTGAGAATCCCAAGATCTTGGAAAAAATGCGTCAGGGCGGAGTGCGTTGGCTTGTCTTGGGCATTGAATCTGCAAGCGAGCATGTTCGTGATGGAGCAAAGAAGAGATATACAAATGAGGACGTTGAACGTTGTCTCGAAAATGTACGGAACGCAGGTATTCACATACTGGGTAATTATATAGTGGGTCTGGATGGAGATACAAAAGAGAGTATGCACCAAACGCTCGACTTTGCTCTTCAACATCCCACAGAGTGGTTCAACATTTATGCCTGCATGGCATATCCTGGTGCGCCAAATTATCTTCGTAACAAAAAGAAAGGTATCCTTCTCCCGAGTGATGCGGGAGTCCCAGGAGGATGGGGTGCTTACTCTCATCACAGTTATAATTCTTTCCCATTACCTACTGATACTCTAACCAACGCAGAAGTTCTTGCATTTCGGGATAATGCTTGGAATACTTACATGAACTCCTCTACCTATCATTCTCTACTTCTTAGTACATTCGGAGAATCGGTTGTGGAACATGTCAAGAAACTTGCACAAAAAAAACTCCCTCGTAGGATACTTGGCGACAAGATTGATTAGTGAATAATTAACCCTTACAAATTAAAACTTCTTATATCCCAGAGTGTAAAAAAGCTTAAATAGCCCCTTCTACCACACCATTGATGACCGGAAAAGGCATCTTTAACCACGTTGATTTTAAAAATGTTGATTATGCTGCCTTGCGCGAGCGCTCTCACTGGTTGCGCAATGAGCTTTTTGAGATGGCTGAAGGGGGGAAGAAAGGGCACATCCCTTCATCATATTCCTGCGCAGAGATTACTATCGCTTTGTATTATGCAAGCATACTTCGCCTAAAACCAGAAAATCCACAATGGCCTGACAGAGACAGATTCATAGTCAGCAAAGGTCATGCAGGCATGGTCGCTTATCCAATTCTCACGGATTTAGATTTCGTTCCCAAAGAAGAGCTTAAGAGATTTGTAACCAAAGAGGGAATTTTCCGCATGTACCCTGACCCAAGCATTCCCGGCATAGAAACAATTACAGGTTCACTTGCCCATAGTCTCGGTGTTGCCGCAGGTTTCGCCCTAGCTGCAAAGATGGATAAAAGGAATTACAACTCTTTTGTCATAATTAGCGATGGAGAGTGTTATGAAGGTGCGACATGGGAGCATGCACTATATGCAGCACCACAACGCGAAGATAGTTATGCAGGCCACACTGGTTTAGATAACCTTATCGCAATTGTGGATAACAACGGCTGCTGCATTACCGACAAGATCGAAAAATGCGTCAAACTAAGTCCATTAGAGCCAAAATGGGAGAGTTTCGGATGGTATGTGCAAACAGTAAACGGGCATTCTTATCATAAACTGATGGGTGCATTCAGAAATATTAATGAAAAGACAGACTCCAGACCATCAGTTATCATAGCAAATACTGTCAAGGGCAAGGGAATACCTTTCATGGAGGATCGTCCTGATTGGCATAATAAGAGACCGAACGATGAACAAATTGCGCAGGCGAGGGAGGCGTTACAGCATAATCCTATTACAGAATGATTAAAGAATCTAAGATACAGGCGCTGCCACGCGATGCTTATATAGACGTAGTTTATGATGCAGCAAGGCTAGACAAAGACATCGTATTTATCACTGCAGACCTCGGTGCAAAAGGTCTTGATAGATTTAGAAAAGATATAAAGCCCCAGTTCATCCATGCAGGCATTTCAGAGCAGAATATGATTAATCTCGCAACAGGTCTGGCAAGATGCGGGAAAAAAGTATTTACTTATGCAATGTCGTCATTCATCGCATTCAGAGATTTTGAGCAGATTAAGGTTACTCTAGCTTCGCTTTACTGTCCTGTCACAATACTCAGTGTAGGCGTTGGGTACGGCTATGATCATGCAGGACCGACACATTATGCAACAGAAGATATAGGCTGCATGCGTTCTCTGGCAAATATAGAGATACTCTCTCCTGCAGACACAACATCAGTTATTGAATCAGCGCGCAGAAGTTGCACAGAGCCTGCATTACGTTATGTCCGTCTCGACCGTCAGTATCTCCCAGACATCTATCCTACAGGTGACAAATCATTTTGGGATAACGGTCTTGTAGAGATAGACTCTGGCAGAGATGTCTGTATTCTCGCCACAGGTTATATGACTCATCGTGCGCGTGAAGTAAGAAAAATACTTGCAGAGAGGGAAGGCATAGATGCAGGTGTAGTTGATATCTTCCGTCTCAAGCCTTTTAACAACAAGAGATTTCAGGAGATTGTTAGGAATTATGATAGCATAGCAACGCTTGAAGAACATTTCTTAAGCGGCGGACTTGGAAGCATTATAGCAGAATCCTGTGCAGATAATAGCATAATGAAACCTATAAGACGTATGGGTGTTGAAGATAAATACTATTTCGAAAACGGGGGAAGAGACCATATTCATCAGCTCGCAGGAATTGATACAGAAAACATTGTTGAAAAGCTTTCTGACTTCTGTAATCATTAATTAAACTATGGAAAAATACCTTGCCACAATTAAAGTGACCTCTCCTTCCTTTTCACGAAACGAGGTACTAAAGAATGAACTGCTCACCTATTTTCCTAACAGCACTTTCAACATGTCTAGAAATGAATTGGAAGGTGAAGAACTTATTAATTTTTTATCTGATGCAGAAGGAGCAATAATAAGTCTCAATAAGGTAGACGAAACAATACTTGCTCGCTGTCCAAAACTGCGCATCATCTCAAAATATGGAGTTGGTCTAGATAATATCGACCAGGAAGCATGTGCCAGAAGAAGCCTCGCACTAGGCTGGACAGGGGGTCTAAATAAACGCTCTGTTTCTGAACAGACATTAGCTTTTATGATTAGTCTGTGCAGAAATATCTATCAAAGTTCATATAAGCTAAAGGTGGGCACTTGGGACAAATCAGGGGGAACGCAGCTTTCCGGCAAGAGTATCGGAATTATTGGTGTGGGGCATGTCGGCAAGGATCTTGTCACACTGCTTGAACCGTTTCACTGCACTATTTTAGCAAACGACATTATTAACCAGCAAGATTATTATCAAAAGCACGATATTAGAGAAGAAACTAAAGAAGAAATCTATCGCACTGCAGATATCATAACTCTACATGTGCCTCTGACTCCAGAAACAAAATATATGATAAATGAGAATACACTACGTATGATGAAGAATACTGCCTTTCTTATCAACACTTCTCGTGGGAAAGTTGTCAATCAGGAAGCACTCAAACAAGCATTAAAGAATGGGATAATTGCAGGCGCGGCACTAGATGTGTATGAATCTGAGCCTCCACACGACAAGGATTTCTTATCTCTTCCAAATCTTATCTGCACACCACACATCGGTGGAAGTTCTTTGGAGAGTGTCACAGCAATGGGCAGAAGCGCGATTGCACATCTTAACAATTACTTCCAGAAAGTTTGATTTTTATTTCAAACTGGGTGTAATACCCCGCAGCTTGCTGCGCCAGTTTGAAATTAGAAATTTTAGGCAATTTCTTTATTCTTTTTTAAATAAATCTCTGAATTTATTCCATCCATACTTCAGGATATCCTTGTCATAAGGATCTAAAGAGCCGAAAGCAAAGATAAAAACAGCGTAAATAGCAACAAATGCTATTCCTGCCAGAGCAAGTACAGGAAGAGAGGGTGCAAAGAAGTTCTTAATCACAAGAAGTCCAAAAGCAGGTATAATTGCTGCAAGAGTAACACGCCACATTTTTCTTCTAAATGGTACAATCCCAGTAGAGTTGCGCACTTGGAAGAGCATGATTAAACCAAGTAATGCTAGCGAGAATGTCGTTGAAGCAGCTGCTCCATAAAGACCATATCTAGGAACAAGTATTATGTTCAAGATTAAATCAAGTAGAGATATTCCGATAGTATTGATAAGAATGATTCGTGATTTACCTTGCATAGATAGCAAGTTAGTAAGTAATGTGTTAAATGAAGCAAGCAGACCTCCAACTGCTAGAACGCGCAGGACATCTGTAGCAGTCAGATATTCTGAACCAAAAAGAATATTGATGACAGCCCCTGGAAATGCGGCCATGAAGAGGAATAGCGGCAGGTTGACTACATAAATCCATTTTCCCACTTGCTGGCTCATTTGTCTAATCGTAGAATTATTCTTTCTAGAATATTCTTTCACAATATATGGGAAGAAAAATTGTCTGAATAGTTCAGGAGCAATACCAAAAAGAGAGATTAGTGTAAATGCAGCATTGTATATTCCAACATCACTTGCAGTCATGAAATACCCGATAACAGCAGAGTCAGTCCAATTGAAGACAGTGTAGAGTGCAGCAAGGAATACAATAGGCCATGAATATGTAAATACCTCATTGAGAACAGCGCGTTTTGCTGTCAGTTTCAGTCCAGATTTATGTAATAAGTCAGGAGTTAAGTGACGAACAGCAAAAAAAGCGACAAAACCTATAACAACAATTCCTGCAACATACGAAGCAATAACCGCAGATTGCTGCAAACCAAAGAAAAGCAGACCTACGAGAACTAAGACTTTAACAAAATTTTGCAGGAAGTTATTGATTAATGCATTCCATCCAACATGTCCAAACGCAAGCAGGCTTGACAAAAGGAAACCTCCAATTATTGAGAAAGGAAGAAATATTCCAAATACTTTAAGAAAAGGAGTCAGTCCAATATTATGAAATAAGCTGGTCGAAATAATCCCTGCAGAAAAGTACAATATCACTGCTGCAACAATACTGGATATCAGAAGAGCGCAGAATGCACTGCGGAATAAATAGCTGCTTTTCTTTGGTTGATTCTTGCCACGGTAAAAAGAGAGATACCGAAGCGCGCCATCAGGAAGACCAAGTGAAGCAGCCATGACAAAAAAACTGCTAACGACAAGTGCAAGTGAGAACAAGCCGTAAATCTCGGGTCCGAGTTCACGTGCAATTATGACTCTGTATAAATAAGTAAGAAGTTTGGAAAGAGCAATTCCTATAAAAACTATAACTGAAGATTGAGCAAGCAGTCTCATAGGGTTGTTAGATGGCTGTGAATCTGTTTTCTTCATGTCATCTAATGTGTAAATGGCTTTTTATATGTTGATGATTAAAACTCTTTGTTTATAGACAATTCTGTTGGTTGTGTCACGTTTAAACAGAATTGTCTAGACAGAGAATTCAGAACAAAATATGACTTAATCATCAGAATTCTCTGTAATCTGGCTAAACTTTCACATTAGTGAATAAAACGTAGTAAACATAGCTTGCGAATAGTACATAAGTATTAATCGGGTGGAACAACCATGCCAAAGAAGGCTTTCTGATAAAACCAACAATGGTATCCGCGATTACAGGTAAGACACTCATTATGTATAAAGATGTAAGAAGATAGTCTTTTTTAGTAAGACCATAATTATAGCTCCATTTCATCTCGCCAGAGTTTCTTCTCCACATCCTGCGCAGTTTCTTCTTGAAATGAATTCGGATGCTCGCAGGTTGCACATGGATGATCTCTTGCTTAACTTTTGCAATGACACGATGACCGTCCTGTGCCATATTATATACAAAGATAGGGTGCATGAAAGAATCCATTGGATGTTTGTCAAAGATTTTCTTTCTGAAGAAGAATCCGTTCATACCTAACGCAGGTACTCTGTCTTTGTTGAGTACAATCTTATAATATTTTCCTGCATCTTCAACAGAATCAGCAATGCCCACAATAGTGTTATTCATAGCGCAATAATGGTCATTAAGACCAAGATAGACTGCAATAGCGTCATCTCCTCCTATCAATGCACAATATTTTGTGATGAGATTGTCTTCTTTTCGGTAAGCATAGCTCACAGGGTCGGTCGCAGCAATCTCAGGGTTATCAAAAGGCAATATCATATTCTTGAGCCAGTCCTTTTTAGGAGGTAAATAGTTGTCTGCGTCAACCATACCAATAATCTCTCCTTTCGCTAGCTTCTTGATTGCATAACTTCTCTTGATTTCTTCATTTGGGAATTTTGTCTCTACTACTTGTGCGCCCATTTCACGCGCAATCTCGAGAGTCCTGTCTGTAGAATCATTATCAATAACTATCACTTGAAGCAATTTTTTAGGATAATTCTGAAAAAATATGGACTTAAGGCAATTTCTGATGTGCTTCTCCTCATTGCGCGTCGGTATGATGATAGTTACCTTCTTTAAGGGCATGCACTTCATGCACAAAGGCAAATATATAAACACATCGGTTGGTTTTTAATCTGAAAATCTGAATTTGAAGAATGTTTTAATCGCGATTATTCCATCTTCCCACTTAATTTTCTTGCCCTCTGCTTTAGTTCTTGGCATATACGAGATAGGAATTTCGTATATCTCGTGTCCTTGTTTAAGAATTTTAGAAGTTATTTCATGGTCCAGCTCGAATCCTCGGCTCTTCAAATTCATGGACTTAAGCAGTTTACCATCTACCATTTTGTAGCCAGTTACTGTGTCTGTGATTAGTGCTCCAAACAAAAAGAGAGCAACGAAACTCAGAAGCTGACCTCCAATGTAATATGACCAATAAGCTCCAGGCTTCTTTGAATAGAGGAAACTGAGTGATTTAGCGCGCATCCCTTTACGAAGTACGCGGCTGCCATAAACTGCACGATAACGATATTTTAGCATAACTCTTAGCATTTCTTTCATGTCTTCCGGATTGTACTCTAGGTCGGAGTCTTGTATAACAATAACATTGCCCGTAGCAGCTTTTATTCCAAGTATAACGCTGTTCCCTTTACCTCTATTAACCGGTGAACGTATATATCTAACATCAGGATGATTCCTCAGGACTTCAGAGGTGTTGTCAGTAGAACCATCGTCAACGAATATAATCTCAGTTAAAAATCCTAGCTCTGCAAAGTTAACCTTCCCGATGCGTAGCAGAAGCTCTTCAATGAATCGCCCCTCGTTGTATCCAGGTATGACAATAGATAGTTTTCTTATTCCCTGCGGCAACGCTCTCTGGCTGCTGTAAGTCTGCAATAATTTTTCCACCACTTTCTTCCCGTCGTGCCTGCCAGAATATTCTTTCTCAAAATTATCAAGAACAACACCGTGCAATCCTAGACGGTTGACAAACCTTATGTATTTTGGATCTATGGCATTACCAGCATTGATGAAATAGTGATCTGCAAGATCTTTCAATGAGTATGACAGCTCGCCCTTGCGGTTGAAATAGTACAATGCTTTCTCAATTATATCTTCTGCAGTTGACTTCTGGATTTCATTATCGCCTCCAATATTAGTGATAAGTATCTTCTTAGCTTCAGTATTTGCCATGACTGCCTCAGCAAATCCTTTTGTCAGGTATGTTGGGAATAGGCTGCTGTTCTGTGTTCCTGGAGCATAAATTATTATATTGCTTTCAGCAATTGCTTGGCGAGATTTCTCACTCATATCAGGATATTGCTCAAGCCCGCGCAGGTGTTTTATTTTCTTATTTAAAGACATCTTATCAAATTTCTTCATCTCCTTTTGAGATAAATAATCGGGGAAGAGAAAGATTTCAGTGAGTTCTGCATTGATATGCTTCTCAACCATGCTCGCCTCAGAAGGCAGGAATTCATTCTCATCAGTAACAGCAGACAGGAAGAGGTTTTCCCCCTTTGTTACATTATAAACACGACCTCTAGGTTCAAGGAACTGATACATTTCATCAATAGCTATATTAAATGATTTTTCGTTTTTAACGAAACATCCAGCCAGAAGCAAATTGCCAAATGAACAATCCTCAAAGTCAAAGTTTATCTTCTGAAGATAGATGTAATCGACAAGCGCTTTAATGTAGATTCTGATATGAGTAGCATCCATTGGAGCAGTTTTCTTCAGTAGCACATCAAGGTCAGCATATGCAAGTGACTTTCCTTGTATTATATTGTGCAAATCCTGAAGAGCTTTCTTGTTATCGACTCCATTTGGGAACCGATACTCAAGGAGATCTTTTAAAATTCTCTTAGATACGTTAGCAGGCTCAATAAGGTGGCTGTAGTTCTTTCTCACATCAGAAGGTCCGAGAAAACCTGTAATAATGCGCCTTAGATATCCAGTTGATTTGCCGTCATCATATGCATTAACCATAACAGATACATCAAAGAAAGGATAACTTATCAGAGCCTGAATAATCTCCTTGCCTCCACTACCTCCGCATAATAATAGAACTTTCAATTTTCCCTGAATCATCGATGTCGGTGATTTAGGTAAACTGGATATTTCACCTGCAGGAACCATGACAACCCTCAATAGAAGGAGTATTTAAAATAATCTGTAATATTTTTACTTGAGTCAGTAGTAACGTTAGTCTTTCATAATCTTTAAATATCTCATAAGGGAGATATTTCTAAGCTCAATACTTGGAGAATAAATCTATGAACAATATGAATGTAAAACTCCTTGAACTTTTGCACAATAAAAGCACTGTTCTCTTTGAAGGTGGATGCATGAGCAAATTCTTTTTGGAGAGAGATTCTATCTATGCAAAGAGGTTACTAAGTCTTTTAAAAAATAAGGGAATCAATGTTCATTTCATAATCACAAACGAAGATATAAAGAGCATTAGAACGCCTCCTGAAGGGACATTGGCAGTTGTTATGAGTCAGTCCTACACAGACGCAGCCAAAGAAAAGGGCTTTTCAGTTGTAGGCATGGCTGCAAATCCTCTGGAAACAGAGTTTTCTGTGCCTGATTTACATTCGCTATATAACATAATAAACTGGGTTTTTAACACTTATCATCTTCCAAAAGGAGAAGATTATGAGCCAATGCATAAAATAACAACTGTTATCCTTGCTGCAGGCAAGGGCACAAGACTTGGGTTCGATAAGTCAAAAGTACTTTATCCGTTCTGCGGGCGGACTGCTTTGGAGATTATGTACGCCAAAGTCCAACCATTTTCAGATAGAATAATTGTTGTACCAAGCAGTGACGGCGAGAAAGAAATCTGTGCACATCTTAAAGAAAAAAATCTTCCAGCCGAGATAATGGTAGATACTCAACCTTATGGCACTGGGGGTTCTGCAGCAGTTACTCTTGAAAACATCAAGGATTTCGAGACAGTGGCAATTGTTTGGGGTGCACAAATAGGTCTTCCACAGCAAGCTTTGAGGAATCTAATCTTTTTGCATCAAAAGCACAACGCTTGTCTTTCTCTGCCGACCAAGATACGAAAAAACCCTTACATCCATCTTGAAAGAAACGAGATAGGGGTTATTCAGAATGTATTGCGCAAACGATGGAACAATGAAATGCCTTTGTATGGGGAGAATGAAGGAGGATTTTTTGTTTTCAACGGAGGAGTTCTGCGCAAGATTCTTGGTTCAATGAATGAAGAGTATGTCAAGAACCTCAGACTAAAGTCTAGGGCGCGTCAGGGGTTCTTGAACACTGTCGAGAATCCGAGTTACTCTCTGCTAAAGCAGGGAGAGTACATGAAACAAGAGGATTCTCGAAGTCTCAAAAAAAGAGAACTAGCTGTTACAGAAACTGAAGCAGCAGAAGAGCTAGACCTTCTGGATATTATTCCACTAATTGCTGCTCAAAATCATTCTGTTCTCACTTCCTCTTGCATCTTAGATGAAGGCAAGCTTGGTTTCAAGTCAAAAGAAGAAGCAGCCTATCATGAAGAGCGCATACGACAGGGAATCCCTTACTAAAGAATTAAAAGGACTTGAATTGTTAAATAAATATGGAAAAAGCAGTCTTTCTCGACCGCGATGGCGTTATTAATGAAGATGTAGGATATGCAAAGAGCATTGCAGATATAAAAATTCTTCCGGACGTTCCCAATGCGCTGATAAAAATAAAAGAGCAAGGTTACAAGATTTTCGTCATTACAAATCAAGCAGTCATCAGCAGAGGATACTCAACAGAAGAGGACATAAAAAAGTTGCACGAGCAGATGAACGAGCTTATTGTACAGCGGGGCGGCATTCCTATAGATGGATTCTATATATGCCCGCATCATCCAAATGCAGATATCGTGCAATACCGAAAAGTTTGCGAATGCAGAAAGCCAGCACACGGGCTAATTTTGCAGGCGGCAAAAGAGAATTTAATAGACCTTGAAAACAGTTGGATGCTTGGCGACCGTGTTTCAGACATTGTAGCCGGAAAGAATGCCGGATGTAAGACGATTCTCGTTCGTTCACCACAAAGCGAGCATGTTACTGTAAGCGGCATTGCGTTTGACAAGAATACAAAGGCAGATTACGAAGTCAACACTTTGCTTGAAGCAGTAGAAATAATAGAATCTAAAAGTTAGGTATTTGCTTGCTCAATACCATATCTAATGAAATGTGCGGTAGAATCTCTTCTTTTTTGAAAGCAATGGAAGCAACATATCCTCCTCTATTGAGAACATCTTTCCGATTGTAAGTATATTCTCTTCCTGCAAAATCACAGATAAATCCACCGCGCGCTCTGACAATCGGGTCTGCCATTGCAATATCCCAGTCTTTTGAGTCATGCCATCCAACTAGAATAATGTTAGTCTTTCCTTCTAAAAGGTCTGCAAAAGACGCGCCCGATGCACCTCCATGTACGATATCCACATCAAGACCGAGGCGCTTGCCGATTTGCTCATAGTATCGCGTCATACTTTCAGCAAGATTAACAACTCTCCCATATCTATCACAGCCTTTAGCTTCTTTCTTTATATCAAAATCACGAACCCATCCTCGAAGTTGCTCACGATTTGGCAAGGGCACATCACATGTTTTTCCAGCAACTTCATAGCATACATTCTCCCCATCACTATACCATAGCTTGTCTTTTCCAGGAAGATATATTACGCCGCCGACAGAACGATAAAAATTCTCTCCAGGGGTGTAGTGCACTAGTGCCCCATGCATCGCAAAACCATCTAATATACCTGCAATAAATTCGTCTGTGCCATCTACAGGGTCATACTCTTCAGCTTCATAATAAAGAAAGCGGTTGTCATCTATATCTTCTTCTGAGAAAGAGCCTGGGCGGACTAAACGCCTACGTTGTAAGATATAGCCACTCGCACCCCTATCTGCCGCAGTCACACTCTCTTTGCCTCCTGCTCCAATTTTCTCTTCTACGTTGATTTTTCCAAATCTGGGCATAATCTCAATACGCGATGCTTCTTTCATAACTGTTGTCATGTCCCTAACTTCATCCATTACAGTTTTATTCATAATTACGTGCACAATATTCACTATTTAAATATATGTTTATCGGTTTAATTGTGTAGGCTCACGACATATGTTACGCTTTCATAACTCGTAATGTTTCTTATGTCTCTTGTACTGGAAGTAAATCTTGCCTGGAACGAATCCTCTTAGACTTTCATGAGGTCTCTCATGATTGTATCTGTACCTCCAAGCTTCAACGTCGTTGTTACAATAAATTATCTCTCTGAAATACGTCTGCTGCAAAGCTCCTATCTTTCCAAGGGTTGTTGGTTTATGGATTCCTGCACGAATATGGATGATATCTTGCTTGTTGCACCATTCATCGAACTGACTATCTTTCCAAGTCCCTCCAAACTCATGCCCATTATCAGTTAACACTTCTCGCGGCTTGCCATGCATGTCAATGCATTGCTCCAGCAATGCAACCATGTGGGCAGTTGTGAGCGTGTCTACAATTGCCACACCGAGGCAATAACGAGAGCAATCATCTTCAACAAGCACAAGCCATTTCCCATCTGAGAGTTCAGTACCGTCCATTTGCCACATCGAATTAGGATTTTCTCTCTCAAATCTAACCCATTTCAGCTTTATTCCTTCCATCTTATTTCCATTGGATAGTCCATGTCCTTTGACTATTCTTTTAATGGTTGATTCGGACATAAATATTTCCTTTTCCTGCATTTTAACTCTGAGCTTCTGGCTGCTATATCCTTCTTCCTTTCGATAAGCAACTACTCGTTGTTTATCTATTTCGGTAAACTTTGTATGGATTGTGTGCGGTCTTTGAGATGCATCTCTAAAGTCCCATTCAGTTTGATTGAGTCTATTCATCCATCTGCAAAGAGTCATCTTAGTAACTGAGTAGCCGAATCTTTCCTTCAGATAAGAAATAATCTCTTTGTTTTTCTTATTCTGAATCTTCAATTTGATCGCTTCTCTTCGAATAATCTCCTTTTTAACAAAATTCATTTTACCACCCCCTTTAACAAGGAGGGGTAACAAATCTTATGAACCTACACA
>Ga0209211_10003546_pt1 | contig 25265 bp, 24 predicted proteins | sample RifGroA2_FD_183992 | JGI IMG/M metagenome (GOLD analysis project Ga0209211, IMG submission 183992) | Groundwater microbial communities from Rifle, Colorado, USA - Groundwater A2 (SPAdes) (version 2) | ecosystem: Environmental > Aquatic > Deep subsurface > Groundwater | place: Rifle, Colorado...
CGGCCGCTGCCGTGTTTGAGCGCCACTTCAATCGCTTCCAGCGCACGGGCGCGCTCGGCCGTACCCAGCCGGAAGCGGTCCGCCACCACGTCGAGCACCTTGCGCCGGGAAATGGGCTCGGCGGCAGTTTTACCGGCTTTCTTTTTGACCACCTCCGTGTGGGTCTCGACCGTCACCTCACGCTCGGCCTGCACCTTGGTGAAGCCACTCACCGACAGCCACTGTTCGACCTCGGCCGACGTGGCACTGGCGGGCAACTCCACCGGGAAGGTGATGGCCAGGCGTGCGTCGCTGCTACCCACCCGCTGCTGCAATTGGGCATAAATGGTCTCCGGCGTATCGTGGCGCACCGGCTGGGCCGATACCCGGTCAAACAAGGCACCGGCGCGGGCAAACAGCAGCTTCAAATGGTCGTTGAGCTCGGTCATGGTGCCCACGGTGGAGCGGCTGGAGCGCACCGGGTTGGTCTGGTCGATGGCAATGGCCGGGGGCACACCTTCGACCTTGTCGACAGCCGGTTTGTCCATGCGGTCGAGAAACTGACGCGCATAGGCACTGAAAGTCTCCACGTAACGGCGCTGGCCTTCGGCAAACAGGGTGTCGAACACCAGGCTGGACTTGCCCGAGCCGCTCGGGCCGGTCACCACGGTCAGCTCACCCGTGCGAATGTCCAGATCGAGGTTTTTGAGGTTGTGCTGGCGTGCACCGCGAATGCGGATGGTTCCCTGTGACATGAAGGCTTTCCGGTTTGTGAGGCAAACATTCTATGGATGTCCGCCCGACAAACCCGGTCAAAGGGGCTTACGTACGACGCACCCCTGGCGCAATGGCTGCTGCCGCGTACCACGCGCCCTCAAACCACGCATCGCCCGCCAAATAAGCCTGCAACATGGGCAGGGCATCTAGGCCCCAGAACAATTTACCATCAACCTCAAAGGTTGGCACACCAAACACGCCCAGCGCCATGGCCTCGGCGGTGTTGGTCTTGAGCCGGGCCTTGACCTCGTCACTGTCTGGCAAGTGTGCCGGCTTCAATTGCTGGGTGAGCACTTGCAGACGAACAGGGTCAGCCGCCTCCAGCCCGCCCTGCCAGACATGGCGAAATACCGTCTCACAGACATACCGATTCGGCTGCTCTGGCGCGCCACAGGCCAGCGCCAGCCGCAACAGGGCCAGCGGGTTGAACGGGTGGGAGGCGGGCAACTGCAGCGTAAGCCCGTGCTGGTGCGCCAGCCACAGCACCTGGCGGTAGGTCCACTCGCGCTTGCCCGCAATCTCGGCCCGGCCCAGTTGCCCGTGGTGTTTCAGCAAGGCGCCAAACAGCACCGGCTTATAAGTCACGCTGGTACTGTGGCCCATCAGCGCCTCGGGCAATTGCTCGAACGCCAGGTACGCGTAGGGTGAGATGAAATCCAGGTAAAAAGTAATGTGTTTCATGGTGCAAACTCGGTCAGGCGCGCTTCGATTCTGGTCCAGACGACGCGTTTGAACACGTCATCGGCATTGCCCCACCGGCCAATTTCGTCGAGCGTGCGCAAACAGCCTTGGCACAAACCGGTTGACGCGTCCATTTGGCACACCGACATGCAGGGCGATGGCACGGTCTGGGCATGGCTCTGGGCACTGGCGCGGATGTGTCGGGCGCTGGCCGCCAGGAATTTCATGGCTTTGGGGTCGGGACTCAAGCAGTTTCTCCTGCCGCCACATCCACCACGGGCGCACCGGTCAGGTGCACCAGGTCCGCGGGCTTCAGTTTAAAAACGCCATGCGGATGCCCGGCCGCCGCCCAGATTTCGTCAAAACGCAGCAGGTCGCGGTCGATCAGGGTGACGGGCGCCACGGCATGCCCCACCGGCGAAACACCGCCAATGGAAAAACCCGTGCTGGTTTTGACAAACTCTGCATCGGCGCGCCCGAGCTTTTGCCCGGCCACACACACCAGCGCCTGCACCTTGGCTTCATCCACACGGCGGTCACCCGAGGTAATCACCAGCACGGCGGTGGCATCGGGCTTGCGTTTAAAAATGATGCTTTTGGCAATTTGCCCCAGGGCCACACCCAGTGCATCGGCGGCCTGCTGCGCGGTGCGTGCCGCATCGTCAAGCAGCACCGGCGGGTGCGGGTGGCCCTTGTCCTGCAAAGCGCGCGCCACCCGCTGCATGCCTTCAGGCAGGGGTTTGAGTTCAGCGCCGCACATCAGGCTTGCCGCTTGGTGAACAGCGCCTTGCCCGCGCGCGAATTCGTTGCCCGGCCTAGAAAGTCACTGATGAACTGGCCAGCATCAATCAACAAGTCCAGGTCGATACCGGTCTCGATGCCCATGCCGTGCAGCAGGTAGACCACGTCCTCGGTCGCCACGTTGCCGGTCGCGCCCTTGGCATAGGGGCAACCGCCCAGCCCTGCCACCGAGGTGTCAAACTGCCAGACGCCCATTTGCAGGCAGATCAGCGTGTTGGCCAGCGCCTGCCCGTAGGTGTCGTGAAAATGGCCCGAAATATCATTGCGGTCAAAGTGCTTGAGCGTGGCTTCCACCGCGCGCTGCACCTTGAGCGGTGTGCCCACGCCAATGGTGTCGGCCACACCCACATGCTGCACACCGATGCCTTTCATCAGCCCGGCCAAATAACTCACCCGCTCTGGCGCAATGTCGCCCTCGTACGGACAACCCACACTGCAGCTCATGGCGCCGCGTACATAAATACCCGCGTCACGCGCTGCCGCCACCACCGGGGCAAAACGATCGATACTCTCGGCGATGCTGCAGTTGATGTTCTTCTGGCTGAAGGCCTCGCTGGCGGCAGCAAACACCACAATCTCATCGGGCTTTGAATCCAGGGCGGCCTCAAAGCCCTTGAGGTTGGGCGTCAGCACCGAATAACGCACACCGGGCAGACGCTTGATGCCAGCCATCACCTCGGCGTTGTCCGCCATCTGCGGCACCCATTTGGGGCTCACAAAACTGGTGACTTCGATCTCTTTCAGGCCAGCGGCTTGCAGCCGATGCACCAACTCGATCTTGACGGCAGCCGGCACCAGGCTCTTCTCGTTTTGCAGGCCGTCACGGGGGCCGACTTCGACCAGTTTGACACGTTGAGGAAGGGACATAAATTCAAGTTGCTCTCTTTTAAACGGCCGCGCGCCGCGCTTGAATGTTAACGCGAGCCACCAGATCACCGGCTGGGTACCGCCATTAAGCAATTAGCAAGAGCAAGCCACTCAGGCTGAAGAACGACACCACCGTGGTCACCAGCAAGGCAGCGGCACCAAGATCTTCCCTGCCGTAGCTTTGCGCCAGGATGGGGTAGATGCTCATCATCGGCACAGCGGCCAACAGCACAGCGGCCAGACGCAGTTGTGGCGCCAGAGCTGCCATGCCAAGCCACGGCAGAACCAGGGCCGCAGCCAACACGGCCAGCGGGTGCAGCACCAGTTTGCCAAACGCAATCGGCATGATCTGCCGCCCCATGCCGCCCAGCGGCAAACCCACCAGCGTGCCGCCAATCACAAACAGGGACAAGCCGGCACTGGACAACGCAAACAGGTTGACGGCGCGCAGCACCGGCTCGGGCAGTTGCCAACGCATGACCGACACCAGTAGCCCGGCCACCAGCGCAATGATGATCGGGTTGATGACCAGCCGCTTCAGGGACTGCCCCACCACCACCGTCCAATGACCGCCTTCCCCGCGGCTGCGTTCGGCCAATGCCAGCAACAAGGGGATAACCAACACGTTTTCAACCAGCATGTTGAGCGCCAGCGCCAGGGCAGCGACTGGTGCCACCGTGAGCAGCAAAATCGGGTAACCGACAAAACTGCTGTTGGAACAGGTCATGCCCATCGCAGCCACCACGCTGTCTGTGGCGCTGAGGCCGATGCGTTTGCCCCAGACCAGGCACAGGCCCAGCAGTGCCAGCGTGCCAGCCAGATAGGCCAGCACGTAGCTGGGGTTCAGAATTTCGCCGATTTGGCGTTGTGACAAGGCATTGAACAACATGGCGGGCAAGGCCAGCCTGATGACAAACTGACCAAACACGCGCATGTCGGCCCGCGTGAACAGGCCGCCGCGGGTGGTCGCATACCCGAGCGCAATGGCCATGTAGATGGGGCCGGTGATGGCCAGGATCTGGATCACAGCGGCTGGCGCAAGGCCTCGACCTGACTGCGGGTCAACTCGGCAGCCAGCTGCACCAACTCGTTGGAAAAGCGGGCTTTGCCCTCTTTGGCAGACAGGCTGGTACGCACTGCGTCCAGGTTGCTTCGCATGCGCTGGGTGTCGGCTTGCACGCCAGCCACCAGTTGGGTCACCGCGCTGGTGATGCTCTGGCTGGCCGCCAGCAGCGCAGGCCACTGCGCCAGTTGGGTTTGCCAGTTGCCCAGCGCGTTGCCATGCTCTTGCGACAAACTGGCCAGCAACACGGCCACCTGTTGCGGCACCCGCTGCGCGGCCACTTGCGCCACCATACACAACAGGGTGGTCGCAATGGGTGGCACCGGTTTGGCACCGGGCACTGCGGCAAGGGCGGTATTGACTTGGGTCAACTCACCCAACTCAAACTGGGCCATGTGGGCGATCTCCAAGGCAATTTTTCCCAGGTTTCCCGTCAACAGTCCCAAAGCACACGCCAGTGCCACGGTGTCATCGTGCGCGTTATTTCCGGCAAAGGCAGGGGCATTGAGCTGCAACTCGGTGGCCATCAGGCGCATTACCTGGTGGCCTTTGCCCTGCATGTCGGCCATCATTGCCACGGCGCTTCCCAGGTGCAGGCGCAAGGCATGGTCTGCAGCAGAGTGCAACTGCTGTTGACTGCGCACCAAAGGTGCCACCCACTGGCTGCAGGTGAGCCCAAAGCTGGTGATGCTGGCAGCATGCAGCGGGCTGCGCGCCAGCATGGCATCGCCCTCATGGCGCAGCGCCAGCGTCAACAGCAAGTCGATGGTTTTGGCAAGGTCTGTTTGGATGCGTTTGAGAACATCACGGATAACCAGCACCAGGGCGGTATCCACCAGTTCCTGGTCGCTGCAAGCAAAGTGCACCCAACTGACCGCCTCCGGGTTGAACAAGGCCACGGTTTCGCGCAGGCTGGCCACCAGCGGCGTGGCAAGGCAACGGGTGCGGGTGCTTTCGCGTACCAATTTGGGCACATCAAACAGTTCGACCTTGCAGGTGCCAATGATCGACATGGCGGTGGCTTGCGGCAACAAACCAGCACTGGCTTGTGCACGCGCCAGCGCGGCTTCAAAACGCAACATGGCCTCGATCACGGCGCGGTCAGCCAAGGCCTCGGAAATCTCCGGGGTGGCGACAAAACTCTCGAACAGGCTGCTCATGAAACCCCAAAAAAATTAAACAGTCAGCGACCTGCGCAAGCGAATTTGGTTGGGCAGCGGTACCGAGCGCTGTAACACCTCCTGGCCCAGCCACAGGGCAGAGCCCCTGGCCAGCTGCGCCACGTGTTGCGCCGGCATGGCCGCATAGTCAGCATTAAAAGCGGCCAGGTTGTAGCTGCCCCGATAACCCAGGCCGTGCAGACTGGTCACCAGCACAGCCAGTGCCTCATGATGCGCGCCGTCACCGGGGAGCACGCGCAAGGGTTGGCCTGCATGTGTCAGCAGGTCGGTTAATTGCACCAAAAAAATCCTGTCTGGGTCAAGCATTTCCAGGTCGGCCAGCAGATCGTCTTGCGGCGTGTTGGCAGCCAATACCTCCTGACCATCCAGACTCAGCCCCAAGTTGGGCATATCGGCATCACACACCCGGTCCCAGGCCTGCAAATAGGTTTGCACCCGCGCCCCACCGGCCCAGCCCTGGTAGGCTATTTTGATGTTCAAAGGAATCGCCAGCATGGCCAATTGGCGCAGGCCGCGCACCACGGCGTGGGCGTCGTCAGTGTCGGAAGGTAAACGGGAAGCTGGCAACACCAACAGCGGACAGCGCAGCGCCTGACACAAACACAGCATGGCTTGGGCCAAGTCCAGTTTAAAAGCGTGCAGCGGGCCGCTCTGGCCTTCAAAATCACAAGTCGCCTGAAAGCCGGTCACGGCCAGGCCACTGGCTTGCACACTGGCCACGGCGGCATCTACCCCGTCAGGGTGGCCCACCAGGTCTTCGGCACAGAGCGTGATCTGTGAAAAACCAGCCTCGCGCACGGCCTTCAGTTTGGCGCTCAATGCGCCCGCCAGTGATCGGCTGTCCATGCTGAAATCGTTCATGTTGGCGCTGTTCATGTCAGTCAACCGCGCACATCGTGAACAATCTCAAAGCTGACACTGCCCAGCCAGGTTTTGCTGAGTGCGCCGCGTTCGCTGGTCTGCACACTGATTGAGGACACAAACTCGACGCCGCGCCGGCTCAGTTCGGCTACGGTCGCCAGCACGTCGGCGCTGCCCAGACCCATGCGGTGCAGGCCTTCGTCGTCCTCCACGTCCAACACACCCGCTTCGGGCTCGATCAATTGAATGTAAAAGCGCGACGCCAACGGACAGGGGCTGCGCAAAATACAGCCTTTGGGCAGGATGCCAAAGCGCTGCTCTGGTGGCAATGGCGAAAAGCCCAGCAGCTCGCGGTAAAACTCGGTCCAGTCCTCCGAGCGGTCATTGCCGATGTACTGCACGATGCCAAAAAAATGCAAGCCGGCGCTGGCCGGCGGGTGCTGGTCAACACCCGGGATGGGGGTGAAGTCGACGTCGTAAATCGAAAACTGTTGGTGCCGGTCGACAAAATAAATGCGGCTGGTGCCCACCCCGTGGATGGCTGGAATGTTGAGCTCCATCACTTCCACCTGGGTCGGCACCCCCCAGGCACCCCGGTCCAGCGCACGGCGGTAGGCGGTGGCGGCATCGCGCACACGCAGGGCCATGGCAGAAATGAGCGGTTTATCACTCAGCGGCGAGCCCTTGGCGTGGGCGTTGACGATGATGTTGAGGCCACCCTGGCGGTACAGCAGCACCTCGCGCGAACGGTGCCGGGCCACCGGTTTGAAGCCCATGGTTTCCAGCACCTGGCCCAGCGCCTGCGGCTTGGCCGTGGCGTACTCGATGAACTCGATGCCTTCCAGACCCAGCGGGTTGTCGCCTTCGACGATTTGCTCGCGATCGCTGCCGGGTGTGATCAGGGTGGCTGCCGTCATGGTGGTTTTCCTCAGAAATGAATCACAGCCATTATGCCGATGTGCGCCCCCGCAAACGCTGCCACCAGGCAGTTTGACTCACGATCGTGAATATCAACGCAGCCAGGATGATGGCCGACAAGGGTGAGGTGACAAATTCGCCAGCAAACTGGCCCACGTTGCCCTCGGCCGAGATCATGGCCTGGCGGTAGGACGAGTCCATCAACGGCCCCAGAATCATGCCCAAAATGATGGGCCCGACCTGAAAGCCATACATTTTGAAGACGTAACCCACCACCCCAAAACCGAGCATCCAGTACACATCAGCCGGGTTGTTGTTGATGGCATAAGCGCCCACAGCCGACAGCATCAAAATCAAAGGCAGCAGCAAGGGCTTGGGTGTTTCCACAATCTTGGCAAAAATCTTGATGCCGGTCAGGCCAAACACCAGCAAGAAGCAGTTGGCCAGCGTCAGGGCGCCAACCTGGAACCAGAACAGGTGCGGGGTTTCGATCATCAGCATCGGACCGGGCTTGAGGCCGTGGATGTACATGGCGCCAATGATGACGGCGGTCACCGCGTCACCCGGAATGCCCAGCGTCATCATCGGGATGTAAGCGCCGGGCACAGCCGCGTTGTTGGCCGATTCGGGCGCCACCAGGCCTTCATACGCACCTTCGCCAAAGGGGCTGGAGGGGTTTTTGACGGTGCGCTTGGCATGGTCGTACGCCATCAGCGCGGCGATGTCGCCACCGGCGCCGGGCAAAGCGCCCACCACCACACCAATGCCCGAAGTGCGGGCGGCAAGTGGCAGGTATTTTTTAACCAGATGCCATGGCGGGATGATCTTGTCGACGTTTTGCTTGACCGCCTTGAGGTGCATCTCATGCAACTGCACCAGCACCTCAGCCACGCCAAAAAAGCCGATCATGGCCGCCACATACGAAATGCCGGCGGTGAGCTGCAAGCTGCCAAAAGTAAAGCGGGGTTCGGCCGTCATCGGGTCCAGCCCCACCGAGCCAATCAGCACACCCACAGCACCGGCAAAAATGCCCTTGGCCAGCGAGCCGCCCGACAAACTGCCCACCAGCAAAATGCCCCAGATGGCCAGCATCAGATAGTCCCGCGGCGCAAACTTGAGCGCCAGCGTGGCCACAGCAGGTGCCGCAATGGCCAGGGCCAAAATGCCGATGAAACCGCCAAACACCGACATCACCGTGGTCAGGCCAATGGCCGCGCCGGCCTCACCCCGTTTGGCCAGCGGGTAACCGTCCAGGCCGGTGGCAATGGCCGAAGGCGCACCGGGAATGTTGAGCAAAATGGCACTGCGCGAACCGCCATAAACACCGCCCAGGTAAATGCCGGCAATCACGGCCAGCGCCGAATTGATGTCCCACTTGAACGTGAACGAAATCAGGATCGACACCGCCATGGTGACCGATAGCCCCGGAATGGCGCCAATGTAAATGCCGGCAAAGGTACCTGCCGCAATCAGGCCCAACAGCCTGGGGTCAACCCAGGACATGAAAAAATAACCCAGAGCTTCATTCATTTGATCAGCCCTTGAAGCAGCGTGCCCGAGGGCAGCACCACTGAAAAAATCGTCTTGAACACCAGATAGACCACGGCCAGACTCAAGGCACTGACCCAGATATTGAGCACCCATTTGCGACTGCCCAACAGCCGCATGGAAACCACTAAAAACAAATAAGACGACAGCACAAAGCCCAAACGCTCCAGCAGGAACATGTAAGCCGCAATGGCCAGCACAAACTGCACCAGCATGCCCGGTGTCATCTGGCGCACAAACTGGCGCCAGGCCGATTCACCCTCGGCACCCGGCACGGGTGTCAATTTGACGGTTTCACCTGCTGCAATCAAGCCCGAAAGCAACATCACCGTCGCCGCAAACATGGGAAACGACCCGGCTGAAGTGAACGATTCAAACTTCGAGATGCTGTAGGCCTGCCACAGCATGAACATGCTGAAAACGATCAGCAGCATTGAAAAAACCAACTCACCCGGGAGTCGGCGACGGCTTGTGTGCATGGTGTCTCCTGTTGTCGGTATCTGGCAAAGCCGGGCAGGCGCTTTGCCTGCCCGATATCACAGACTTAAGGCTTGGCAATGTTACGGCTTTGCAATGCCCAGGCTAGCCGGGTCAACTTTGGCCACACCAACTTCCTGATAAGTCCAGGAGGTCACCGACTGCCATTTCTTCAGGAATGCGTCGGCTTCGGCACCGGAGATGTTCATCATCACGTTGCCACGGTCTTTCATGAAAGCAGCGAACTTGGGGTCGTTGGCGGCCGTCTTGAAGGCAGCCGTCAACTTGGCTTTGGCGGCATCAGGCACGTCTTTTTTCACAAACACGCCGTAAAACGGACCCCAGGGCAGGTATTTGGCAATGCCGGGCAGGTCGTTGGTGATGGGCGGCACACCTTCAAAAGGCTCTGCACTGATGGTAGCCAGGGCTTTGAGACGACCAGCCTTGATGTGCTCGGCGGCTGCACCCACACCAACAAACATGAAGTCCACGTGGCCCCCCAGCAAGGCAGTCACACCCGGGCCGTCACCGGCAAAAGGCACCGAGGTGGTCGGGAACTTGGCCACGGTGGAAATCATGGAGCTGACCGTGAATGGCAGACCGCCGGTGCCGGTGGAGCCCTGTTTGATCTTGCCGGGGTTGGCCTGCACGTCATTCAACAGGTCTTTGAACGTTTTCCAGGGTTTGTCAACGGTGGTGACCACATACACGTTACCGCGGCCAATGATGTTGACCGGGTAAAACTTGGAGTAGTCCAGGTCACTGATGCCCAGGATGGGGTGAATCTGTGGATTCTCGGCACCAATCAGCAGGGTGTAGCCATCCGAGGCTTGCTGGTTGACAAAGTTGGTGGCAATGGCACCCACGCCACCGGCCTTGTTCTGCAGCACAATTTTTTTACCCAGGACTTCTTCGGCCAACGGCACCAGCGAGCGCGCCACCACGTCCGTGGCGCCGCCTGCGCCCCACTGGATGATGCCGGAGAGTTCACGGTCGGGGTAGGTTTGGGCGTTGCCCAGGGTTGAGATGAAGGCCAGGGCAGCAGCACCAAGCAATTGACGGCGGAAGTTCATGGGAAGTCTCCTTTGGTTTAAAAATGTGGGCAGGTGCTCACGGGGTTGCGAAAAATTCTTGACCATTCTCTGCTCTCTCGTCCAGCAGGGCTTGCGGGTAAATTTGCTGACGAATGGTACGGATATCCTGACGCAGGACAGCGGCGATGTCATGGAAACCAAAAAAATCCATGTACAAATGCGCTTGCTGGATCAGCATCTCAAAACCCGGCTCGGCGTGCAGGCCGCGTGCTCGTGCCGCACGCAGCACGGGCGTAGGGTAATTTTTCATCACAATGTCCACCAGCGCGGCGCCTGGGTCCAAACGGGCCACATCGCAGGGCAGCGGGTCGGTCATCTTCAGACCCAGGGGCGAGGCATTAACCACGAGATCAAAACCCTCTGGCGCGCTGCTGCTGACAGCCGCAACCCGCGCGGTGTTGGCAAGCTGCAACCGGGCAGCCACTTCGGCCGCCTTGCCGGGCGTGGGGTCAAACAAGGCCACTTCAGCGGCGCTGCCCGTGGCGCGTGACTGCACCAAAGAGGCACCAATGGCGGCGGCGGCGCCACCGGCACCCACAATCAGTACCTTCTTTCCCGCATAAGGGATGCCAAAATAATCCAGCGAACTGACAAAACCCTCGCCATCAAACAAGCCACCTTCAAGTGTGCCGTCGGCATTGCGCCGGATGGCATTCACGGCGCCCGCCAGGTGCGCCAGCTCGCTGCTGCGGTTGAGCACCGCCATGACGGGCACCTTGTGCGGTATGGTGACCCACATACCCTTGATGTTTTTAGCCAGGAACGCCGTTTGCACGAAGGCGTGCAGGTTTTCCGGCGCGACCTGGATCGGCACCAGCAAGGCATCGTGACCAAAGCGGGCGAAGAGCGGATTAAAGATCTCGGGCGCCAACACCTGCTCCACCGGGTCGCCCAGAATCAGGTAGACGTCGGTGCTACCGCTGACTGGCGGCACCAGCACAGGATTTACAGGGTCAATAATGCGTTGATCGTTCATAATCTTGTTTCTGACCGGACTTTAGCCATTTATAAGAACTTTAAAAAGTAAACTTTCTGATATTTGTGCGATAAATGAACTTTTATAATCGATAAACGAACGCAACACGGGTAATTACTTAGCTCATTTTGTCGCCATTAATGGAGTCAACCGCATGACAAGCCTTGTTTCATCCGCCAGAGTGACCCCTGGCGCCACACTGGACAAACGTGACTGGATCGCTGGCCTGGAAAAAGGCCTGTCCATCATCGAAGCCTTCGACGACGCCAACCCGCGCATGACGGCCAGCCAGGCTGGCATTCGCTGCGACATGACGCGCACAGCGGCGCGGCGCTACCTGCTGACGCTGGCCTACCTGGGCTACGTGGCCACCGACGGCAAGATGTTCTGGCTCACGCCCCGGGTGTTGCGCCTGGGCCAGTCGTACCTGGAATCCGCCCGGCTACCGCGCATCGTGCAGCCTTTTTTGCAGCGGGTCACCTCCGGCACGCAGGAGATCGCCTACGTGAGTGTGATGGACGGCGACGACGTGGTGTATATCGCCCGCAACGGTTCCACCCGCGCCATGAACACCGGTGTGGTGCTGGGCTCGCGCGTGCAGGCGCAGGTGACCGCCGCCGGCATGCTGATGCTGGCCATGCGCGACCCCGAGTGGCTGGAAAACTGGCTTGCCCACCATGAGCTCAAGGCCTACACCAGCTACACCATCAACAACAAGGACCGCCTGCGCATCGAGTTGGCGCGCATCCGCCAGCGCGGCTGGGCGATTTCTGAGCAACAGCTCGAATTAACCTACCGCGGGGTCGCCGTACCCCTGATTGACCGCAAAGGTGACTTGGTGGGCGCGCTCAACGTGACCATGCCGATGGGACATGAGAGCAGTGAAGACGCGGCGTCGCGCGTGCTGCCGGTACTGATGGAAACCGCGCGGGCCATGCGCAATCTGATCTGACCGCGCCGTTTTGGTACCTGGGCCATGCCTGACCTCACCGGGGTACTGGCCATTTTTCACCAATTGTTCATTATTGGTGAATTGTCAATGTCAACTTTGATGCATTGTATTTATTAATGCTCACAGTATATTGCAGCCTTCATCACGAGAGGCAGACGCATGACCCCAACCCGCATTGCCATTGCTGGCGCAGGAACCGTCGGCCAGGTCCACATGGCCGTGGCACAACGCAGCCCCAGCTGCACGCTGAGCGCACTTGTTGACCCGTCACCGGCAGCGGTCGCGGTCGCCAGGGCGGCGAATGTTCCGCTGTTTGCCTCGCTGGAAGACTTGTTGGCTGCCGACCGCCCTGATGGCGTGCTGCTGGCCACCCCCAACCACTTGCATGTGCCACAAGCGCTGCAGTGTATTGAGGCCGGTCTGCCGATTCTGCTGGAAAAACCGATGGCCACCACCGTCGCGCAAGGCGAACAGCTATTGAAAGTGGTCAAGGCCACGGGTGCCAGGGTGCTGATCGGACACCACCGCGCCCACAGCCCCATCATGCGAAAAGCCAAAGAGGTGGTGGATTCCGGCCAACTGGGTCAACTGGTCGCCGTCATGGGCAGCGCCACGTTTTTGAAGCCGGATGCCTATTTTGAGGGCGCCCCCTGGCGGCGTGAACCGGGCGCGGGCCCGATCTTGATCAACATGATTCACGAGGTGCACAACCTGCGCATGCTGTGCGGCGACATTGTGGCGGTACAGGCCTTTGCCAGCCACGCCACGCGCGGCTTTGCGGTGGAAGACACGGTGGCCATCAACCTGCGTTTTGCCAGTGGCGTGCTGGGCACATTCATGCTGTCCGATACGGCGGCCTGCCCGCGCAGCTGGGAGCAGACATCGCAAGAGAACAAGGCTTATGCCAGCTATGACGACGAAGACTGCTACGTCATCACCGGCACCAACGGCAGCCTGTCGGTGCCCACCATGCGCCTCAAGACCTACCCCCGCCCGGAAGACCGCTCGTGGTGGAAAGCCTTTGAGGTCGGTGTGGTCGGCATGGTGCGTGACGACCCGTTGAAACACCAACTGGAACACTTTGGTGCGGTCATTCGCGGTGAGGCCGAGCCGCTGGTCAGCGCCTTTGACGGCCTGCAAAACCTGCGCGTCACCGAAGCCATTGCCGACGCGGCCAAGTCCGGCCAGACCATTCATCTTAGTCAGTTGGGGTCAGAGCACGTCGCTACGCGAGTGGTCTGACCCGCAAAGTATCAGAAACCAACCGGAAACACCCATGGACTTTTCACTCAACGACGAACAAAAAATGATGATCGACACCATCCGTCGCTTCATCGCCGAAGACCTGCATCCCCTGGAAGATGAGCTGGAAGATCAGGGTTTTCTGGCCAATGAAAAAGCGCTGGCTGTTTTCAACAAGTCCAAAGACCTGGGCCTGTATGCCTTGAACATGCCGGCCGAACTCGGTGGTGGCGGTCTGTCTGCGCTGGACCGCATCATTTGCGAGGAACAGTTTGGCCATACTTCCGACTATCTGATCCGCCGCGCCTTTGGCAATGTCTATGAGCCCCTGCTGGAATGCAAGGGGGTGCAAGTGGATCGCTGGCTCAAACCCACGGTGCAGGGTGTGCGCACCTGCTCGATTGCCATCACCGAAGCCGGTGCGGGTTCCGATGCGGCGGGTATCAAGACGAGCGCCCGCAAGACCGGGTCCGGCTGGGTGCTCAATGGCAGCAAGTGTTTCATCAGCGACGGCGAGTGGAGCGATTTCTATCTGGTGTCCGCCAAGACCGGCGACAAGGAAATCTCGATGTTCATGGTTGACAAAGGCCTGCCCGGCTTCACCCTTGGCAAAGACCAGAAGATGATGGGCTTGCGCGGCACGCCGCACCTGGAACTCTATTTTGACGATGTGGTGCTGGCGCCGGTTTGCCTGCTGGGTGAGCAGGGCCAGGGCTTCAAACTGGCCATGGGCGCACTCAACGTGGTCCGGCTGGCGCAAGTGGGCGCACGCGCCGTGGGCAAGGCCAGCCATGTACTGGAACTGATGGTGGACTACGCCAACCAGCGCAAACAGTTTGGTCAAAAAATTGGCGACTTTCAAATGGTGCAGCAACAACTGGCTGACAGCGTGATCGAGATCAACGCCGCGCGCTGGCTGGTGTACCAAGCCGCCTGGATGCTCGACCAGGGCTTTGATGCCCGTGAACAGATCGCCATGGTCAAGGTCTTCGCCGCCGAAATGCTGGGCAAGGTGGTGGACCGCGCGGTGCAAATTTTTGGTGGCATGGGTTTCTGCAAGGAATTGCCGATCGAGCGTTATTACCGCGATGCCCGCGTCTACCGCATTTTTGATGGCACCAGCGAGATTCACCGCACGGTGGTGGCCAGGATGGCCATGAAAAAAGGTGCCGTGTTGTTTGATGTGCACCGCTAACAAGTGGCGCAGAACACCATGAGCCACAGCAAATTCATGACGGCGGCGCAGGCTGCAGACCTCATCAACGACAACGACACCGTGGGCCTGATGGGCGGTGGCGGCGGCCTGATGGAAGCCACCTGCCTGTTCGAAGCCGTGCAGGCCCGCTTTCTGGACACACAAACCCCACGCAACCTGACCGTGGTGCACGCCCTGGGTATTGGCGACAAGAAGACCAAGGGCATGAACTGCTTTGCCCACGAGGGGCTGGTGAAGAAGGTCATTGGTGGCCATTGGGTCTGGTCGCCCACCCTGCAGCAACTCGCGCTGGATGAAAAGATCGAGGCCTACATCCTGCCCGGTGGTGTTTCCAGCCAACTGCTGCGCGAAATCGGCGCCGGCCGACCGGGCTTGTTCACCCATGTGGGGCTGGGCACGGTGTGTGACCCGCGCCAGGGCGGTGGCCGCATGAACGCCTCAGCCAGGGACGACCTGGCTGAAGTGGTGCAAATGGATGGGCGCGAGTACCTGCGCTACAAACCGTTTCCGGTGCACGTGGCGCTGGTGCGCGCCAGCGCGGCAGATGAAGACGGCAACATCAGTTTTGAGCACGAGGTCGCCAACGTGGACGCCCAGTCGCTGGCGCTGGCGGCCCGCAACAGCGGAGGCAAGGTCATTGTGCAAGTCAAGGAACGGCTGCCGAATGGGGCGCTGAAGGCGCGTGAGGTACGCATTCCGTCGGCCTGGGTCGATGCCATCGTGGTGGACCCGGCGCAAAAATCCAGCTACGACATCGCCTTCGATCCCGCCTTGAGCGGCGAGTTGACGGGGGAGGCGCGTTACCTGAGTGAGGCTGCCGACCATGAGGTTGAAAAAGCGGCAGCCCATGTCGCTTTCAGTGAGCGCCAGGCGGTGGCACGCCGTGCTGCCCTGGAGTTGTTCAACACCGGCAAGGCACGCCCGGTCGTTAACTACGGGGTCGGCGTGCCCGACGCCGTGGCCAAGCTGATTGCCGCGCGCGGCGAGCAGCACCGCATCTACCAGACCATTGAACACGGCACCTATGGCGGCACGCTGATGGACGGCGTGCTGTTTGGCTACGCCCGCAATGCCACCGCCATGCTCGACGCAGCCACGCAGTTTGACTTTTATGCCGGTGGTGGCCTGGACATCGCCTTTTTGGGCTTTGGCGAATTCGATGCGCAGGGCAACGTCAACGTCAGCAAGCTCGGCGGCCTGACCGTGGGGCCGGGCGGCTTCATCGACATCGCCCAGAACGCCCGCAAAGTGGTGTTTTGCGGCACCATGGCCGCCAAGGGCGTCAAGCTGCTGACCGGTGACGGCCAGATGCGCGTGCTGCAACAAGGTGCCATCAAAAAGCTGCTGTCCCGGGTGGATCAAATCACCTTCAGTGGTGTGGAAGCCCTCAAGCGCGGCCAGACCGTGCTGTTCCTGACCGAACGCGCCAGCTTCCGGCTCACGGACCAGGGTATCGAGCTGTTTGAAATTGCCCCCGGCATCGACCTGCAACGCGACGTGCTGGACCAGATGAACTTTGTGCCCTTGATCACCCAAAATCTGGTTGTCATGCCGTCTGATTTGTTTACCGCCACTGCCACTGCATCATGAGCGACCACTATGCCGTGATCGGCAACCCCATCAGCCAGACCAAATCGCCCGTGATCCATGCTTGGTACGCCAGGTCATGCGGACAAGCCATGCACTACACCGCGCTGGAAGGGCCGATCGGTCGCTTTGCTGAAACGGTGGATGCGTTTCGTGCTGACGGAGGGCGTGGCCTGAATGTGACCGTGCCCTTCAAAATGGAGGCCTGTGCCTATGCCACCACGCTGTCCGAGCGCGCGCGTTTGGCGGGTGCCGTCAATGCGTTGAAGTTTGAGGGTGATGAGGTCTTGGGCGAAAACTTTGACGGCGTGGGTTTGGTGCGCGATGTGACGCACAACCTGGGTTTTGCGCTGCGCGGCAAACGCGTTCTGCTGCTGGGCGCAGGTGGCGCAGTCCGTGGCGCCTTGCTGCCATTCATCCATGAACAACCGGCCAGCCTGACCCTGGCCAACCGCACCCTGTCCAAAGCCGTTAGCCTGGCGGCCGAGGTGGCCGCGCACGCAACGGTGAACGCCTGCAATTACGAAGCGCTGGCGGGACAGCAGTTCGACCTGGTGTTCAATGCCACTTCCGCCAGTTTGCGAGGCGAATTGCCGCCCGTGCCAGCCACGGCCTTTGCACCAGGATGCCTGGCCTACGAGCTGGCCTATGGCAAAGGACTCACACCGTTTCTGCGTTTGGCGCAGGCTTCGGGGGCAGGCCACCTGGCCGATGGTGTCGGCATGTTGACCGAGCAAGCCGCAGAAGCTTTTGCATGGTGGCGTGGTACCCGGCCCGACACACAGACCGTCATCGCGCAGTTGACGATGCCCTTGGTCTGAGCTTGGGGCTAGCGCACCGAGGTATCCAGCGCATACGGCCCCTGCTGCAACTGGCTGATGATGCGCTGCGTGCACACGCGCAGCTTGGCCGACTGGTCGAGTCGGGTGGCGGTGACCGCCCAGACGTCGGCGTTCTGGTGGTATTGCGGCAGCACACGCACCAGCGCACCGGCGCGCAACAGCGCTGCCACGTCCCAACTGGCCAGCGGAATGATGCCCAAACCGTCCAACGCCCACTGGTGCACGATATCGCTCTGGTTGGAACCCATCGCCCCGGTCACCTTGACCGACTCCGAACCGTTTGGCCCCTCGAGCCGCCAGACACCAAAGGTCTGGTGGCGCTCGCGGTACATCAGGCAGTCGTGACCGGCCAGGTCAGCCAGGGTTTTGGGGTGACCACGTCGGGCCAGGTAAGACGGCGCGGCACACAACACACGGGCGTTTTTGGCCACCAGATGCGCGATCAGGTTGGGCTCGGTCACCTCGCCCATACGCACGTCAATGTCGAAGCCCTCACCCAACAGATCTACCCGGCGGTCCACCACGTCCACCCATATCTCCAGCGCCGGGTATTCGCGCGTCATTTGCGCCAGGATCGGGGCCAGATGGTTACGCCCCAGGTGCAGGCTGGTGGCAATACGCAACGGTCCGGTGGGCAGGGTTTTGGCCCCGACCACACCCTGATTCAACTCGTCGGCGGCATCGAGCACCTTGCGCGCCCAGCTATAGGTAGCCTCGCCCGCGTCACTGATAATGACCCGGCGCGTGGTGCGGTGAAACAGTGTGCTGCCAAGTGCCTTTTCCAGGTTGGCCACCCGCTTGGTGACGTAGGCGGGCGAAATGCCCAGGTCGGTGGCCGCGCCGACAAAGCTGGAGCGCTTGGCCACCTGGCAAAACACGCGCAAATCGGTCAGACTCCATTCATTGTTCATTTTTAGTGAATTGTTGATCCAAATTTTTATAAATTGTATTTGTTCGACAAATACTGAACAGGGTCTTAATTTTTTCGGCCATGTGAATAACAATGGGCAGCACGCCAAAGTCATCCATTTTTCTCCATGCAACCACAAAGCAACTTTGAACGTTACCAGCGCGAGGTCTTGCGCATTGCGCTGAGCCATTACGTCACCAATGGTCTGTCGGCGGCGCTAGGTTTGTTGCTGATCACGGGCAGCATTTACCTGCTGTTGGGTGAATTCGCCGCTGCCGCCGCGTCAGTGGGGGTGGTGGTGTGTATTCCGCCGGATCAACCGGCCCCCAAACGTGGCAAGTTCTGGCAACTGTTGCCGGCCTTCCTGATTGGCTTGCCACTTTTTTGGGCGGTGCAGGTGTTACACGCCGCCCCCATCCTGCTGGGCCTGCTGCTGGTACCGGCCAGTTTTCTGGCATTTCTGGCGGGGGGCTGGGGCAAGCGGGGACTGCCCATTTCGATCTCGGTCATGTTTGCCATGGTGTTTTCGATGGCGGTGCCTGACCACACCAACAGCGCCACCAACCTGGCCACTTGCCTCTATTTCACGCTGGGTGCCGTGTTCTACCTGGTCTGGGCAACACTTGCCAACACGGCACTCAACGCACGTTACCGGGTGCAAATGCTGGCCGACACGCTGATGGCCTTGTCCAAGCTGATGCGCTCCCAGGCGCAGCAATTCAGCCCTGAAATAGCGGCTGAAACAGGCAAACGAGCCCCACTGATTGGCACGCTGCTGCAACAGCAGGCGGCGCTGGCCGACCAGTTGCAGGCGGCGCGTGATATTTTGCTGGAGTCGCCCAGCAGCACACGCCGCCAGCAGTTGGCCAACATGCTGATGCTGGTGCTGGACATGCGCGACCACCTGCTGGTCTGCAACCTTGACCTCGACACCCTCAAAAGCCATTCCGGTCATGGACCAGTGCTGAGCGCCCTGCGTGACATTCTGCAGGCGCTGGCGGATGAAATCGATGCCTTGGCCGATGCCCTGATGCTGGGCCGCATGCCCTTGCCGTTTGCCAGCCATCGGCCGCAACTTGAAAACCTGCAATGGGAACAGTCCGGCACGACGCCAACCAATGGCGCGCCGCCCGCGATCCTGGCCATGGGCATGTCAAGCCGCATTGGCCTCATGAATGACGACAGCTTGCGCCTGATAACGTTGGCGCGCGGTGACGTGGCGCCCAATGTGAGCCTGGTGCGGGCCAACTGGGAACTGTTCGTAAGCCCCACGGTCTGGTCCTGGGCGCCCTTTTATGCCCTGTGGCGCTGGAATGCGCCACCCTTGCGCCATGCCATCCGGGCGGCACTGGCCATTGGCACGGCGTACGCAGTCTCGCTGGCGCTGCCCTGGGGCAGTCATGATTACTGGATACTGGTGACCATCGTGGTGGTGCTGCGCGGTAGCCTGGCCCAAACCCTGGAGCGGCGCAACAGCCGAGCCATCGGCACGCTGATTGGCTGCGTTGTGGCCGGTCTGCTGCTGTACACACACATCACCCCACTGCTGGTGCTGCTGGTGGTCACGCTGGCGCAGGCGGTGGCGCACGCCTTTGCGCTCAAAAAATACCTGGTGACCGCTGTGGCCGCCACGGTGTTGGGCCTGTTGCAGGTGCAGATGCTCAACGCCGGACCCAGCCCGGTGTTTGATGTGGTGGAACGCATGCTCGATACCCTGATGGGCGTCGCCATCGCCTGGGCTTTCAGTTATGTCCTGCCGTCCTGGGAGCGTGGCCAAATTGCAGCCCTGGTCACGCGCACCCTGGCGGCGCAAGCACGGCATGCCCGTGTGGCCTTGGGCTTGTGGCAATTGCAGGCGGTGGACAACGAGCCCGAAATCCAGTGGCGGCTGGCCCGGCGTGAGGCTTTTGACAGCCTGTCTGCGCTGGTGCAGACCACACAGCGCTCTTTGTCCGAGCCGCGTGCCGTGCGCCCCCCGCTGGAGCCGCTGGGGCGTTTGCTGGCCCTGAGTTACCAGCTGCTGGCCCAACTGACCACGGTCAAGACCATGCTGCTGCAGCAACGTGGCCGCCTGACCCCCCACGAGATTGATCTGCCCTTGCAGCGGACGGCACAAGCCATTGAAGCCGCACTGGGCGCAGCCGCGCTGCCCCCGCAGAGCGACCAACCCGCCGCCACCGCGCTGGAGTGGTCGGTGCTGGGCGACCCCTTCGATGGCGACCTCAGTCCCTGGTTATTGCGCCGACTGCAGTTGGCCGACTGCATTGCGCTGCAATTGCGGGCCAACGGGGATCAGGTGGTGCGCGAGCTTGCTGCGCAACATCGCTAAGACTCACCGATCGATCATCGCTGCCATGGCTTTCGTCCTGAACTCCCGAGGACTCACCCCCGTATGTTTGCGAAAAAATCGGCAGAAATAGGTCTCATCTGAAAACCCCAGAACGTAGGCAAGTTGCTTGATGCTGTTGCTGGTGTACACCAACACACGCTGTGCTTCGTGCACAACACGGGCATTAACGACATCAATGCTCGATACACCCAGCACCTCGCGGCATAAGCGTGACAGCTGGCCCGGGGAAATACCAAGCTGCTCGGCATAGTGCGAAATGGGTAGATGCTCTTTGTAATGCGCATCCACCATGCTGCGGAATTTTTCAATCTGAGCAGATTTGCGTGAATCTGCATTAGGTGGTGTGACCTCGTTGACGCGGGCCAATCGTGCCATTTGGATGCATATTGCCATAAGCAGAGCCATGCCCGCCGTGAGTTGCCCTGCCGCTTGCATGTGTGTCTCGCGCTCTACAGCCAGAAACAGCGGCATCAAGAACTCAGCTTGTCCACTGACATCACCAAGTGGAATGACAGAGGGCTTGCGCAAATGGGGTAACAGCTCGGTGTTTGCCACGCTCACAAGGGCTTCCAAAGGCCGCTGCGCAGCCGTAATCACCGGGCCATCAACATCTTCTGAAAAACTAAAGCCATGCACGGTTTGTGCCGGAATCAACACCAGGCAAGGCGCTTTGAATCGTACTTTTGAATGGTCGACCAATACCTCTCCTGCGCCCTGGGTGAGATACAAAATCTGAATCAGTGCATCGTGCTTATGGGGTCGAATTTTCCAGTTGTAGGGGCGAGAACGCTGGGGAATCCATTCAAAATCAAACAAGCTCTGCCAACCCGGCTGCGCTTGTACGCCGTAAAGCGAGTAATTAGGGATAACCCTTATGGTCAATTTTGATCCTTTTCAAGATGCACGAATTGTGCTGTACCTCGCCCGAATCGTCAAACTACTTTCAGTCTGCCACACAAACAATCAACCATTCAACTCACAGCAACAGGAAGTCAGCCATGACCAAGCGCGTTTTAGTGACAGGGGCCAGCCGCGGCATAGGCCGCGCGATTTGCTTGCGTCTGGCAAGCCAGGGCGCGGAGATTGCCGCCTGCGGGTCAGCCCACGTCGATGACCTGGATGCCGTCATCGCAGAGGCTGCCAAACAAGGCGGCCGGGTGGTGCCTTTGCTCGGCGATCTGGCTGATGCGGCCACACCAGCCCGGCTGGTCGAGCAGGCCGTGGCTGCGCTTGGTGGGCTGGATGCGGTGGTGTCCAACGCGGGGGTGTCACGGCCGTCGACGTTGGTCAATCTGACCCTGGAGGACTGGGACTTTTTGCTGGCTGTCAACACGCGTGCCCCCTGGCTGCTGGCCAAAGCGGCCTACCCGGCGCTACGCGAGAGCCGTGGCAGCTTTGTCTCGGTAGCATCCATGTCGGGGGTTCAGCCCTACCCGGGCATGGGTGCCTACAGCCCGAGCAAGGCCGCCGTATTGATGTTGGTGCGCACGCTGGCGCAGGAGTGGGCAGCAGATGGCATTCGTGTCAACGCGGTGTCACCGGGCCTGATTCATACTTCATTAACCGCCAAGGTGTATGCCGATGCACCGACCAAAGCGGCACGCGAAGCCCTGATTCCGTTGCACCGCATTGGCAACCCGGACGCTGACATCGCCGGGCTGGTGGCTTTCCTGATCGGACCCGACGCGGCATATGTCACCGGCCAAAACATACTGGCCGATGGCGGGTTGATGGACACCGTGCACGGACTGATTCCGGGTCGCCCGGCCACAGAAAGATAAAGACCGCCATGATTGATTTAAAACCACCCCCCGCCGCACGCGAACGTTATTACCACGCTGGATATTGGCAACACCAGACCTTGGCTCAACTGATCGCGGCCAGCGTGGCAACGCATCCTGACAAAGTGGCCGTGGCAGATGCCTCCGGCCACAGCATCAGCTACCGTGAACTTGAGGACAAGGCGTCCCGCTTTGCAGGCTTTTTGAAGACCCGTGGGGTCGGTGTGGGGGACGTGGTCACCATGCACTTGCCCAATTGGTGGCAAACCGCCGTCGTGACTTTTGCCGCCTTCAAGCTGGGCGCGGTGATCAACCCCTTGCCGCCCACCTATGGCTGGAAAGACCTGGCGTTCATCATGAACAAAAGCGGCGCCAGGGCTGTGATCGTGCCGGGTCGGTTTCGCAGCGTGGACTACACCGACCATTTGCTGCGCATTTCCACCGAATTGACGGTGTCACCGACCATCGTGGTGATCGGGGCTGGCAACGCCAACATTGGCACGAGCTTTGACGACGCATTACGCGGGCCGCTGCTGGCAGAAGGTCACGATGCGGCGGCTGATGATGCGGCACTGCTCTTGTTTACCTCTGGTTCCGAGTCCAAGCCCAAAGGCGTGGTGCACACCCACAACACCGCCATTTACGGCGAGCGCGCCTTGGCAGGCACGCTGCAGCTTGACAGCCAGGATGTGTGTTTCATGGCCTCACCGGTGACCCACACCAGTGGTTTCATGCACGGCATTTTGATGACGCTGATGACCGGTGCCACGGTGTCGCTGCTCGATATTTTCAAGGGGGATGTGGCGGTGGACCAGATGCTTGCCAGCCGCGCCACCTGGACCATGGGCGCCACGCCGTTCCTGAGCGATGTGGTGGACAGCCTGGAGCGCACGGCCAAGCGTCTGCCGGATTTGCGTTACTTTTTGTGCGGCGGTGCACCCATCCCGGAAGTGGTGGTGCGCCGGGCGCAGGCGGTGGGGGTTCGGGTGCTGAGCATTTACGGCTCCACCGAGAGTCCACCTCACACCGTCACCTGGCCGCAAGATCCGGTGGAAGCCGCCTGGCAGTTTGACGGCCGTGCCCTGCCGGGCGTGGAAGTGTGCGCGGTGGACGAAGACGGCAAACCCTTGCCGCCGGATCAGCAAGGCGAGCAATGGTCGCGCGGTCCGCATGCCTTCATCGGTTACCTGGGCGAGCCCGGGTTGACCGCCAAGGCACTGGATGCCGATGGTTGGTACCACTCGGGCGACCTCGCGCGGGTGGGCGCCGATGGTTCGGTGCGGATCGTGGGTCGTATCAAGGACATGATCATTCGTGGCGGACAAAACATTTCAGCCCGCGAAGTCGAAGACATCCTGCTGGAACACCCGGCCTGTCAAGCGGTCGCAATGGTGGGTATTCCGGACGAACGACTGGGGGAACTTGGTTGTGCGGTGGTGGTCTGCCACGTCGGAAAAACGCTGGGCTTCGAGGAGATGAAGCTGTTCCTCACGGGGCGGGGTGTGGCGCGCTTCAAACTACCCGAATACCTGGTGCTGCGCGATGCCCTGCCCACCACCCCGAGCGGAAAAGTTCAGAAATTCAAATTACGCGAAGAACTGAAAACTCTTAACGAAGCAAAAACACATGTTTAAAGTTGAAGACCTCGGTGCCGTGGTGCGTGTCACCATGCAGCGTGCACCGGTGAATGCCATCAGTACAGAATTTGTTGCCGGTTTCATGCAAGTGCTGGACGGGCTGGCCGCCAAGACAGACCTGACTGTGCTGCACCTGCGCAGCGACCAAAAAGCCTTTTGCGCCGGGGCCGACCTGGCGCAAGTGCAAAGCTGCTTTGCCATGGACAACGGTGCCGAAATGATGCGGCAAAACATCCGTGGTTTTCATGCGTTATTCGATCGCATTGAAGCCTTGCCTGGTGTCACGCTGGCAGAAATTGGCGGCAGCGCATTGGGTGGCGGGTTTGAGCTGGCGCTCAGCTGTGACCTGCGCATGGTTTCCACCAGTGCCAAACTCGGTTTGCCCGAAGCCAAGCTGGGGCTGATCCCCGGGGCTGGTGGCACACAGCGCCTGACCCGCTTGTGTGGCCCGGGCACGGCCGCACGCATCATTCTGAGCTGTGATGTGGTGGATGGCACCACCGCCTGCCAGTTGGGCATGGTGCAATGGGCGGTGGCACCCGAAAAATTAGCGCAGGAAGCGCAAGCGTTGGTGCAGCGCATCGCGGCCCAGTCGGCGCCCGCCCTGCAGCTTGCCAAACACTGCATGGCACAGGTGGGCAGGCTGGCCGCCGAAGGGTTCGATGCCGAACTCAATGGCATCCACACCCTGGTGACCACGGTCGAAGCCCAGACCCGTGTCAAAGCTTTTCTTGCCCCGCGCAACTGAACCCATCAGGAGACCCCATGACCATCCTCACCCGCAACATCTTCAGCCCCGACCATGAGGCCTTTCGTGACTCGGCCCGCAAGTTTTTTGAGCAGGAAGTGGCTCCCTTCCACAGCGACTGGGAAGACGCTGGTGTGGCCCCGCGCGAGGTCTGGTTAAAAGCCGGCAAGGAAGGTTTTCTGTGCACCACCCTGCCCGAATCCTGCGGCGGCAGTGGGGCCGACCGGCTGTTTGCCGCCATCCTGATCGAGGAACAGGCCCGGCTGGGTTTGTCCGGCCCGGGCTTCTCGACCCACTCGGACATTGTTGCACCGTATATCGTCAACTACGGCACGCCAGAACAACAACAAGCCTGGTTACCCGCCATGGCGCGTGGTGAACTGATTGGCGCGATTGTGATGACCGAACCCAGCGCGGGCAGCGACCTGCGCGCCATCCGTACCACCGCCATTCGCCAGGGTGACGAATGGATTTTGAATGGCCAAAAAACCTTCATCACCAACGGACAATGCGCCGACATTCTGGTGGTGGCGGCCAAGTCCAGCAAAGACCCCGACGGCAAGGACCTGACCCTGTGGGTGGTTGAAGCCTCCATGCCCGGTGTCACCCGGGGCCAGAACTTCAAAAAAATCGGCATGAAGGCGCAAGACACCTGCGAGCTGTACTTTGACAACGTGGTGCTGACCCAGCGCAACATGTTGGGTCAGGAGAACAAGGGTTTTGGCTTGCTCAGCAAAGAACTGGCCTGGGAGCGGCTGCAAATTGCGGTAGGTGCGA
>Ga0209211_10003547_pt1 | contig 25262 bp, 29 predicted proteins | sample RifGroA2_FD_183992 | JGI IMG/M metagenome (GOLD analysis project Ga0209211, IMG submission 183992) | Groundwater microbial communities from Rifle, Colorado, USA - Groundwater A2 (SPAdes) (version 2) | ecosystem: Environmental > Aquatic > Deep subsurface > Groundwater | place: Rifle, Colorado...
CTCTCATCAAGCCATCCTTTCATTATACAGTACTGTGTCTTTTTTTTGTGGTTGCTGGAACGGTAAAACCTATTCGAGTCTCACCAGTAGAACTGGTGGATTACCTTTTGGGAAAAACTATTTAACTGATCTCACCTAATTCAAATGCATGCCGTGTTGAGTGTGATGTTTTCTGGCCACGCGGATACGCGCCATTTCCTTTTCAAGCACTGCTGCTATTCTAGCATATTCACTGTCATCCTCAATTTTTTCTTTCTTCAATTCCTCCGCTCTCTTCCTTGCTTCTTCTGCGCGAGTCAAATCAATCTCTTCAGCCCGCTCAGCGGTGTCAGCCAAAACTATCAAGGCATTGTCATTAAATTCAATAAATCCACCCGAGATAGCCATGCACACATCATTGCCTTTTTCCAATTTCAAACACACCTCACCCGCCTTGAGTGATGCAATATATGATCTGTGATTTGGCAAAATCGTAACCTCTCCATCCGTCACTGGCAAAGTTGCTTGCAAAACTTCTTCATCGAAGACAGTTTTTTCGGGAGTTACAATTTTGAATTTTATTTTGTTTGTCATATGGTTTATTTTTTACCCTGTCAAATAAGATTTGAGCCTGCTTTTTATATATCTTTTTCCATAAGTTGTTTTCAAATACTTCTCTCTATGTGTGGCATCTTGTTGATTTAAACACGCCTCATAATAAATTAACTTCAGAGGCCTTCTGTCTTTTGTTGATTCTATTTTTCCATCACGATGAAGCTCAAATCTTAATTTTAAATTTTTAGTATAACCTGTATAATTTTTATTATCTTTCTTGCTTTGGAGGACATAAACATAATACATCGCCTTGCTAAAATTTAAAATTTATTTGACAGGGTGAATCTCATCAATTACCCCTTTCATATAAAATTCCTGCTCTGGCAATTCGTCATATTCACCAGCCAAGATGGCCTTGAATGATTTGATAGTGTCAGCAAGGCGCACATATTTTCCAGGAGTTCCAGTGAATTGTTCTGCCACGAAAAATGGCTGTGACAAAAATTTTTGAATCTTTCTTGCTCTAGACACAATCACCTTGTCTTCATCGGACAATTCTTCCATACCCAAAATAGCGATAATATCTTGCAAGTCCTTATATCTCTGCAAAACTTTCTGCACGCCACGCGCTACGGCATAATGTTCTTCGCCCACAATTTTTGGATCAAGAATAGTTGAGCTGGAATCCAATGGATCTACGGCTGGATAGATTCCCAATTCAGAAAGTCCACGAGAAAGAACCACGGTTGAATCCAAATGTCCGAAAGTTGTAGCTGGCGCTGGATCGGTCAAGTCATCAGCTGGCACGTACACGGCCTGCACTGATGTCACTGAACCTTTTTTGGTTGAAGTAATACGCTCTTGCAACTTGCCCATTTCTTCAGCCAAAGTTGGTTGATAACCTACCGCCGATGGAATACGTCCAAGCAAAGCTGACACTTCAGATCCAGCCTGTGTAAAACGAAAAATATTATCCACAAAAAACAAAACGTCCTTGCCTTCAGTGTCACGAAAATATTCAGCCATAGTCAATGCTGACAAAGCTACACGTTGTCGGGCTCCTGGTGGTTCATTCATCTGACCAAACACCAAAGCGGTTTTGTCCAACACGCCTGATTCTTTCATTTCATGATACAAATCATTTCCTTCACGCGTTCGCTCACCCACTCCCGCAAAGATTGAATAGCCACCATGTTCTTGCGCGATGTTGCGAATCAATTCTTGAATAACCACGGTTTTGCCCACGCCAGCTCCACCAAATAATCCAACTTTTCCACCCTTCACGAATGGACAAATCAAGTCAATAACTTTGATACCAGTTTCCAAAATTTCCGCTTGTGTTGATTGCTCTGCAAAACTTGGCGCGTCTCTGTGAATTGGATCTCTTCTTTCCATTTTTATTTCTGCATCGATGCCATCAATAGTTTCACCCAAAAGATTGAACATGCGTCCCAACACTCCCGCACCCACTGGCACTGAAATTGCAGAGCCCGTGTCAATCACTTCCATGCCACGCTTGAGTCCATCCGTGGAACCCATGGCCACCGCGCGAACTTTGTTGCCACCAGTGTGTTGATGAGTTTCCAAAACCAACTTCTCGCCATTCTCCAATTTGATTTCCAAGGCGTCATAAATCCTTGGCAAACCGTCAGCGAATTCAACGTCAACTACTGGCCCGATAACTTGAGTGATTTTTCCTGTGTTCATAAATTTATAAAAATATTTTACTAATAAACAAAATTAATTCTCCAATGCAGCACGCCCAGCTGAAATTTCTGCAATCTCCTGTGTAATCTTCATTTGTCGAATCTGGTTATATACAAATGTCAGGTCATCTTTCATTTCGCCAGCTGCGTCAGTCGCGCTTCGCATGGCCATCATCCGAGTTGATTCTTTAGCCGCATTAGATTCCAAAATTGCATGATAGATTTGCATGTCAATCAAGCGTGGCAAAATATATTCCAACACTGCTTCCGGATTTGGTTCAACTTTATATTCTCGCGCTGGCACGTCCAGCCCATATTCTTTGGCCAACACATCCATTTCGGCAATTTGTTTTTCCAAATCAATTTTGGAAATTGGCAAAATCTGGCGAACTTTCGTTTGCTGACTCATAGCCGAAACATAGTCAGTATAGAAAACTACCACCTTGTCATATTTTTTGGCCAGATAATCTTCTGTCACAACTTTGCCCACCGCACGCACATCATCAATCTTTGGCAGATAGGTCAACTCATTGAAAGACGCGATGATGTCTTTGCCCGCTTTGCGTACCACCGCTTCACCTTTTTTTCCAATCGTGATGAAATCAATCTTGATGTTCTTGTTTTTGATGCCAAGTTTTTCCTTGCCGACTCGATTGATACTCAATCTTTCTGGATTGGCAATTTCATCTTTGATCTTTTTGATAATCTGCGCATTAAAAGCTCCACACAAGCCCTTGTTGGAAGTGATGGCAATGGCCAAAACGTTCTTTACTTCACGCACTTCCAAAAGACCAGCATGATGCTTTTCAAAAGCCCGCGAAAGATTGGTTAGCACACTCCAGGCTGCATGCGCATATGGTCGCACCGCCAAAACACTCGCCACAGATTTTCTCATTTTGGCAGCTGAAACCATCTCCATTGCTCGAGTGATTTTTTGGGTATTGCCGACGGATTTAATGCGTCGTCTGATATCTCTTGTTGAAGCCATAAATTTATTCGATAGTGTTAGTAAAAAATTTTATTTCGAAGAATTACTGTTTGAGAACCAATATTTTATCTGAAATTTTTCTATGGGCGTGCTGATTGAGGAAAAATTTCAGCTATAAAATCTATGGTTCGAGTTTAATTCTGCAGAAATAAAGATTTTTCTAACATTATTGACCGCTTTGATATACTTCTTTAAATTCTTTGATGGCTTTCTCCAGACTTGCCACCACATCCTCTGCTAATTCTTTTTTGCTAGCAATCAATTCCAGAGTTTCTTTGGCGCTGGATTGCAAATATTTGTGGAAATCATTTTCCCAAGCTTTCACTTTCTCCACCACCACGTCATCCAAGAAACCGTTGGTCAACGCATACAAAATCGCTACTTGGTTTTGCATTGGCATTGGCTCATATTGATCTTGTTTCAAAATTTCAATGGTGCGTCGTCCTCTTTCGATTTGCTTTCTGGTGTTTTCATCCAAGTCTGAACCAAATTGTGCAAAAGCTTCCAATTCACGGAACTGTGCCAAATCGAGTCGCAACTTGCCAGCCACTTTTTTCATAGCTTTAGTTTGCGCCGCTGATCCTACACGAGAAACTGACAAACCAACATTCAGTGCAGGTCGGATACCTTTGTAGAAAAGATCTGTTTCCAAATAAATCTGACCATCAGTGATAGAAATCACATTGGTCGGAATGTAGGCTGATACATCACCTGCTTGAGTTTCAATGATTGGCAAAGCCGTGATTGATCCGCCACCAAAATCTTCATTCAAACGTGCTGATCGCTCCAAAAGTCGGGAATGCAAATAGAAAATGTCTCCGGGATAGGCTTCGCGTCCTGGGGGTCTCCGCAAAATCAAAGAAATTTGGCGATATGCCCAAGCATGCTTTGACAAATCATCGTAGATAATCAAAACGTCTTTACCTTTGTCTAGGAAATATTCACCCATAGCGCACCCTGCATATGGAGAAATGAAAGACAACGCCGCTGGGTCAGAAGCTCCCGCCACTACCATAATAGTGTGATCCATCGCGCCACGTTTTTCGAGTTCTGCTACAATTCGAGCAATCTTAGATTCCTTTTGTCCAATTGCCACATAGATACAAATCAAGTCTTGTCCTTTTTGATTGATGATCGCATCAATAGCCACTGCGGTTTTTCCCGTTTGTCGATCACCGATAATCAATTCTCGTTGACCACGTCCCACTGGAATCACAGCATCAATGGCCTTGATACCAGTTTGCACTGGCACGCTCACTGATTTTCGGGTAATAACTCCTGGCGCAATTTTTTCGACTGGATAATATGTTTCAGATTTGATTTCACCCTTGCCATCAATTGCCACACCCAAGGGACTCACTACGCGCCCAATCATCATATCGCCCACCGGTACTGACAAAATTTTGCCAGTTGATTTCACGATGTCGCCCTCTTTGATGCCGGTGTAATCACCCAAAATCATGGCACCCACCGCACCTTCTTCCAAGTTCAAAGCCACTCCAAACACGCCACCTGGAAATTCCAACATTTCTGAAGCCATCGCATCTGACAGGCCAGAAATTTTGGCCACACCATCACCTACTTCAACCACGGTTCCGACTTTTTCAGTCTGAGTCAAAGTTTCAAAATTTTCGATTTGTTTTTTCAGTTGATCAACTACGTAATCTTTATTACTCATAAATTTATTTAAATTACTTTTAAAATAATGTCTTAATGAATTAATTTAGCTTCTAATTTTCAATTTCCAATTATCAATTTTCAATGAATTTACAATGAATCAATTTTCAAATGTTTTAATAATTGAGAAATTGATTATTGACTGAAAATTGTAAATTGATTATTGAAAATTCTAGGCCATCAAACTACTTTTCAACTCCGCTAATTTTCTTGCTACACTTGTATCTAGCAACTCATCACCTATCCTGATTATAACTCCACCCTGAATTTTTTCATCTACCACATTTTTTATCACAACCTCATTGGCAGAATATTTATATTTGATAAACTTTTCAATTTCCTTGGTCATTGTATCTTGCAACTTGTATCTTGTAACCACTTCCGCTTCCACAACCCCCTGCTCCTTGTTCCAAATGGCTGAAAATTTTTCACTGACTTTTTTAGCCAATTTAATTTGGCCATTTTTTTGCAACAATTTGAGAAAATTCGTCACCACCAAATCAATCTCGCTTTGAGATTTGTCTTTGGCTGCTTCATATAGCGCTTTCGCGTATTGATTGACTGATAATCGCATAATAATTTTAAGTCTAATTTCTAAAGCTTAAAGTCTAAAAGAAGTATTTAAGTCTAAAGTTTTAAGTATTTTTTAACTTTATACTTTTGAACTTTAGTCTTGCTTTAGACTTTAGTATTTAGCCTTTAGACTTTTAACTCTTAATAGCCTCTTCAATAATAACCCTGTCACTCTCTCTATCAATTTTTTTATTCAATATCTTCTCAGTCGCCATCACTACCAAATTTGCCACCTCTGTTTTCACTTCTGCCAATAATTTTTCTTTTTCTTGTTCAATTTGTTTCTTGGCAGTTTCCATCATTTTTTCAGTCTGTTCTTTGGCAGTGGCCACAATCACCTGTGACTGGGTTGTCGCCATCTCTTCGGTTTTTTTGATGATTTCTTGAGCCTGTTTTCTAGCTTCTACCAAAACCGCCGCTTCTTTTTCAGAAATTTCAGACAGTTTTTTGTGTGAAGCTTCAGCATCCGCCAGTCCCTTTTCAATTTTGGCCGTTCTTTCATTCAACAACTTCAAAACTGGTCCATAGGCAAATTTATACAACACCAAAAGCACAATCACAAAATTAATAAACTGCGCTAGTAGCATGCCGACTTCAATATGAAATGTTTTTACTAATTCTTCCATAATATTATAATTTGGTTATTTTTTAAAATAGTCTCATTTAGACCCTTCATTGCTGAAGAGTCTTGTGAAATTACTTTATTGAGAAAGCAATAACTAGGGCATAGATTGCGATAGCCTCTGCGAAAGCAGCTGCCAAAAGCATTGGCACCAAAATCTTTCCAGTTGCTTCAGGATTTCTCCCGATTGACTCCATTGCTTTTGATCCGATCATACCAATCGCAAATCCAGGTCCGATTGAACCAAGTCCGATTGCTAGAGCTTTCGCTAACATTACTGACTCCATACTTTTTTTGTGCTTATATTATAAGTACTTTCTCTCTCTATGGGGAGCACTTATGATACCAGCATAAATTAAATTAATTATTAGCCTTAGACTTTTTTAATTTTAAAGTCTCAGATAATTTTCAAAATTATGTCATTGAAAATTAATTGAAAATTTAAAATTGGTAATTGAAAATTCCGATTCTAGTGTTCTTCGTTGGTAGTTGCTATCGTCATAAACACCATCGTCAACATCGCAAAAATCAATGCCTGAATAACTCCCACTACAATTTCCATAAATATAAACGGCAACGGCAAAATGAAAGCGAAAATCGCCATCATCGAAGCCATCAAAACCTCACCGGCGAAAATATTGCCAAACAACCTAAACGACAATGAAGCCACTTTGGCAATTTCTCCAATAATTTCAATCAGACCCACAAACGCTTTGATGGGATTGACCAAAATCACTGAGATATCTTTCTTGATTTTTTTCGGAATTTCCAAAAAAGCCTTCACATTCAAAAACTTATTCAAATGACTGGTCACGCCAATCATAATCACACCCATCACGTGCGAAGCCACGACTGCAAAAAGTGATAAGGCCAAGGTCATATTCAAATCAGCTGTGGCGCCACGAAAAAGTGGCACGAAAACCTTCCCATGCTCGCCGTTCTCAATAAATCCCATCGTACCCACTCCTGGCAAAAGTCCCAACCAATTGTTCACCAGGATAAACAAAAACAGCGTCAGAGCAATGGGCAAGAATTTTTCAGTTTTCTTGCGATTACCAGTTACGCTGTCAGCTAATTTCAAAGCCTCATCCATCAGAACCTCAAAAACATTTTGCAAACCCTTAGGCACGCTCTTGATTTTCTTACCAATCAAAATAAATAAAATAACTAAAATAACCACGGTTGCCCAACTATTGAGCAAAGCATTGGTGACAGTGAAACTGCCGATGTGAAAAATCGGTTCTGCAAAAAGAGTCGCCTCATGAGAGACTTCTTGATTTTCTACACCATTATTGATTTGTTCTGTATTTGTCGACATGTTTTGATCTATATTTTATAAGTCTAATCTCTAAAGTTTAAAGTCTAAAAGAAGTATTTAAGTCTAAAGTTTTAAGTATTTTTTAACTTTATACTTTTGAACTTTAGTCTTGCTTTAGACTTTAGCAATTAGTCTTTAGACTTTTTATTTTTTTCTTCTGTTTCAATTCTTTTTAGTTCTGCCAAGGCATCTTTGATCATACCATAGACTGAAATTGCAAAAGCAATTCCGACTGACAAAAGAAACAGCCATGGTTCAGTTTGATATTTTTTGTCCAACCATTTTCCAACCACCACTGCCAGCAAAATTGGCCCAACTATCCAACCGCTCAATCGAAAAAACAGGCTCAAGCCGTTTTCTTTCCAATAGTTTTTAACCTGCTTATTATCCTTGTTCATCTTTGAAAGTTCTTATAGCATCGTTATCAATTGTCTCGCAAAATTGAAAAAAAGTCAATTCATTGAAAAATTTATGACTAACTAAGCTAAATTAAAGAATTCCTTGGCATTTTGAGTGGTTATTTCATCCACCTTATTCACAGAAATTTGCTTTATTTCAGCGATTTTTTCGCAAACTATGGAAACATAGGCTGGCTCATTGCGCTTTCCGCGATGTGGTATGGGGGTCAGATATGGACAGTCTGTTTCCAGCATAATCTTTTCTAGGGGAATTTCTCGCACAACAGCCACAGCCTCTGAATCTTGCTTGGCATAAGTGATGTTGCCGGTGAAAGAAAATGATACATTATCCATGGATAATAGTTTTTGCGTGAATGCCAAATCGCCACCATAACAATGGAAAATGAATTTTGTATTTTGTATTTGGCCCGCCTCGCGTTGACGAGCGGTCGTCTCCGCGAGTCGAGGCGGGTATTTGGTATCTTGTATTATTTGAAGTAAATCAATATATGCATCGTTAGGATTTTCTCTAGATCCACGGCAATGGATAACTACCGGCAAATTAAATTTTTTGGCAATTTCAATTTGAAGTACAAAACCATTTTTCTGTTTTTCTTTTTGCGCTGCCGTAATTGGATTTCCATCATGGCTGAAATAATCCAGGCCAATCTCACCAATCGCCACGACTTTTTCTTGCTTCGCTAAATTTTTTAGATTATTAAAAGTTTTTGAAATTGAAAATTCTTCAACTTGATTGAAGCAATGTGGATGCAGACCGACCGCCACAAAAATGTTTTCATTTTCAGTCGCCAATTTGACCGATGCCTGACTGCCCATCAGATCAGCTCCAACATTAATTATTTTTTCAATACCAGATGCAAAAGCGCGAGCAATGATTTCCTCGCGATCTTGGCTATATTTTTCATCATCTAAATGCGCATGGCTATCTATCATAATTTATTTCACTATTGATAATCTTCTTCTGAATAATTTTTCTTATCTTTAGCTGCTTCTTTTTTCCATAAATAATATCCGACAGCTGAACCAACAGCTATAAAAAATACGAAACCAATCAAAACATATTGGGTGGTCATATCCACTGGGATAATAATGTTGGTGAAAAGCAATTTACTTTTCTTAGGCGCCGTGCTTGATCCATTATTACTAAAACCAAAGCTGCTTGAAAACTTACTAGCATATCTCGCTGCCTCTTCATCATCCAAATTGTCCAAACTCTCACCACGTGATCCCATAATAAACTCTCCCCCACTTTCCGAATCAGCTGAATTTGAATTATTTTGTCCATTAGAATCTTTTTGCAAATCAAACAATGATCCTTTCTCTGAATCAGTGGCGCTTTCCGAGTTTCCAAAGAGACTACCTATGCCACCAATAATTTGATCGAATAATCCATCCTTGTCCTTCTCATCATTTTTGTTTCCATCGTCCTTGGGCGGCTTCTTTCCAACCTTAACTCCAACATCATACATCGGCGGCTTGTTGGATGGCTTCTCATCTATGTTTGAAAAAAATGTTGTTGTGCCATAGTTTGGATTCAACACATCTTCAGCCAAAACGGCATCGCACGACATAAGCACAAACAAAGCTGTTAATAATAGTCCTAATTTTATTTTTTTTATATTATACATTTTTTATTTTTACCCCGTTAAATTCAGCCGTAGGCTGATTATTTAACTGGGGTTATTCTTGGAAAAATAATTTCCACTTGTTTTGTTTCCAAAGCTTTTTTGATTTTTTCCGCCGTGTCAGGCATGAAAGGAACCAGTAATTCCGCGATTAAACTCAATTCGCTTAACAATTTTTGCATGATTTTTTTAAATGCAACTTCATCAGTTTTTCGCAATTCCCATGGCTTGGTATCTGAAATATATTTATCATTCTCACGAATCATACTCCAAACAATTTGTAACGCTTGGCTCAATTCCATTTCAGCAAACATCTTTCGCATGTCCGCATTTTTTGCATCATCAGATTTAATTCCAGAAGGAATATCCAAGCCTTCAGCAAGTTTTATGATACGCGAAGTGATGTTGCCAAGTCCATTGGCCAAATCAGCATTATACTTCTCTGTAACGCGCTCCCAAGTAAAATCCATATCTTCGCCGAAGTTGTCCCCCAGAGTTAATAGTAAATATCGTGTAGCATCAATTCCAAATTTTTCAATTAAATCCTGTGGACTAACTACATTACCTAAGCTCTTACTCATCTTCTGACCACCCACATTCACAAAGCCATTGATAAAAACTTGCTTTGAATTTGGAATGCCTGCCGAAAACAACATCGCTTGCCACATAGCTGATTGCTGACGCAAATTATCTTTGCCAGCCAATTGAACTGCTGGCCACCATTGCTCAAAATTTTCCAAATTGTCTGGCCAACCGATAGCAGAAATATAATTCACCAAAGCATCAAACCAAACATACATCACCTGCTCAGGATCTCCTGGAACTTCCACGCCCCATGGCATCTTGTTTTTGAGTCGAGAGATGCTGAAATCTTGCAATCCCATAGCCACAAAACTTTTCACTTCATTAAATTTTTTGTCTGGAGTTACAAAAGTGGAATTGTTGGCATAAAATTCCAAAAGTCTCTCTTGATATTTTGAAAATCGGAAAAAATAATTTTCCTCGTCAATGATTTCAATTTCCATGTTTGGATGTAGTGGGCATTTGCCATCAACCAAATCAGACTCAGTTTTTTCCAATTCACAACCAACACAGTATTTGATTTTATAGTTTTTCTTATAGATATCTCCAGCCGTCTCACATCTTTGCCAAAATTCTTGCGCCGCCGCAATGTGATGCGCGTCAGTTGTTCGCGTGAAGCTATCAAAACTCAAGTTCAACATTTTTTTCAGATCCAAAAAATTCTGCGCCTTTTCATCACAATATTTTTGTGCATCTTTTCCCAGCTCAAGCGCTTTCTGATGGACTTTGGCACCATGTTCATCTGTGCCTGTATTGAAAAAAACTTCGTCGCCCAGTTGCCTGTGAAATCTTGCCACCACATCTGCCTGCACAATCTCCAAAGCAAAACCAATATGCGGATTGGCATTTACATAGGGCAGTGTGGTTGTGATATAAAATTTATTTTTCATGCTAATACACAATAATTACAAACTCGCCTTTCACCTTGCTGGGATTTTGTTGAAAATATTCTAGAACTTCGAAAACTGTGCCACGAACAATTTCTTCAAACATCTTGGTCAGCTCGCGACCCAGAATCACCTGCTTTGTTGTTTCCATTTTTTGCAACAATTCCAAATTCTTCAAAACACGATGCGGAGATTCATAAAACATCACGGGCAAAGAAAATTCCACCACTCGTTTGAAAAAAGTTTCGCGACCTTTTTTGTGGGGCGGGAATCCCAAGAAAACAAACTCAGACAGATCGATGCCGGAAACACTGGCCAAGGTTGTCACGGCGGACACACCCGGGATTGGAATGACCGCGATTTGGTTGGCGATTGCTTCAGCCACCAATTGATTGCCTGGATCAGAAATGCCCGGAGTTCCAGCATCAGTCACCAAGGCCAACTTTTTGCCACCCTTGAGTTCGGAAGTCAAAAATGCCAACTTTGGCACGGGTTTCACTGCCCCACCCTTCTTTAGATTTTGATAAAAAGAAGTGGCTTGCGTCTCAATGCCATAGTGATCCAAAAGTCGCTTGGTCACCCGCGTGTCCTCACAAACAATCAAATCCACCTCACCCAACGCCCGAACCGCCCGGAAAGTGATATCTTCCAGATTTCCAATTGGCGTGGCAACGATGTATAATATACCTAGATTAATTGTCATATTGCTAAATTGTTTTATCGCTGAATATTAACTCAAGTTTACCAGCATTTTAACAATATAACAATATAGCCATAAAATTTTATGCTTTTAACCACCCATGCCCTGACTGGTGCCATCCTTGGAAAAAACATTAGCAACCTTTGGTTACTTATTCCGCTTTCACTTGTATTGCACTTCACCATGGATCATCTTCGTCACGGAGAATATGTAGAGTCTTTCGATAGTAGAACGGCTTTCAGCAATACTTGGTGGAAAGTTGGTCTAGATATTTCTATTTCAGCCATAGTGTTGCTAGCATTTTTATATTTCAATAAATTTGATGTCATTCAGACTCGCAACATCTTGCTCGGCAGTTTTTTCTCAGCCTTTCCAGACTTGCTGACAGTTATCTATTGGAAATTTAAATTCAAACTTCTCGCACCCATCTATCACTTCCACAGCTGGTGCCACAAATATCCCCGTGGAGTCAAAGAACGTAATTGGACTTTGCGAAACAGCGTCAATGATATTGCAATTTCGTTAATTGCAATTATGCTTTTTATTTTCTAACTTCTTAATACTCACATTTCCCAATAGCAACTTTAAATGTTATGTCATTCCATAACATTGAACTTGGGATTTATATAATTGCTACCCGCTTCATTTTTAAAATTTTGACTGCACACTTTCTCTCATAATCTCCCTTTGCAACTTCCTCCCATTTCCCCACCCCAACATCCCCAAATATGAATTTACTGTTGCCTCTTCTGAATTTTCTCTAATTCTCCGTATCATTCTTTTCTTGGTCGCTGTCCGTAAAACTCTGTGATCTGAAAAATTTATCCAACCCAGAAAATCCACACCACTTGCCAGCGTTTTGATAAAAACTTTATCTGGGTGCATTTCTAGTTTCAACTCAGTAGCTAAGAATTTTTCAGCAATCGCAAGTTGTTTTTCTAATTCACTTTTGCTTTCTGACAAAAATACAAAATCATCAGCATAGCGGATATAGTATTTGGCTTTCATCTGATGTTTCACAAATTGATCAAATTTGTTCATATAAATATTAACTAGTAGTTGACTCGTGAGGTTGCCAAGTGGCAGACCAACACTTGGCTCAGTTGAAAAACTCTCAATAATATTTTCCAGCAGTTTGAGGATATTTTTGTCTGGAATATATTCAGCTAGAATTTTGAGCAGAATTACATGGTCAATATTAGCAAAAAATTTGCGAATGTCGCATTTGAGAATCCAGCAAGTTTTGGTGTTGTTTTGACTGACAATGTTGGCATATTCTTTGAATTTTTTGATCGCCTTGTGCGTGCCTTTGTTGATCCGGCAGGAATATGAATCAGCAATAAAAGTCTTGTCAAAAAATGGATAGAGTTTTCGGTAAATTGCATGATGCAAAAGTCGGTCACGTACCGTGGCTTTGTGAATATCTCTGGGTTTGGGATCATTGATTTTGAAAGCTTGATAACCACCGTGTTTGTAGGTATGATTGAGAAGATCATAGTGAAGCGTAAAGATATTATCCATCAAGCGCATTTGAAAAATTTGGACATCTTCTTTGTTTCTTTTGCCTCTGACAAATTCCTTCCAAGCTTCTAACAAGTTTTCTAAACAAATAATATCTGCAAATGTATGGGACAATTGAGTTTTCATAACAATAATTCTTTACCAGCTAATACCCCCCCCCCGGACTTCCCGCGGTATTTGAAAAATTAAAAAGTTTGTATTTGCTTTGGTATGGCTATTATCAAATTCTACCTAAAACCCATAGATACACACTAGGACAAAAAGCAGATAGATTGTTTATGGAAGTTATTGAGTCAGTTTCTGTTGCTAGTTTTTTGAAGAAAGAAGAAAAAGTGCCGTATATAAAATTGGCGATTCGAAAATCTGATGTGTTGAAAATTTTTTTGAATATTCTTTGGGAAACGAAATCTTTGGATACTACAAAATATATTGAACTTTCTGCCAAACTCAATGCCATTGGCCGAGATTTAGGCGGTTGGCAAGGCAGTCTTACAAAGAAAAACTCTCCCGGTGAAACACAGGGAGAGAAATGAAAAGAGTTACGCGACAGCAAAAGCAAAGCCACCGTACTGACGCCAGCCATCGTCAGGCTTATCATAATACGTGTTCAACCACTGACCAGCACCGCGGCGATACGCATTGAGCAGTTTCGGATTGCCATCGGAATTGCGTGAAATGCCTCCCATATCACTATCCTTTGAATACTCTCAGGACTGTATCGTATTCGTAATCTAAAATCACCTAGCATTTCACACCAAGTATCTTCATTTTTATGAAGTGTCTACATGCACCACTCTATCCGAAACCGTAATCGCGGATAATCTCGACACATGGATACTGGATTCGGAAGTGAGAAACCTTAATCGCTCACATATTTTCCTATTACCTTTTTTATTGTAGCACAAATTTAAAAGCCTCGTGTGAAATTCCACACGAGGCTCTGTTTTTTGCTTCTCAGGTCTTAGTTTCTGAGGACTAGCTCTGAGCAGCTGAGTCCTGAGTGCTAACTTGCGCGACAGCAAAAGCAAAGCCACCGCACCGACGCCAGCCATCGTCAGGCTTAACATAAAACGTGAACAACCACCGACCAGCACCGCGGCGATACGCACTGAGCAGTAGCGGATTGCCACCGGAATCATTGATGGGTTCGTGCATTGCCACGATCCACCAAAGACCCATGACCTCGAGCTCTTTATCTGTGAACATTTCGCGAATCAAGCAGGCGACTTCGGCGTTCGGCTTAATCAGACTGCGCTTGTCGGCTTCGGCACGAATGTTCTTGGTGATGCGATTGCTATCACTCCATAGCATGCCTTTGAGCACCGCGATTTCAGTGGTCACTCCGTTCGTCGGCACAAAGTCCGATGAATTGAGAATGAACTTCGACTCATTCGAAACTCTGAAACCCTGTTTCTCAAGATGCTCAATCCATTGCGAACCGGTCATCGCGTTAGAGGTTACGCTGAAATAAATCACGCCGTCCTCTTCTCGCCACGAGCGAACCAACTCAGAAACTGTCAGTTCTCCGCGAAGAAACCTCTGGACACCGTTCATACCACCGAGCTTGTTTACAACAGCTTCAATGGTTCCCAAATCAAGATCCGAATACTTTGCCATTTTATTCTCCTTCCAACTTTTAGTTGAAGTTTATCCACTGCTGATAGCAATAGATAGTTTGGCCACCATGGCCATAACCAAAAAATGCTGAAAAATTCCGCACCTATTGATTATAGCCATGCACAAGATTTATTAAAGAGCTTTCTGATACTGATTTTGTATTATACACCTAAAATCAGATTTTGTCCAGTGGTCGTGACTATTTTGGCTAAAATAAAGGTTTTTATTCCCTACATCTCATGTTTTTTCATGAAATCGGTGATGAAGATGCTGATGGCGGTGGCCAATGGGATAGCTAGGATAGCACCCATGACTCCGCCCAATTTCAAACCGATGAGGAGAGCCACCATCACCGCAATCGGATTGAGACCTACCGCTTTTTTCATAACTTGCGGTACGATAACATGATTTTCAAATTGTTGAGTTAGGAAATATAGAAGCAGTGCGATGAAGCCTGTCAGAGGTGAAATCAAAGATGCCAAGATGACTCCCGGAATGGCTGAAACAATTGGGCCAATGTAGGGAATGATTTCCATCAACCCCGCAAACAAAGCCAACGCCAAAGCATAAGGCACGCCCAAAATTGACAGCCAAATGAAATCCAGAATGAATATAAAAAACATCAAGAAAAATTGTCCCTGCGTCCACTTCCCGATTTTTTCTTCTATCCTCTGCGTAGCTGACGCCGCATATTCTTTGTGTTTGCCGGGAGTGATGGAAACAATAAATTTTTTGATTCCGTCTTCATTAACTGTCATATAGAAAGCCATCACGAAAACTATCAAAGTGGAAATAGCGCCAGAAACCAAACCGACTGTGCCGGAAAAAATTGTGCTTGGCAAGCTTGAAACTTGATTGCCGGCACTGATATCGGCATCTTGTTGTCCCAAGCTAATATTATGCTCTTGAAAAAAATTCTGCGCGGCCCCAAAAGCATCCAATGTTTTTTGCACGATTGTTGGAGCTTTCTGGGAAAAATCATTGAACTGACTGACTAATGGCGGGATGAGAAATGACACGGAAAGTCCAATCATCAAAATCACAATCACATAGACCAAGAAAACTCCAGCTGTGCGTGGAATACCTTTCTTTTGCATCCAACCAACCAATGGATTGATGGCCGCCACAATCAGAATCGCCACAAAAACCAACAATACAATTTCGCGAATCAGATATAAAAACCAAATCCCCGCTCCCAACAAAGCAGTTCGCAAAACCACACCCATAAAAATGTCAGTTTGGCATTGTCTTTCTTGCATTGGATTGGATTTTATTTGATTATAGCTTCAGTAAATTCTTCAATTTGCTCTCATTTTTATGCGGTCCAATAATGGCCAGGTTCAAGCTTTTTTCCTGGAAAATGTCACCAGCTACCCTCAAGATATCACTTGTCGTGACTTTGTCAAACTTAGCCAAAATATCTTCGATGGTCATAACTTTGTCTCGCTTAATCTCTTGATCAATGAAAAACATAGCCACTTCATCAGAAGATTCAAGACCCATAACACTTTTGCCCTTGATATAATTCTTAGCATTGGCAAGTTCCTTCTCAGAAACTCTTTCCGTCGCCATTTTCTTATATTCTTGCAAAATAACCCTGATTGTTTCTTCTAAATTTTTATGTTCCACGCCAGCTTGAGTCGCCGTATATCCACAATCTTCATACGAATCAACACCCGCCCTAACATAATAGGCTAAACCACGTTTTTCACGAACTTCTAAAAATAAACGACTGCTCATATTGCCACCCAATATAATAGACATCAAAGATACTGCAAATCGATCCTTATGATTTTCATGATAGGCTCGGTTCCCTAAAATCAAGTGCGTTTGATCAGTTTTTTTGAATTTTATTTTTACCTCTGGTCTTTTTTGAACTTCAACAACTTTTTTTATTTGCGGTTTTTTTCCATCCAACATTGCAAAGAAATATTTTTTCACTAATGAAATTATTTTCTTCTCATCAAATTTACCAGCTACACAAATTACGGTATCACTAGAAACATAAAAACGCTTCATAAAATTTGTGAAATCTTTGCGCTTGAAAGATTCGATGGTCTTTTTATACCCAATAACATCACGCCCTAAATTGTTTGGACTATATAGCAGTTCCTCAAAAACTTCACCCACCAACCTCATCGGATTATCTTCGCGCATATTAACTTCCTGCAAAATAGTTCCTTTTTCCTTTTCAATCTCTTGTGCGTCAATCTTAGAATTCAAATATATATCCGAGACTACATCCAATGCAACTTCCATATGCCTCGAATCTACCTTGGCGTAATATGCAGTTCTATCTTTTGAAGTGAATGCATTGAATTCTCCGCCGATTGCATCTAATTCCTCTGATATCATCAAAGCCTCTGGTCTTTTTTCCGTGCCCTTGAAAAACATGTGTTCAATAAAATGAGAAAGTCCTGCTTCTTTTTCTGTTTCATAACGAGAACCCACGCCAACCATCACCACAACCGTTGCCGTGTTGGTGTCTTTCATCGGCGCCGTGATTATGCGCAGACCGTTTTTCAGAGTTGTTTTCTTGTAATTCATAATTGTAACTCGCTAATTATACGCAAACTTATAGCTAATTATTGCGAATATTAGTTTTTATTCGTTTTTTATTTGTTCTTAATTCGTGAGTATCTAGTTAGACCAGAACAAGGGATTATTTCAATACCTCGTTTTTCCAATTCATCTAGGAACAAATTCATTCCAATTGAATCAGAAGAAATATGTCCGGCAATCACCACATTGATATGCGCTTTTTCTGCTTCTTTGCGATGATCTTCACTCATATGCATCCCAATGATTGTGCCAATGCCGGCTTGCGACATTTTTTCATACATCCCAATGCTTCCTTCTGTTCCACCAGCAATTTCTGTCAGCGCAATTTTTCCAGCGCGATTGTCAGGCGAACCAGCAAACAAAACCGGACCAGATCCACGGTGCGCCGCTTCTTTATACTCTGGAATTTCCAAAAGTGATTTCAAAATATCCGCTACATATTCCGGTTTATCTTTTTTTAATTTAGCCTCCACAAAATTCGCCACCATATTGTCTGCTGGTGTGTGCACATTCATCAAACTCAGATTCAAGGCACGCGCTGAATCAACCACCTTGAAATGATTGCTGGGGTTCACTCCTCGCGCCACTTCACTAATTCTAATTTTCATTAGGCTTTCAGCAATGTTGATTGGCACGCCATACATTGCCAGAACATCCGCCTGCAAATGCATAACGTCATGCAAATCTGCCAAAGCCTTGCCAATTGGATGATGCGCGATCACTGCATCAATCCTGTTGTTTGGCTCATGGTTGTTTTTATAAGTTGCAATCATCAATTCTGCACTATCAATATCAATACCCGCCAAAACTCTTTTGATTTCTTTCACGCCCGCATCAAAGTGAATGCGTGAATCAATATATGGATTAACTAATTTTTCCGTGTCAAAAATTTCCTTTTCTTCTTTTGACAGTTTCTCATATTTTTCTTTGATTCGCTTCAAGTTTTTTGCTATCTGCTCTTTTGGTCGAAAATCATTCTTGATTCCCAAATCAATAGCCAATTTATATATTTCTTGTATATTCATATTTATGCATTTAATTTATTACTGATATAGCTTTCCAAATCGTAAATTTGAATTCGTTCCTGTTGCATCGTGTCACGATCACGCACCGTCACCGCCGAATCTTCCAAGGTGTCAAAATCCACCGTCACACAAAACGGCGTGCCGATTTCGTCTTGGCGACGATATCTTTTGCCGACATTGCCATTGTCATCAAATTCGCACATAAATTTCATTTTTAAGTCATCAAAGATATTGCGCGCTTTTTCAACCAATTCTGGTTTATTTTTCATCAATGGGAAAATTGCCACTTTGATTGGCGCCAAGCGTTTGTCCAATTTCAGAACAGTTCGTGTCTCCCCTTCTTTCACCTCTTCTTCAACGAAAGCTTTGTCCAAAAACATCAAGAACAATCTAGCCAAACCAACTGAGGTTTCCATGATATGCGGAATAAATCGTTCACCAGTTTTTTCATCCAAATAACTCAAATCCACGCCAGAAAATTTGGAATGTTGTGACAAATCCCAATTGCCTCTTGCATGCACGCCCTCAACTTCTTTGAAGCCACCCAGAGATTTGAAATTATATTCCACATCATAGGCTTCTGACGCATAGTGCGCCAGTTTTTCATGCTGATACCAGCGGATGTCTTCAGCGCTGATGCCATATTCAAGGTACCACTTGTGACGGGTTTCTTTCCACATTTCATACTTTTCTTTCATCATATCTGGGTGCAAGAAATATTGCATTTCCATTTGTTCGAATTCACGCGTGCGGAAAACAAATTGACGCGCCACAATCTCATTGCGAAAAGCCTTGCCGACCTGTGCAATTCCAAATGGCAATTTTACTCGCGTGGAATCCACAGTGTTTTTATATTCCAAATAAATTCCTCCGCAAGTTTCTGGTCGCAGATACACCACGTTTTCTTCAGTCAATGCATCGGTTGGCGAACCCAAATTTGATTTCACCATCAAAGAAAAAACCTTAGCTTCAGTCAAATCAGTTGAACCACAATTGGCGCATTTCAATTTCTTTTCTTCACGTAATTTATTTAGATGCACATTCAGCTCTTCCACTGGGGTTTTGTCATCAATGTTGACGCCAAATTCTTCCAAAATGTGATCCGCCCGAAAACGACTTTTGCATTTCCTGCAGTCTACTTGCGGATCATTGAATCCTCCCACGTGGCCAGAAGCCACCCAAGTCTTGGGATGCATAAAAATCGCGCTATCTAACCCCACTACATCATCTCGATATTGCACCATGGCACTCCACCACGCGTCGCGAATATTATTTTTCAAAAGCGTTCCGTAGTGACCATAATCATAGATACCTGCCAGACCACCATAAATTTCCGAGCTGGGAAACACGAATCCCCGCCTTTTGCAAAGTGAGACTAGCTTTTCCATTTCACCCGCCGTAGCCTTAGCGGAGGAGGGTTGAGTTAATTCTGCCATAGTTTTTTATGCTAATAATTACAAATCTTGCCTAATTTCTTTTATTATAGCAAAAAATTGAACAAAAACAAAAGCCAAGTCTCGCAACTCAGCTTTTTGTGAAATCCTATATCATTATGATTAATCAGTGGTTCAAACAAACAATCTCATATACCAATCTACAATTTGATCATACCAAAGCATCGTAATGAGTGTTCCCAGAACCAAAAATGGCGCAAACGGAATTTGACTGCTCATTTTCTTTTGCTTAGCCAAAATCAAAACGACACCAAAAATTGCCCCCAAAGAAAAGGCTAGCATCAAGGCCAACAGAATATTGGGCCAACCCAAAATCAGTCCCAACAAAATCACCAGATAGGCATCGCCCATCCCCATCCATTTTTCTTTGCTTATGGCCACCATGGCAAAGAAAAAAGCAAAGGCCACCACCGCGCCCAATGTGCCAGCATAAACCAAACCATCTAGAATCCCTACCCCTCCTTGACCACCTATTCCTCCTTTTAGCCCAACCCAATCAAAGAACAAATTGAAAACAATGACATATCCCATCGCCGGCCACAAAGCCAAACCGGGAATTTCCATATACAAAAAGTCATAGACAAAAATCACCAGCAAGAAACTAACGATGCCCAAATAATAGATGGCGCTGACCCAAGTTGCAACAACCGTTGCATCAAAAAATTTGTAGCCAATCAGCGCGAACAGGAGTCCGGTGAAAATTTCTACCAATGGATATTGCCAAGAAATCTTTTCCTTGCAATTGCGACAGCGAAATTTCAACAGAATGAAACTGATAACAGGAATGTTGTCATACCACGCAATGTTGGTCTTGCAATGCGTGCAATGCGACCGCCCCGTCACAAAAGATTCTGCCACGTTCAAGCGATAGACCACCACGTTCAAAAAGCTACCGACAATCAGACCAAACACGAAAAAGATTAATATGATCATTGAATCTTGTCCCGTTGAATCGCAATTATATTGCACTATTCAACTGGGATTATTTTCTATTTTTTTATATTATTATTTTACCACAAAAAACAAAAAATAACTACCCAATTTATCCACAGAAAACTAAATAATATTCCTGAAACAATCTATAATCTCTACTTCTTCTATTTTCTTCAGTTGTCCCATTGCAACCAAATACCCCTTGGGAAGCTTATTTTTTTCCACGAAGCGCTTCAAAGCAGATATGTCTCTGGCGCCAGTAGTTTTTTTGAATTTTAACTCAATTGGCAGAAGCATTGAAGGCGCATCCAGCACGATATCAATCTCCTCTCCACTTTTTGTTCGATAGTATTTAATTGTCTCTGAATCAATTCCACGTTTGATCAATTCAGAGATATAAAAACCTTCAAAAAGAAAGCCGGCGTCTTGGCGCAAATCAAGTGTTGAAAAATTTCCCAAGAAATAATTGCGTACACCATTATCTAGAAAATATATCTTGGGCATTTTAGATATTTCCTTGTTTTTGTTGGTAAAATACGGCCTTAAAATGGAAATTATAAAAGTTTCTTGCAAAATAGACAAGTAGTTTTGCACTGTTTCGGTGCCAATCCCAGCTGCAGATCCATATTTTGCATAATTAGCTGCTTGACCATTGTTTATCGCCAAAATTTTCATCAACTGGCTAGCACTTCTCAATTTTTCCATCTTCACATATTCAGCAAAATCTTTTTTAATATACAAATCAAAAATGGAACGCAAGGCATCCTGTTTTTCTAAAGTCGTTTTTGCCAATACAACATCTGGGTAGCCACCAAAAACTAAAAATTCATCAAGCAACACTCGCACCTCATTGATTGCGACAAAATAATCATCAGTCTCAACTCCACCCAGTTGTGCTATTTTAACTGTTAAGTCATCACGATCCCTGAAATGCAAAAATTCTTCAAAGCTCAATGGAAAAACATGCGTAGTCATTTTTCTGCCAGCTAAGCTTTCTTGAATAGAATTTTTAATCGCCAAAGATGATGAACCAGTCGCATATATTTTTATGTTTTCATGATGATCATAAATTGATTTTATCACTCGTGACAAATCAGCATAACGCTGAAACTCATCTATAAAAACATAGAAAAATTCCTTTTGCATCTCTTGATACCCATTGATTTTAAATGTAGCAATGGCTCTTTCATAGGTGGATATTTGTTCATAATCAGAGAAGATGTCCACATCAAAAAACAATCCTCCCAACTGACGCTGCAGTTCTCTCAGGATGGTTGTTTTTCCAACTTGCCTTGGGCCAATAATGATAGATGCCTTTCGATAATTCTGTTGACTCAATATTTTGTTGTATACAAGCCTTTTTTTCATATATTTTACTAAAATCAAGTTATACCTGTTTTTAGTATATACTTTTACCAACACACTGTCAATATTATTAGATTCTTAGCCTAAAATTACGTATTTAAGCCATTTTATACGCATATAAACAAGCTAGGAACTATCCACCCAAAAAACAAAAGCTCCAAAGATTCAATCCTTCGGAGCTTAATTATTGTTTCATTATTCGCAAATTTGTTTTGCGCAACTGCAAGTCAAAAATGTATTGCCCGATTTAGTTTCATCAGAGCCAGTATCAACAATGAAATCGCAAGCCACACTGTCATATGTCCCACTGCCATAAGCATAGCCATATTTGAGTTCCGGCCATTTAGCACCAACCAGACCAACCGCCGTGGCACAAACATTTGCATCAGCTACCGGTGGTGAGCTGACTATTCCCCCACTATCTTTGCAAGCGATAATAGCCGGTAAAACAGCCTTCAAAGAAGTTTTGGCAGCATTTATACGAGCATTTTTCCGGCCTTGATCAATACTAACTAAAATAGCTGTCGCCAAAAGAGCGATGATAATAACAATCACCATTATCTCTACAAAAGTAAAACCCGACTTGCTTTCGAATATATTTCTTTTCATTTATATGTACGATGCTAATTTTTAAAAAAATTAATCTCCGCACTAACCATTTTTATCAAAAAGTTGGTCTGAAGATTTGCCCCGCACAAACTCTAACTATAATTATATTTTTAACAAAATACTCAATTACAGTTGGTGCGGGGCTTGCCAATTTCGCCTAGGCAAATAAATTGGCAAGCAAACAATCAAACTATTAACATCCCGTAAAAGTAACTCCTGTTTGTGTAACGGTACCTAGTGTGCATGCTCCAGTATCATTCGTTCCTGGCGTAAATGTCTTTGAAAAAGACCCGTCAGTTGCACAAGTAGCACTACCTGCAATAACTCCAATCGCAGTAGCAGCGGGATATGAATCCCCTCCAGTACACATAGCAGCGCCAACAACCGTATTCAATGTAGCTCCAGGAGTACTGTCGCAACACAAAATTAAACCTGGTTGAATACTCGCGACTGTCGATTTGAATGAAGCATCTTTGGCTTTTGTTCTCGCTGAGTTCAAACTCACCAACACAATTGACGCCAAAATACCAATGATGGCAATGACGATCAAAAGTTCGATTAAAGTGAAACCTCGCATTATTTTATTTTTCATATATTCACCCGCCTTTCTATTTATCCCCAATGGAATATTAATCCTCTTTCTATTTAAAAAATCCTTTGTCTTGATGTGAGATACACTACATCATGCAATTAGCAATTCGTGAAAGTTGTTCCAGTATTAGTAATTATCGCGTTTTGACATAAACCTGTGTCAGCAGTTCCTGGCGTAATCGTCACTTGATATGCTCCGTCTGCATCACAATTAGTATCAACCGTAACTGTATCCATAGCAGATGCCACTGGATACGTCACACCATTATTATCTGAACATATTTCCCCAGTTGGCACAGCAGGATCATTCAAGGCAGTACTACTACCACCATCACAACATAGCGTTAATCCTGGTTTAAGACTTGCAGCCGTCGATTTGAATGAAGCATCTTTGGCTTTTGTTCTCGCTGAGTTCAAACTCACCAACACAATTGACGCCAAAATACCAATGATGGCAATGACGATCAAAAGTTCGATTAAAGTGAAACCTCGCTTGTTTTTGTTCATACTTTTAATTAATTTTTTTATTAACAAAATTACATCTGCCCGGCAATATTGTAAATCGGCATAATAATCGAGAAAGCCAAGAATGCCACGGCAATTCCGATTATCACCATCAATATTGGCTCAATCAACGTTGTGAGGTTCTTGGTCATATTTTCTAATTCTTGCTCGTAAAAACGTGATACATAGGTCAAAACTAAATCAATCTGCCCAGATTCTTCGCCAATTTTCACCATCTGCGAAACAATCGGCGGAATTTGCGGCGATCGGTGCAAAACAGAACTCATCGTGCCGCCAATACGAATCTCTTCTGCGGCTTTCAAAAAAATAGCTTCATACACAATATTGCTTACTACTGAACTTACAATATTCAATGCCTTAATGATTGGAATTCCACTCGCCAAAAGAATCGCTAAATTCTCGGAAAATCTCGCAATGTAGAGATATTGATACATTTTACCAAAAATAGGAAGTTTAATTTTTACCTGATCCCATTCTTTTTTGCCATCCTCAGTTCTAACATAATAGATTGTGCTTCCAATCAAAGCCAAAATAATAACACCCACTGCCCACCAATAGTTTGCCATAAAATCACTCAGGCTAATTATTGCCTGTGTGTACCAAGGTACAACCACTTCCGGACCCATCTCCTTGATCATTGTGGTTAACTTTGGCACTACAAAAGAAATAACTATGAAAGCAATCACGAAAAAGACTGACATAACGATTATTGGATAGGTCATCGCCGATTTGACTTTGCTCACTAAATTATAGTTTTTCTCAATATTACCTGCGATATATTCTACTGACTTTTTAAGATTACCTGATGTCTCTCCAGACCTAATAATGTTGATTGTCAAATTTGAAAAGATTCCTTCTTGCTTTTTCATAGCATCAGAAAGTGACAGACCATCTTGCACATCACTAGTAATTTCAGCAATTACTTTCTGAAAATATTTATTTTCCATTTGTTCCTTGATTGCACTTAGCGCAACGACAATAGGAACTTTAGCTTCAACCAGAATTGCTAATTGTCGAAAAAAAATCATCAGCTCCTTAGCATCAATCCGATCAAAATATTTTGAAAAAATTTCTTCAATAGAATCAGAATTTCGCTCTGAATTGATTGACAGCGGGAATAGCTCATTTTTTTGTAACAGCTCAATCGCAATCTCACTGCTAGTTGCATTTATAGTTCCCTCTTTCAATTCTCCGTTTTTATTTCTAGCTTTGAAGATGAATTTCATTTTCTTATACCGATTCGCCTGCCGGCCGGCAGGTAAGAAACTACGCGTATAGCGCGAATCTACAAGTTATTTTTTATAGTCAGTGCACCACCGTCAGAGACGGTGGCTTGATGAGTGTGGTCGCCCAGAGGGCGATCTTTCCCAACCGCACGGTTAGTTTAAATTAATTAGCTTTGTTAAAATTTATCGTCATTCTCGTTTTG
>Ga0209211_10003549_pt1 | contig 25260 bp, 18 predicted proteins | sample RifGroA2_FD_183992 | JGI IMG/M metagenome (GOLD analysis project Ga0209211, IMG submission 183992) | Groundwater microbial communities from Rifle, Colorado, USA - Groundwater A2 (SPAdes) (version 2) | ecosystem: Environmental > Aquatic > Deep subsurface > Groundwater | place: Rifle, Colorado...
AAAAGAAGGTTTTTTGTGTTTCATACTACAAAATTAGCTAATCAACTATTTAAACTTTACGAAAAATGAAATACAAGCACGAGACAAACTTCATTGGAATGATGCTTGCAGCTTTGATGTTTTTTGTATTGATAGGAACAGCCTTCCAGCTTAAGCAAACTGATTTAGGCGGCTTTTCAATAGAAGTCATCAAAAAAGACGGGAAGTATGTGGATGGAATAACCGGGGCTGTTAGTGGGATGGAAAGGGTGAGTGGGTTTCAAACAGCAGATCAAAATCCGCAAACATGGAAATCGCCTGTTTTTGAGTTTCAAGATGGAACAAGGAATCGTAACATCCAGTATACATTTGTGGAAGATGAATGGGTGTTCTTGCATCCCAAAATTTCGGGATGGCAGTATGTTACCGGAGTTGGGAATTATCCAGCACTTTTGTCGGCAAAGGATACGAGTTTTATAGAGGATAGTCTTCTGAGAAGCTCCTACGAAAAAGGTTTGACAATGCTTACTAAAAGAACACAAGAAAATCAGGAAGGAGGATGGCTTAATGCAGGTCTTGTTGTTACATATGGGGGCAAATCAGAAAGTTATTCTCCTAATAATGTACTTATGAGAAATACTATCTTAGGATTATACGGCAAACCTCCTGAAGAAACACCAACACCCCCGAGTGCATCTATTCCGCAACCTCAGCTCCCAGCAGCGTCTCAGACACCATCAGCGCCTCAACCACTTTCTTCAGAACCAGAAAGTGCGCCAATTGAACCATTTGAAGTCACTTCTCCAGGTCCAGTACCAGGTTCTACGACAGTTCCAGTTGCACCAGCTCAGGGAGGAGAAAGTCCTGTAGCCGCTTCAGAAGCTCCTATTGCTGAAACTATCATTTTATCTCCGTGGGATATGCCGTTTGGAACTCAGCCAACCGCAGCAAATGATGGAAAGGTATATAAGAGACTAGACAATGGAAAACTACAAAGGCTCGATGGAAACAGATGGGTAAATGTGGACGTATATGATATTACCGCTCGTTACGGTTCAGATTCAGTTACTTATAAAGAAGTAGGAATTAGTCCAACTGAAATAAAAAATAACGCATTGCCGGGCTATAATAACATTGGAATAAAAAAATCAACAGAAAGTACAATTACATATTCAGGAACTTATTATTCAGTTCAACGTGGCGGTAAATCTTTCATAACTAATGGCAAAGACACATTGCCCGTGCCTTCAGGTAGCGATCCAGATTTATTTGCACAAGACAAAACAGACAGAGCAGGGATAAGAAAAAGCTATCAAGATTGGTTAAAGCAGGCTAATAAACCCGATTCAAAAGAAACGAGAGATACCTTTGAAAAATATCCGCCCTCTCATCTTGAAGATAAAAAAGGCTTAATTAGACAAGAACTTGGCCTTACTGCAGCAGAAAGTGCAGTGCAAAAAAAAGAAAAGTTACCATACGAAGCACTACTATTGCCTAATGGAATGTTTTTGTTTAAGGACGATTTAGGAAGAACGTATACTCCAACTGATGGAAATATTCCTGAAGATTTACAAAGCTACATCAACTTTAGGAATGATCATAAGAAAGCTGTGCAACAGAAAGACTTTAAGACTTCAGATGGGGGATTAGTTTATATTGAAAATAATAATTTTATTGGTGATAAAGGTACGCCAATCGCATCAGCTATAAAGGAAGAAACAATTGGAAGTGAAAAATACAAAGTGACTTATAATCTGGAAAAAGGAGGCAAAAAAACCGTTTCAAAAATCAACATTGAAGGAACAACCTTGGATATAAACGATAATGTATTAAGGCAATTGAGCAGTAATGTTAAAACTAAAGATGACGAAATTAAAGTTGTAAATAATAATATAGAAGTTACAAAAACATCAATTAAACCAGAAGGAGAAAAAGGAAAGGAAGGCTACAGGGAAACCACTTCTACTCAAACATTAACCTTTTCAAAGGAAGGATTATCTAAATCAGTTACTACAACCGAAGTAAAGGATAATAATCAAAATACAATAGAATTAAAAGTCATAACACAAGAGCATAGTTATAATCAAAAAACAAATTCAGATGTTCCGACTAAAACTATTGAAAAAGTTTATACTAAAAGTGAGGGAGAAACAACAATCCAAGATGGCAGCTCAGACTTTACAGAAATCACGACAAATTCTTTGACAGGCGAACCTTCATTAGCTAAGATTAAAACAAAGGGCATTGAATATAGCGTTCAATATAAGGAAGATGGAGTATATGTTGATGGTAAGAAGTGGGATACATTATCCGATTTAGAAAAGCAAGCAGTTTCTTCTGTTGCAAACGAGCATGTGGCATGGACTTCACGACAATTCTTCACCAGAATAGAATCCGCCTTAACATCATTCAGAGGCTTGGGCTTTTACGCAAGTTTCTTCCTTAGTGATAAAGAGCTTGATGATTTGCGCGAATCCGTAGATAAGATTTTTGCGGAAAATTACCTTGGAGTTGAATACTGGGAAAGCGCATTGTGCGCTGCAAATATAGACCGCGATTCAAAGGGAATTGCCTATGTTGACACGAGAATTGGGTTAGCGGCGGTTGCTGCCCATATAGAAGCATCAAGAAGCGAGGAAATTAAAAAACCAGATGTAAAAAGGGAATTCCTATATAAAATTACCTTCAATGTCAAGAATGGCGACTGGAAGGAAGATCCAAAAGCATTGGAAAGAATGAGATTTAATATTGAGCTGAGGGGAGAAAAAACGAACAAAGTCCTTAAAAGTGACAAAAGCCTTGGAAGAGGAGAAACCTTTGGGAAAATAGGCAGCAGTGCAATTGTGCAGTTTTCAAATTTCCAATACAATGAAATTTGCATCTTGTTTGATGAAGTGCCATACTCGTGGTCATTGAAGGACAAAAAGCTCTGCAACAAGATAAGCGGGCCTCCAAGCCAGCCTACAAAAATTGACATAGAAAAAGCAGGGCAGCAGGAAGAAACGGCAGCAGAAGGAGAAGGGGAAATAAACGACATTTGAAAATGAAAACAAAAAAAACAAATTTTTTGCAGGTAAACTATAATAGTTTACTAAACTCATTCAAAAAAATAAACTCCAACATAGCCTTTATGGCATTTTATGACTTATTATTCTATTCAATAACATATTTCCTTGCATTGGGGAGCTTTAGGTTTCTTGAAAAAATGGCAGCATCGGTTAACCTGCCTGCAAACTTTTTGGCTTTAGATGCAATGCAGGCAACAGAGGTCTTAAGCAGCTTAAAGAATTTTTTCTACTTGTTGATTTTCATAGCAATAACCCTGATTTTATTGCTGATTTTAAACTGGAGCCTATTCAAAGGATTAAGCTGGAGCCTTGCAGCGGGGAAAAAATTCAATTTTGCATTTTTTAAAAAATTTGCCTTATTAAACCTAGTATGGCTTGGCTCGATAATACTGCTGATATTCCTTGTTGCGCTGGGCTTCAAGCAAAGCACATTGCCGGTATTCCTGCTGGCAATATTCCTGGTTTCAGTTTATTTCACTAATATCCTGTATGCATTATTCGCGCAAGAAAGCAGCTTTAAAGCAATAAAAAAGGCATTTATACTGGGCTTTGCAAAGATTCATTATTTTATTTTTCCTTACGCTGCTGCGGGTTTAATCTTGTACGGATTATCAAAATTATTGTCATTATTCGCTATGCCCCAAAAAATTTACATTGAAGCGCTTATTTTGGCCTTCACAATATATACTGCATGGTTTAGATTGTATATCGTTGAAACAGTAAACAGCATAAAATCAGGGCAGCGATAAGCCCAAGAAACAGATTAAAAATTTCATTTTTAAAAATTTTCAATGCCAAAAAGAAACCAGGCGGAAAATGAAAAATAACTGAGCAAATAATTGTGAGCTAAAAATTAAAATTAATGCTAAAAAAGAGGTGCGTCATGGCAAAAAAAGCCCAAGTGTCAATATTCTTAATAATGGCATTGGCCATTGTGATCTTGGGAGCTATATACCTCTATTTTCAAAGAATAACAATTGAGGAAGGGGAGATAGTGCAGCCTGAAACAGCGCCGATAAAAAGTTTCATAGAGGGCTGCATTGAGCAGACGTCAACAGAGGCATTAACAATTTTGGGCTTAAATGGAGGCTACATAAATTTTCCCCTGGACATTGAAGCAAATCCAAGAAGCTACCTGCAATTAGGCCCGGTAAACGAAATCAAGAATCCTTACTGGTGGCATGACGGCATAAGCGCAATACCAACTGAGGAATTTATGGTAAGCGAAATTGAAAACTATGTCAATAATCAACTAAAGGCATGCATAAACAATTTTGAGGCTTTTTCAACAGAATATGAGATAAGGGAACTGGGCAAGGCAAACACTGTAGCAGCCCTGACAGAAAACAATGTTATTGTTGATGTAAATTACCCCGTTGATGTGCTGAAAAACGAAAACAGGACAAGGGCAAGATTTGAAAAATTCTCTACAACAATCCCCATAAGGCTGAAAAAAGCCCATAATTTTGCAAAAAGCATAATGGAAGCCGAGAACCGCGACAATTTCCTGGAAAAGAAGACCATTGACTTAATCGCTTTAGACCATGACATACCTACAACGGACATTGAGGCAACATGCGAAAAGAGGGAATGGAAATTTGATGATGTGCAAAAGAAATTAAAGCAGCTTTTAAGGGTAAACCTGCCTTATATAAGGGTTTTGGGCAGCAATTACGCCCAGAATATCTTTGTGCCGAATCCTTTCGGCGAAGACACTTACCAGGACTCATATTTCCAGAGCCATTACCTGTGGCAGGTTTCAGATGAAAAATTCCCTGATTTTAATGCGGCATTTTCATTCAGTGAAAACTGGCCTTTTGAAATGCAGGCAAGGCCCAGGGACGGGAATTTGCTCAAGTCAAATGTGGAGAAAGGGCTCGACTTATTGAACTTTTTTTGCCTGCACATATGGCATTTTACCTATGATGTCGTTTACCCTGTAAAGGTCACAATAATTGAAGCCAACGAGAATTTTAAGCCATACTCTTTCAGCTTCGCGTTCAAGGTTGCAGTAGACCACAATCAGCCAAACAGGCAGAATTTTGCAACAACTGTTTTTGAAAATGTTGAAAGGCCGTCAAGCGAAGAGTTTTGCAATGAGGTTGCAAACGAGGTTACAATCTACACAGTGAGCAATACCAGCAATGAGCAGCTGGACATAACAAATGTCAACCTAACACTGACATGCGGCCCATACGCATGCAATTTGGGAAAAACAGAATGGCTCAGCTTTGGCGCAGCCTCAGGCTTGATAAAAGAGGTGCCTTATTGCGTGAATGCAATTTTAAGGGGCAAGAAAGAAGGCTTTTTGGACGCCCAGATGTTCATACAGGCAGACACGCCAAGAGCTTATACCTTAAACATGAAGCCTGTCAAGGAATTCGGCAATTATAAAGTTGTAAAGCACCAGCTCTCAAACCCTTCTGTTCAAAGCGAATTGGCAAAAAATGAAAAAGCATCCATACACATAAAATCCGCCAGCAGCTCATTCGAGGCTTTCGGCGCCTATCCTACGGAAAGCAGCTTCCCTATAAGGCTCCCGGCAGAGGATTCCCTCTATGATGTTACGGTTTACCTTACCGACAATGATAATATTTTGGGAGGCTATAAGCAAAAATGGGCTGTTAATGCAAATGAATTAAAAAGCGCCAGCCAGATAACCTTTCATGTCATGGACCAGGGCATAGTTTCGGATGATGAAAGCGCATTGTTTATCGCTGGATTGGAAAGCTATTCAAAACAGATATCGGTGCCGGAATTAAAATGAAAAAGAAAAATGTTAAATGAAAAGTTCCAATAATAATATTTCAATGAAATAATCCAAAATTGATAAAGAATAATTAATAAAAATAAAAATACAATAAAAACAAAAAATCAAACAAAAAGCTTCAATAAAAAACTCAATAAAAATAATTTAAAATAAATAAAAAATGGACAAAAAAGCCTCATTGCAGATGATTGCATTGTTTTTGGTAGAGTTAATCATATTCCTGCCATTATACACTGCCAGCGCTTTGACAGTATCTGACATCAATGTGACCGGGGTAACTGCAAGCTCCTCAAAAGTAAGCTGGAAAACGGACCAGCATGCAACAGGGCTTGTTAGATATGGACCAACGGAAAATCTAGGGTATACAGTCACTCATTCCAATTTCCTCCAGGACCATAACCTTTTTTTGACAGGATTAAACAGCGAAACCAAATACTATTTTGATGTTTCCTCATTTAATGTCACGGGCGACCTTGTCAGGGACAATAATTCAGGCCAGTTCTATACATTCACAACCTTGGACATAACGCCTCCAAAACAGATTGCCGGCTTGAAAGTTGAGAACACAACTATAAATTCTGCCTTTATAGCTTGGAGCAAGGCAAACGAGCCAGACTTAAGCTATTATAATATTTATCGGGATAGAATCAGGATAGGAAACACTACAAAAACAAATTTCCAGGACATTAATTTGCAGCATTCAACATTGTATAGCTATAAGATATCTGCTGTTGACTTAAGCGGGAATGAAGGCCCTTTGTCTGATACAGTCATTGCGCAGACATTAACCCCAGATTTGAAAGCCCCGATAATAAGCAGCCTTCAGATTACTGAAGTTACAGATACGACAGCGACAATAAGCTGGATTACTGATGAAAATTCAACCTCAATAATATATTTCGGCTTAAGCCAGGCATTGAATAACTTTAAGGAAGACAAGCTTTTTGCAATAAACCACGCAGTAACAATACAGCAGCTGGAAAAAGGCAAGGAATACAGTTTCATTGCAAGCTCCTGCGACAGCGATAACAATTGCGCCAATTCAACAAAGCAAAACCTTATTGCTGGCAGGGATGTAACAGCGCCGCCGTTAAATATAACCATCCCGGAGTTTGTCAACGCAAAAACCATAGACATAATCGGCCTTACAGAGCCGTTTTCAGAGATAAAGCTGTATGTGAACAATCTAAATCTGCCCGTGAGGTTTCTGGATTCGCCAAAAACCCCGAGCGGAGCCTTCGAATTTTTAAACATTGCCTTAGAGAAGGAAAACGTAATAAAACTGACTGCCAGAGACAAGGCAGGAAATGGCAATGAGAAAATATTCAGGGTTTCTGTAGATACGGAAAATCCAAATATAGTTTTGGGTGATATTCCAGCTGTAACCACGAGGAAAAATATAAGCATAATCGGCACGGTAAATGAGCCGGTAAGCATCAGCATATTCCTGAGCGAAAATGCAAACACATCCATCCCGGAAAAAATAACAGGATTGAATGCAACAGTAAGGAATAATTCCATAGTGCTGACATGGAACAAATCTGATGCGCGGCATTTCAGCAATTATATTATCTACAGGAATGATGCAGGCGCGATTGCGGCAACAGATTCTGCAAGCTACAATACCTTTACTGACTTACTGGTCAACAGCGGCTTTACGTACACCTACCAGGTAAGTGCAGTAACGGTTTTTGGAAAGGAAAGCCTAAAATCAGAGCCGGCAACAGTAAAAATTCCTGCCGGAAGCAAAAAAGGAATTCCGAAGCCTGAAGCAATCAGCATTTTGCAGGAGGCAAAAAAAGAAAGATTAAGCATTAACACAACAGGCTCTTTTTCAACAAGCATACAACTAGGCAATGACGGCTTGTACAGCTTAATAATAGAGTTTGCAGACAGGGCCAAAAATAAGGTGGTAATTGAAAAAGAAATAGTACTTGACACAAAGCTGCCTGAAATAAAGATAACAAGCCCTCCAAAGGGAACTTCAATTTATGAAAATTATGCGAATGAAGTTGATATTGACGGCATAACAGAGCCCAATGCAGAAGTGCACTTGTTTGTGCAAAGGACTCCTTTAGGCTTTTTGAACAAAACCTTTGATGTCTCAGGGCTGCCAAATGCCATTGAAAACATCCCGGAAAACAAATTAAGGGCTGATTGCAGGCTGGCCCTCGGAGCAACGCAATTCTGCTCAACCGGGGCTGATTTTTCAACAACAGCAGACAATGAGGGCAGGTTTTTCTTTGAGGATGTGGATTTAACCAGCATCATTTCGGGGGCTATAAGCATAACCCAGGAGCCATTGACAGAATTCACGCAGGATGAGGAGCTCAAGGAATCAAGAAAATCCTCACTAATCCTGATTGCAACGGACAAAAGCGGCCTAAGAAATGCTATAAGGGCAGACTTTAATATAGTGACATGCTGGAGCGGCAACCAGACATGGGATATAATCCCCTTGACAGAATTTCAAAGCCCCCCTTTAGTGAGCACTGAAAGGCTGACAGAAGGCAATGAGCACATCTTCTTTTATTTCAATTACACCTACCACGGAAGAGGCAGCGACGGCATTATAGAAAATGTGGAGATAAGCAAGGCATGCAAGGGAAGCGAGCTTCTGGGTGAAAACCGCTTTAATGTAAGCTGCAGGATACTGCCCGAAGGCGCAACCTCGACCAAGGTAAATCCAGATGGAAAGGTAAGCTATACTGCAATAAGGCTCAATAAACTGCCCAATATGGACAGGTTTTTGGAAGATGACTGGAAAGACTTCTTTAAGCAGCTTGGCACTGAAATCACGTTCCCTCTCAGGGTCAGGATAACCTATAAGCATAAGGTTGGCGGCAGAGACGCAACAGAAGTGCAAACAACCTGCCAGGAAGTTTCTTACCTGGTTGACAACAGCAGGATTGATCCAAGAAAAGTTTTGCCGGACTGGCTTTTATTTGACACTGTTGATTTACTTGACGATGCGGTTAAGGAGCTGACTAAAGTTAAAAAGGAAATTGACCGAGTTTTGGAATATGTTGTTGTCGGCTGCGTCAGCTCATTTTTGTTGAGAGGCGTTGCCCAGATTATTAGAAGATGGGTTACATTTTGGGAGGAGAAGAAATTTGCTCTGAGAACGCTTATTAACATAGACCAAATACAGTTTTCCTCGGCAAAAGAGGGAGATAAGGATTATTGCAAGCAGGTTGCCCAGAATATTGTCAGGGATTACAAGTTAAGCAACTTCAAGGGGCTTAAATTACAATACTTCAGCGATAAAGATTTGAAAAGATGCTTTCCGGATATAGCGTCAGCGTGGGACACTGAAGCTAATTTGTATAAGGCGTACAGGTTTACCTGCGACAGGGTTTTTGGCCACAAAACGCCATCAAGATGGACTGAGACAAGAAGCGATGAAGAGCTTTCCACGAAGCTTCAAACAGCAGAAGGCTGCGCAATTGACCAATCAGCGCAAGGGCAGCCATTAAGGGCAATAAGCTGTAGGGAAGTAGCGGCAAGATTCAAGCCTGCGATTAACCCCGACAGGTTTAATTTGGATGAGAAATGCTTTGAATTTTTTGACAAGGATGGCAGGCAGGCGACATTATACCAATTAGGGGAGCAGGTTTCCGGAGCAGAAAACATTTACAGGATAAGCTATGTAAGCGGCCCGAGCAGGAGGGAAATACAATATGCTGTAAAGCAGACAGATACCCAATTCATAACAACGCAGCCGAAAACATGCGCGGAAATTTGCAGCATAACGCCTGGAAGAACTCCCTCTGACCAAAAAATTCTTGAATCAAGAGCAACAGTAACTAAAGGAGGTGGCACTTATACCTCAACTACATCGAATCCAGGAGCGCAATGGGCTTGTATTCAGTCATCGCAATGCAAGGCTTTGAGCAAAAATCCACAAAATGTTGAGGGAATAAAAGTCACATCAAGCGTTCCAAGAGGCTATTCTGAAGATTGCTTTTACCAGACAACGGCAAGTTATGCTCCTTCAGAAACCCAAAGCCCGAATTCTGTAAGCGACAAGCCTGATTTAAGGTTTGAATGCTGCTGCTTGAATGCAATAAAAGCGCCTCCGACAAAGTATTACCAGTTTACTGACGCTAATTTATACCAAAGCCCCGATGGGAACAATAATGCTTTTGAAGACAAAAACAATCCGGGCCAGACCGCCACAACTTTTGAAAACATGAAGTGGAGCTACCGCTACTGGAAGGAAAAATACCAGGCAAGGGGCTCTGACGGGGCTTTGCATATTGAATACAACCCAAGCAGATATATTGAAGGCAGGGACTTTCCAGCCTGCTTTGGCCAAAACAACTGGCTTTACGATGGCTGGAGCGGGCCGGAAAAAGATCCCGGAAATTTATTGATAATAGACCCTGCAAAGCAGCATGAAAGCGCATTCCAATGCGTTAATATAGCAGGAATCAACAACAGGATAACCCTGCTGACAAATCTAATGACGCAGCTTTCCGGCTGCTTTAAGCAGATAAGGACGACAGGGACTGCTGATGCCGGCGTTTGCAAGGAATTATTCACCCAATATGTCTGCTCTGCGCTCTGGAATATTATACAATACTTCACAAATGCCTGCCTTCCTTTCGGCACAGGCTATGATTTCTCAAAAAGCGATGACGATGTTGTGCAGTACATAAGCGGCGGCGTTAAAAGCGTCTGGGGCGCTGTGGCAGACTCGCAGCAGGAATTAATGCAGGAGTATGGAAACGCAAAGCTGGAAAACCTGCTGGGCGCAGGGGAAGAGGCAGTTGCAAGAAAAGTCTGCTTGGCGGCATTTGGCTATGACTGGGAAATAAATCTGCAGGATGTTGTTGATGCGGCTTATGCGCAATCTTTTGCCAGCCTTGTAACTGCTCCGACAGGAACAAGGGAATTTTTGACAATAGACCCTCAAAGCGGCCAGGCAAAGTACGAGTACAGGGCTTCGTGGATTATAAACCCGGGCTGCGAGATGGAAAATTACCGGGTTGAGTTGGCATGCGTTGGCAGAAACCAGATAGACAAATACAAGGGAATTAACTGCAAGTCTGTTCACGATCCTGGAGGAAATAATTGCGACTGCAAGAACCTGCCTGATGAAAAAACGCAAAGCTTCTTCTCCTCAAGAGGGAAGCTTGTTCAGAATGTTGTTGAAAACAGGGACCATCATGATGTAATAGACTCACTTTACCGATATGACCATCTGAAATTCATTTTAAGGCCAGACAGGAGAATAAAGGGCGACCTGAAGGATGCATGCTTCCCTGACGGATATTATGAAAATGGCCAGGGAATTTTCTATTTCCCGTTAAGGGACAGGACGCCAAAGGATATTGTAAGCTGCCAGGCTGATATAACCTCCGGATTGTTTAAATGCGGGGGCGCGCAAAGCTTCTGGGACAGCAAGGGCACTGCTTATTTCATTAGCGAGAAAATAAATGAGGAGGTTGTTGGAAGGAAGGAAATTGCTGTAAAATCAGGCGAGCCGTTGTATTTCCAGCCGACTATCTACAAGTCTCCAGGTCCGAACCAATGCCTTATAGTTGATATCAGGACTGGCTCAAGCACTGTAAGGAAAGTTGTTAATGTTGATTTGGACGGCCCACAAGCATACCCACCAATACAATTAATTCCAACCACAGAGTTAAACAGGGGCGTAAGGCCCAGAATAGAATTCCTTGACTGCGGCGGCTCAAGCGGAACCAGAAGCTGCACAGAAATTTTAAGGGACAAGAGGCTTACAATAGATGTGCTTAGCAGGATTAATGCGCAGGAAATTGATATAGAATTAAGATTTGAGGATGTAGACCATGATGGAGGCAGAACCGGGGAAATAGACCTGAACGCAAACAGCCAGGATAAGCTGATAGTGGACGGCGAAGATAAAATATTAGGAATTGGAGGTTGGTGGGACAATGAGCAGAGAGCAGCGATTGTTGATTTAAGCGACAAGGGAGTAAAGTTCAAGATAAGAAGTGTGGGCTACGACAAGAGCATTTCATTTGTAAGATACAATATCAATATCCCTGCTGCTACCGGCGTTGCCTCTGATGAAAGGTGGACGCTGACTTACGCTTTATATCACATAAAAGGGAATAACACGGATTGCACTAACTTTAATCCTTCAGAATTAATAACCTATCAGGGAACGCAGCAAAGAAAAACCCAGATAGTGACAGTTACGACCAAAGCCGTTTCTGCGGATAAGCCTAAAATTGATTTCAAAGTTGACAGCAGAGTGCAGCTGAAACAGGACGAAGATTTGGAGCTTAGGGCGGATATAACTGATAACAAGGAAGTGAATGAAAAAATAATATATACATTGTCGAGGCCTGATAATAGCGTTTTTACAGATACATCAATATGCAGCCAGGCTTCACCAGAAGCAGGAATTGGAGATAAAAAGCAGTGCACGGTTAAGGTAAGCCAGAGCAGCCTGAACAATCTTGCAGGGACATATAAGATTGAAGTCAGGGCAAAGGACAGCGACAATAATGAGGAATCAAACTCAAGGGCATTTGAAGTTGCTTGCGTAAGCAATGGCTATGATTCATATGGAATCTGCCAGAGAGCAGGGGACAGATGCGAGAGAGGAACAATAGATGATACCGCTTTAAATTGCGCACCTAATTTTCAATGCTGCAAATTCAAATAAGTTTTAGGTAAATGAAACAAAAAAAAATAATCTTACGCTCTTTAAGGGAGTCCTTTTCAGTTATTAGGAAGAATAAAAGAATTGTTCTTTCGCTGCTGATTCTGCAGCTTATCCTTTTTTCCCTGATGTTTTTTGTAAACATTAAATACCAGTCGAAGATGCTTGAAAGCACGCAGGCGATAATCGAATATATGGAAAAGCAGAAATTTGACCAAGCTTCGTTAGGATTAAGCCTCCTGCAGCAAAAAAGCGTTTTGGGCGATGACCCCTTGCTGATAAGCAGGAATTTCAGCGCCATTGCCTATAATTTAAAATTCCTGATTTTTTATACCTTAATCATATTTATTTTATTGAACGGGTTTATATGGTTTCTGACATGCAATTTAATCAATAAAAATTTTAAGTCATTAAAAATAAATATAAAAAATCTATTTAACTATATTTTTAAATTCGGCTTAATAGCCCTAATATTCTCATTTTTGGCCTATTTAATTGCATTTTCGACTTTAGAGTCTTCTTTAAACCCGTTTGAGGAAACGCAAAAAAGCAGTTTTGCGCCTTTATTGCTGGTGCCGGTATTGTTTTATTTTATGTACCTCGCTTTTCCATTATTAAATAAAGTGCAATTTAAAAATATTTTAAAAAATTTGTTTAATTTGGGAATCAAAAAAGCGCATATAGTTTTATTGGCGGATTTACTTACTATTTTGATAATCTCAGTTTTTTCTTTTTTATTATTTTATTTAGCAGAACAAAACATTTTTTTAGTGTTTGTATCTACAATATTGTTAACTTTGTCCTTTGTCTGGTCAAGGATTTTCCTGGCTTTGGTTGTTGATAAACTAAATAATTATTCAGAAGCCTGATTGCCGCCCGTACCTGCTTCAGCCATCTCTTTATCGCCATCTTTTTCTGCAGAACCTTCTCCTTCTGTCTTGTCTTGTGCTTTGTTGCTATATTCTTCTGCTTTTTGCTCAGCCTTTTCTCTGCCTTCTTCTTTTTCCACAATTGCCTCTAACCCTTCTGATTCTTTTAAGGCTTCTTTAGCTAATTCTTCTTCAAGCCCGGTTGCTATGTATTCTTCTATTTTACCTTCATCTTTTAAGCCGTTTGCATAAGCTTCAGCCCTTAATGCATATTTTGCATTCTCAATGGATTTGCCGCTGAACCTTATTCCTTTTTTCCCATAATTTTCCAAAACATCAGCTTCCCTCTGGCTTGCTATTCTTCCTATTTGCCTGTAGCTTATTCCTCTGCCGGAAGCTCTGCGGTTTGCTGTATTGTGCGGCATTCCGGATTGCTCTTCATTTGCAAGCTTTTCAGCAAACATTTTTATTATTTCCTCAAGCCTTTCCTCTCCTTCAATGCCTCCAGGTATGCCTGCAAGATGCCCGGGCTCATGGAAAGCTAGAAGATAAGCCATTACAATCTCTTCAGACACATTATAAGTTTTTGCCCATGACCTAACCATTGAGGAGAAATTTTTATTCACAAGGAGAATGTTATCTCCTACGACGCCTGCTGCAGCATCATTTGGAAGAAAGCCGACACCATATCCTTTCTCTTCAGTTTGCTCTTCAAATCCAAATGACCTTACAAATTCGATAAATCTTTGGTATTCAAAAGAAGCTTTGTAATTTTTCCTGATTTCCCTTAGCTTCCATGCCCTTGAAAGGCTCTTTCCTAAATCATTTAGAGGCCCCTTGTAAGCAAGAATATCCGTAACATATTTGTTTAATCCCCTGTCTGCAACCCTTTCACGGCTTGCAACAACAATCCCTGTAAATTCAGGCCTTTTAACATATTCGATGGCATTATTCCTTTCAGTTGCAGCCAGCCAGGGCTCGATATACCTTCTGGCTTCTTCCCAGTGCGGCAAATTCGCTTTACTATCATTAATATGGAATTTAAAAACATTGTTTGATGTCCTGAAAAATTTATAATAGCCCGTTTCCGTACCTACTATCCTAGGGGTATAACTATAAGTGATTGCATCTCTGTGGAAGTGAGGAGTTGGATGGCTGGACTCAACAGAATGGGGGATTAAAACCCTGTTATCGAGATTATACTTGTTTAAGTCCCTCAGGGCATGCGCAAATAAAGGTCCCAAGTAGAAAGCAGCATTGCTTCTACTTAAATAGCCCAGTGTTTCGGTTGTAGGCATTGGCTGGCTAAAAGATACAATAGTGCTTTTTACAGCTGTTTCATGCTCTTCCATTTTATAAAATGTTACTATACAGAAGTGGTAAAACTACTATATAAAGCTTTCGGTTTTTAGAGAAGGAAATGAGAAAAAATCAAACCAAAGAATAAATAAATTAAGATACAGAAAACAACATTAATTTTTAGACATTTTGAATTTACAGCAAATTAAATTTAAAATTACCCAATAGCTTTAGTTACTTCGTATATTTAGGCTCTGATTTAAGCTTTATACCGAAATCACTAGCTTTTAGGGGTGTTTTATGTTCAGGATGTACACCCCACTCACCTTTCAGCACACCTTTTTTAGTAACATGGTAAACCTGCTCTGAAGCAAGTGTGTAAAACTTGGCTATATCTGTAACTCTATGGCCCAAGTCTTCTATTACTTTTCTTCCATAGTGTCTAACTTCCACTTCAGGAATATGAGCAAGTTGAGTCATTCTATATGTCCCTTTTAGTTTACTAATTACATGCTCTTTAAAGTCAGGTATCTGTTTATCAAAATGGACTTTAATATCTCCAACAGTTTTTGCCTCATCGCCGCTTGCAGCACTATATCCCTCAATAAAATTCTCAATATAATTTTCCTTATGGCCAGCTTGTTCACTAAACTGATGCGTAAGAATTTTATAAACCTTCTCAGGATCCGTTTCACCCTTAATTCCCTCTAAAACGGAAGGCATACTCTTTTCAAAGTATTTTTTAAGTGCTTCAATAAATATTTTCTTTAACTCTTTCTTTTTACCATAGAGTTTTAATTTATCGTTTTTCTTGAATTCTTTATCCAATTCCGCACGTAATGTTGAGTAGAATTCTTCGAAAGCTGGTGTAAGGATATTATTATATATGCTATTTTGATTTGCATCACTTTCAAAGCCTTCAATTGCTTTAAATGCATCCTTAACCTTCTTATGTCTCTCCTCTTCCTGAAAAATTTCGTATAATTTCTCTAAATTTCCAGCGTCTTTAATCCTATCATCAATACTAGACATATTATCACCTAAAAATGATTGATTACCCTTATTTATCCATAAAAATATAAACCTTTCGCTTTTTAATGCCTTCTTTCATTACTTCCAAATCAACACAAAAATAATAAAAATTCAAACAAAACCTTTATATAATATATAAATATCCAAAAATATTGTTTGAAAATGGCTAAGAAACAGCAGAATAATCCGGCAAAGGCGGAGCAGAAGCCTGAAGATGCGGCTTTGGCCCAGCTTCCGAAAGATATTCAGGAAAAGCTGAAGAGCATAAAAGCCAAGCTGGAAAAATTCCAAAAGCAGGTTCTGGAAAAATTTGACAAGTATATCATGGGAATTGCCTTGCTGCCTCCACCTAAGGAGGAAATGCAGGCTCAACAGCCTGAGCAGAAGCCCGCGCCTGTAAACAAGGATGCAATCAGCGTTCTGGTTTTAGTTGATGATTCTGACAGCAGAAAGATGTCCAAGTTTGAGCTTAAAGACAAATTAACTGTTATTGTAAGCAGCATAGCCCAGGAAATTGACAAAAACATGGTGCCGCAGACTATTATACTTTCAGAATTATGGCAAAACTGCTACGATGCCAAATACGAAATGCTGCAATTAATCGCTTTGTCCGCTCCTGTGTATGACAATGGAATGCTGCAGGCAATAAAGATAGCTGAAGTGCATAAGACTATGGTTCTGAAAAAATTTGAGAAATACATAGTAAGCTATGTTTTAGCAGGCAGCCTGGTCCAGGGAAGGGCGACAAAAACATCTGATATAGATGTGTGGATTGTCATTGATGACACTGATGTCAAGAAAATGACAAGGGCCGAGCTGAAAGACAAGCTGAGGGCAATAATAATAGGAATGGGCATTGAGGCAGGCGACATAACCGGCGTCCAAAACAAATTAAACATACAGATCTACATATTGACGGATTTCTGGGACAGCTTAAGGGAGGCAAACCCAATCATCTTTACTTTGCTCAGGGACGGCGTTCCTTTCTATGACAGGGGCATATTCATGCCGTGGAAGCAATTGCTTAAGATGGGAAAAATAAAGCCCTCTGCAGAGGCAATTGACATGTTCATGGGCTCAGGCGAGCAGATGCTGCGCAGGGTCCATCTAAAGATAAAGGATATAGGGATGGAAGATATCTATTATGCCATTCTAACTCCAAGCCAGGCAGCCTTAATGCTTTATGGCGTGCCTCCTCCGGCTCCAAAGGAGACAGCAGAGCTTATGAAGGACATATTTGTCAAGAAGGAAGGCCTGCTTGAGGAGAAATTTGTAAAGATTCTTGAGAGGACTATAAACATCAGGAAAGACATAGAGCACGGCGTGAAAAAGGATTTGAGCGGAAAAGAGCTTGATGAGCTGCTTTCGGATGCGGAAAAATTCCTCAAAAGAATAAAGAGATTATTCACGCAGATAGAGAAAATAAAGGAAGAGGAAGACATGGTTAATGTTTACGAGAGCATTGTCACAATAATCAGGGACGTATTGAGGATGGAAGGCATAGAAAAAGTCGAGGATGAGGAGGTAGTAAAAATTTTTGAGGACGAGCTTATAAGCCAGGGAAAAATACCGCCGAAGTTTTTAAGGGTTCTCAACGAAATAATAAAAGCAAAGAAGGATTATGATGACAAGAAGCTTTCAAAAGTCGAGGTTGAGCAGGTAAGGAAAGACGCTGGCAACTTAATCAAATTTTTGGTTGAATACATACAGAGAAAAAGGGGCCGCGAATTGGAAAGGGCGAAAATCAGGGTGAAGCACGGCGAGAGATATGGGGAAATTATCCTGCTCGAGGATACTGCCTTCATTATCCATGACATAGACCATGAGGAAAAGGAGCTGAGCAAGGCAAAGATAAACCCTGATGGAAGCTTAGGCACAATACAAAAATCCTCTTTGGAAGAGCTTGAAAAAGCACTGACAAAAGTGCAGATTCCCCCAAAGGTTTTTATCAAAGAGCCAATATTCGAGGATCTGAAAAGAGTTTTCGGCAAGGATGTCGAGGTTTTGGTGAATTATTAGGCAGCATTAGTTTCATTCTACGAGTGCATTTTGTAGAGAAAAAAGGCTTGTGAAATATTGAAGTGGAAAAGGATTTAATATTTATAGTGTTTAGGAAAGTTTATATTCTTTAAGTTTAATATGGACCTACGAAAATGGGCACTTTGTACCTCTTAGGAACAGTTCATGGGACAAGAAAATCTAAAAAAAGGTTAACATCTTTTTTAACCAACAATAAAGTTGATATTATCTTGGCAGAAGGGATTAGAAACCATAATTTATTAAACAAAAACTACTGGAAGATTGAACCATTCTTGTTATTAGTAGTCAAAGTTTACTTCTATTGTTTGAAGGTAAAAGGAACTGAATTAAACCTTGCTGAAATTCTCGCTAAAAATAAAGGAATAAAATTTGTGAATATGGATATGAGTTTAAGTCAAGTTATAGACACATTTCATAAAAAATCAAATTTATTAGTATTTCTTTTTATTTTTATTATGGCATTCATAATAACATTATTCAATAAAGGATATATACCTCTTTTTTTGAAATTTATCATAGCTTTTGTATTTGCAGAAATAGGATATTTAGGATATTTTGCAATCAGCGTTAATAATTTAAGAAATAAAAATTTTAAAGTCAATATAATATCAAACCTAAAAAATGATAAGGAAATTTTAGTTGTGTGTGGCAAATTTCATTCAAAGTTTATAAGCAAGAATTTTAATGTAGCTAAAGTTAAGTAATAAGATAAAATGATATCTTTTGATTTCCAGCATACGAAAAAGGATAGTACTCTGTGGCATATAGATGTGGATTTTCATTCAAAGGCTGAGAATAACTATAGAGACAAGGTTTTGCTTTATAAGAAGGATATTGAAAAAGATGCGCTAACTATCACTTTTATTATGTTTAATCCTGGCAAACTCCATTCTACTAAACAGCAGATTAAGGAAGATACTACTCTTAGAATTATAAGAGACGTATTCAATAATTTCAATTGCAAACTTGAGGTACTTAATATATTTAATTTAAATTGTACTACGTTAAAAGAATTTAGGAATAAGCAGGACTACTGGAATGATAATAATCCATTATGGAATAAGGGGGAATTAAGCAAATATGAACCCCGACACTTAATTTTCTTACAATGGGGTTGTGATAAGCAAAAAAGATTTGCATATCAATATTTAAATGATGTAAAAAAATTGCTTGGTAATTATAAATTTAAATTAGTTGGGATTCCTACTATAGATAATAACCAACATCCTCAAAGTTGGCAAATTCAAAAAAAGATTGGAGATTATAAGATTCTTATAAAAGAAATTTTAAAAAATTCTTAAATGTTACTAACCGCTCCACCACCGCGCAAAACTTTCCACTAAATTCTTAGGCTTATGCAACTTTCACATTTTCACTATTTCCCTTGCCTTTTCAAGAACATCTTTTGCCAATCCAAAAATCTCATTGTAAAGGTCATCTTTCATAGAAATCCCAGTTCCGTATTGGAACTGCTCCCGAATCTTTACGCTTGTCTTTTCCTGCGCCTCATCAGGATCCATTGTAGTTATCCTGTCCATAAGCTCCTTGTCAAAATTAATCATTTTGTCTTCTATTAACCTATGCATCAAGGCAAAGGTGCATTCCTGATTTCTGGATTCATAGCCTAATTTTACAGCTATTGCCAGAAGGGAATGGTACATGCAGTAAAATGCAGTGCTTGCGCTTATGTCCGAAAAGCCACTTTTTTTTAGGTAGTCTGTAGCCTTCAAATAATGCTCTGCCTTAGCTATATGGCCTTCAGCTTCCTCTAAGTTTACTTTTACTTTGATAAGGCCCCTATGCGTATCGGAGCTTTTCAGCTCTTTTTCCGCTTTCCTCAGGCACCAATCAACCTTGTTTTTTGCATGGCTCATTTTGATAACAAATCAATTATTACATCTTCCCCAAAGGCAACTATACCTTTTATTGCGCTAAGCAGAGGCTTATCTTCTTTTTTAATATTTTTCCTGAAATCCTCTCTTGTTTGGTATACTGGATGTATCTTTTTAGTATTCAATAAATCGATGTCTTCTATCTCTTTTTTTGATTTATAATATCTTTTTTTGTTTATGATTAATACAACGTCTATGTCCTTAGCTTCTTTTTGCTTTCTTAAAACAGAGCCAAATAGGATAGCTGCATCAGCACTTTTAATCTTGTTAATGTCCTCTATCCATACTTTAATGTATGGGTGAGTTTGCTCTGCTTCCCTTTTTAATAGGAATTTGACATACTGCCTAACATAATCATTATTTAAGTTTAAATTGTAGAATTTTGCTTTTCCTAGATGTTTAGATTTTATTATATTTTCCTTCTCAAGCCTTTTGGCTATCTTTAAAGCCCCCATTGAGCTGATTCCCATTTTCTTAGCTATGCTGTTAGCATTATATTCTACTTCCGGACTTTTAAAGATGCTCAGCACAAAAATCATCTCATTGTTTGTAATTTCTCTCATATAAACTCACAGTTTATATATATAAACTCACAGTTTATATACTTTTCGGTTAAAAAGGAAAAAATCAGAGCCTTTTTTTCAGGCTCTGCAAAAAAGCTCATTTCTTCTTTGGCTTTCCATCAAGCACTTTTTCCATGTAGCTGACAGGCTTTACTCATATTCTATTGTAGCATTTTAGAGTGATGACAATATAGAAAAGTTTATATTTACCTTGCAGATTCTAGACTTATGCCGGATAAAAGTACTATATCTAAATTAGAAACTCTATTAAGGGATCCGAGAAGAATAAGCCAAAACAGATGGGCATCAGGATTAACTCCAATGTCTTTGGCAAATAGTGCTATGCATTCATATCATCAGAAAGGAATTACTGTGCCTGACAGTAACCTGCCTGTTTTGGTTGAAGCATTATTTAGGCAGTGTTACCCCCCTTGGATATTTCAGGAAGAATGGGATATATATTCTCCCCATCCTGAACATGTGATAAATAAAAGTATTGCTACGATGGGAGAAATAAATAAGCTTCCTGGAGCGGATAAGCAGGCAGTTTTTGAAGATGCTGTTCAGATGATATCCACATATCTGGATATTGCCCGACATAATCGCCTTTACGAATCTAGAGAGAAATTAGTTAAGGCAGCAATGGAAAATCTGAAGTTTGCCCTCGAAGCTGAGATACCAACATCAAAACTTGTTGACTCGGTATATACACTTACAGAGGGGTATTGCCCTGGAGATTCACTGTCAGACTTAAACAACGTAGCCATTAGCATCATGAGCGCTGCATCTTTGCAAAATAGGGACCTAGGAGATGCCACAAAAATTATTGAACAAACATCATTCTACCTCGGGACAAAACATAAGGATTATTTTGCCGCATTCTCGCAGATATTTGATACTTTGAATAAAACTGGCTATGGCGTGGAAGACTTTGCAGCAATTGCGAATGCGTATAGGAAAGCAGGACAATTGAGGAAGGGATTCAAAAGTCTAGCTGAGGCAGCATCAGAAACTTTGCTTTACCTTTCAGAGAATAAAGATAAAGGGCTTACAATTGAGCAGACGCAGCAAAGGATAAGAGAAGCACGGGAGCAGTTTTTAGCCAAATATCCATTATTGCTCGCCGTCGAAAGACTTGGGCAGTTGGACAAGTATGTTGAAAGAGCTACAAGAAAAGGAGCAATAGCTGCAGCAACAGCTTATGCAAAAACGTTTCCTAAAAGAGTAGGTTATTATTTAAAATTCAGGTGGCTTGAAAGATTGGATGGGGTATCCAAAGGCTATTCAAAAAACAGTTGGCGGTATTTTACAAGAAACTGGCAACATAAAATAAGCATAAGCCCTATGAACCTATACACCATGGTAGTTGGCGAGATGTCTGCCAAAAAGGCCTAACTTTAGATTCTCATTCATAATCTATTGAATCAGGTGGTTTCTGGGGACTTTCAAATTGAACTTTCTAAACTCTTAGGGCTTATCAGCCCTCTATGGAGAATCTCATGATGGTTTGGGCAAAGAAGTGTTAAGTAAAAAATAAACGAGCCTGTTTTTCAATTTACTCAAACTAATTTTTATCACCAAAACAGAAACAATAAACAAATCCGAATCAATAAATTTATAAATTCTGGAAGTATTTTGGCTGTTAAGATGAAAACCGGCTATAAAGTTATGGACGCGATGACAACAAAGCCCATTGCCGTCGATCAGAATACTACATTGCTTGACTGCGCAAGGACAATGGACGAGAAGCACGTGGGCGCCGTTGTGGTGAAGGATAATGAGCATTCTTTAGGCATTATAACAGAGCAGGACATTGTGAGGAAAGTTGTTGCAAAAGGCATAAACCCGCTGACAGAAAAGGTAAAGGATTACATGGAGAAGAAACTGATAACAGTAAGCCCTGAAAAGGACATTTATGATGCCTTAATCCTGATGCGCGACAACAACATAAGGCATTTGCCGGTCACTGAAAACAACAAAATGGTCGGTCTGCTTACCATAAAGGATGTTTTGAAGATAGAGCCCCAGCTTTTCGAGCTTGTCGTTGAGAAATTTGAGCTGAGGGAATCGTCAAGAAAGCCAATAAGCCGCATCATTCCGGAAGAGGGCCTGTGCGAGGCCTGCGGCGAATACACAGAAAAAATAAAGGATGTTGATGGCTCTTTGCTCTGCGAATCCTGCGCGGAAGAGCAGGCTTGATTGCTTTGATTCTAAATTACAAATTCCTTAGTTAGTATTTTTTCTTTACCCCATTTAATTTTTTAATATGCTCCGCAAATTTAGTGCGAGGCTTCGCTGTCCTGCCACATCGTTCAGCCTCGCCTATCTATTAATGCATGATTTCGAGGCGAAAATTAGTGGCAGGACAATTTTCGCCGAGTGTAACCATGTGATTTGCGAAGCAAATCACGTATCAAATTTTTGCCAGAACTTAATGTCGTTGGCTATAGTATAGAAACATTTAAATATAAACTTCCTCATAAATTTTTTTATGAAGCCAGAGGAGTTTTCAGGAATGATAATTCCTGCCTATACCAACTTCATCCAGTACAAGGGAGTCTGGGACATGCAGGATTTGTACGAGACAATGGCAGACTTCTTCAGAAACCAAAAATTCAAGTTCTACGAGATTGTCTACAAGCACAAGCACCCGAGCCCTTTTGGCGCTGAAAGGCAGTACGTATGGCGCGCTGATAGGAATGTGGAAGAGCATTACAAGTTTGTGCTTGACATTTTCTTCCATACTTACGATGCCCGCGACATAGAGGTTACGATGAAAGACGGCAGCAAGAAGGTATACACCAAAGGCAGGATCTGGATTCAATTCAGGGGCCGCGTATTTACTGACTACGAAAAAACATGGGAAGAAAACGCATTTTACGCCCAGCTGAGGAATTTCTACCATAAGTATGTCATACAGAAAAAGATGGAAGGAGTCTGGTGGGATGAGATGTACTATAAGGTGTTCAATAAGCTGCACCACATAGTCCAGGGCCGCTTGAAAATGGAAGCCGAGGAGTTTGAGCACAGGGAATTCGCGGGTGTGCATTAATGTCTGATACAAGGATTGTTGTTGACCATCAAAAGATGGAATATGAGGGGCCTTTTGACTTCAACGACCTGGTTACTATGATCCAAAGATGGACATTTGAGCGGGGCTTTGACAGGAAGCTGGAAAAGAACTTCGAGCAAACCACCCAGGCTGGAAAGCACATAGAGTGGCAGTTTACCCATTGGAAAAAAATTACCGACTACATGAGGTATCATTTAAGAGTCAGGATGCTTGTGAGCAACTATGTAAAAGTTGATGCTGTCAAGGAAAACAAAAAAGTTAAAGTGGGTAATGGAAAAATTCTCATCTATTTTGACGGCTATATGGAGCTTGACTATTTCCACAAGTGGGACTCAAGGCCCGTTTTTATGTTTTTCAGGGTATTATTTGACAAGTTTGTGTACAAGCATTACACTGAAAGGTTCGAGCAAAGGCTTACTTATGACATGACCCACCTGTATAATGAGGTGGAAAAGTTTTTTAACCTGTACGGGCATTACAGGCTTGTGAAGACAGTGCCCCATTTCGCGCATTAAACAAAATGGTAGAAAAGAAAATCATTGTTTACGATTTAAGGCTTAGCTACAACGGGTCCCTTAAGATTGTGGATTTCTACAAGGAAGTCGAGAATTGGATGAACCGGAAGGGAATGAACAAGGAGCTCAAGAAAAAAATGGAAAAGCTGACTGCAAAAGGCAAACAGCTTGAATGGACAATTGAGTGCTGGAAAAACCTGACGCACTTCGCAAAAGATGTTGTAAGGCTAAGAAGCATGTTCAATAATGTAAGGGAAATTGAGGTTAAAAGAAATGGCAGAAGGATAAAGATGCAGCAGGCAGACGTTTTGCTAATATTTGACGGCATTTTGGAGACAGATCTGGCCCATAAGTGGGAGCAAAAGCCCACGTTTTATTTCCTCAGGGCAATGGTTGACAAATACATCTGGAAATTCCACACTGAAAGGTATGATGGGATTGTAGCGGCAGACACTTATGACCTGCAGAAAACCTTGCAGGCTTTCTTCAACCTGCAGAAGATGATTGTTCAATAACTTTATAGCAATATTTATAAACAAACTTTTTTTCTTTTTGCCATAATGCGGGGGTAGCGAAGCCTGGTCAAACGCGCAGGACTCAGAATATAGGAAGGTGCGAAACTTAAGACCAGAATGGAACACCCATAGGTAAGTGGGATATCCTGTTCCTTAGTGGATCCGGGGGTTCAAATCCCCTCCCCCGCATTTCATTATTATAGTCTTTAACTTATAAAATGACAGAATTGGTTAGAGATCCAAATGATTACACCCCCATTGAATTACTAAAAGTTTCCAGATCTTTAATAAAATCAGGTAAACTTGGAGAAGCTTTTTTCTATTTAAATATTGCACAGCATGCTTGGGGATTAATAAGAAGTAGAGAAGATTTAGTGAGGTTAACACAATTGGATCCCTCTTGCATTGAAAGAAAAGTTGAAGAAGCAGACTTTCTTATGAATAATGTAACGCAAGGCATATATTTGGGTGAGCGTGAAAAATTATCAGTAATAAGAGTAGACTTCTTCCCTCCGAGTGCTATAATAGAAGGATCCGAAGAATTCAAAAGGTTCTTGGGATTAACCAGAAGATTTGGTACACAATATGCAATGCCTTGTGACCCAGATAGATATAGTGACAATCCTGATTAATTAAATCCAGTAATCACTTAAATTTACCATCATATTTTTAAATCTATTAAAAAACTCCATTTATTTACGCCTCTGTAGCATAGTAGCTATTGCGTTGCCTTGGTACGGCAAATCAAGATTTGCGAATTGCCAAAATCTTCGATTTCGACAATAAGGCAAAGGTCGGGGGTGCAATTCCCCTCAGAGGCTTATCCCAATCAGAAAATTATTTAAGCAAAAATAACAATAAAAGAGGCACATGGCTAAGGTAGGAAAAATCATGCAGGCTGATGCGCCTGTCCTGAAAAGAAATGAGAGCGGCTTGCGTATTTTGGTTCCTGTCTTCTCCAGATGTTAAGAGATTTCACTAAACAAATCT